>Ga0315279_10001282_pt1 | contig 42544 bp, 43 predicted proteins | sample YL17G06_20_MG_FD_203694 | JGI IMG/M metagenome (GOLD analysis project Ga0315279, IMG submission 203694) | Sediment microbial communities from Yellowstone Lake, YNP, Wyoming, USA - YL17G06_20 | ecosystem: Environmental > Aquatic > Freshwater > Lake > Sediment | place: USA: Wyoming | collected...
CTAGCAAGCGGTGCATGCGGGCCCGCCTCGCCACCCCGCCAGCACCTCCCACGACGGGCGCTCGGGCGCGTCGCCCGTGCGGAGCATCTCGCGCCAGGCCTCGTCGGTCAGGCGGTTCGCCATAGGCTGCAGGAACTCGTAGTAGGAGTACACGCCGCCCACGGCGACCTGGAAGTTGCCCTCGTCGTCGGGGACGAGCACGAAGATCCGGTCGATCTGGCCGGTGCCGATCTCGACGACCTGGTCCCCGCCGCGCGCGATATCGGCGATGATCGCGGCCTCCTTGTCCTGCGCCGAGGCCCCACCGTTCGCGACGTCCGAGGTCAGCCACCAGATGTTGGAGAGTTCGCCGCCGATCCACCACAGGCGCTGGTTGTCGCCGTCTGAGATCGGCTTGCCGGCGAGCTCGTCCGCAGCGATCTGCCCGAGGAACGTGAACAGGTCGCCCACCTCCTTCAGGATCCTCTCGTTCTCTCGCGTGAGGAGCCCCCGGTCGGCGAGCCCCTGCTCCACGAGACCGGCAACAGCAACCAGCCGCTCGTAGGCGACAGGATCGGGCTCAACCCAGTTCCTCGGCATCTTCGGCGCGATCGGCGTTTCACCCTCGGCGACGGCCTGCTTCGCGAACAGGATCGTGTCGTGCTTGAGCTCGGCGTACGAGCCGAACCCCGTCTGTTGGTCCTTCGCGGTCCAGGCGTCGGTCCGCATGAAGTCCGGGAAGGCCTTCCCGTGCGGGAGCCACATCGGCTCGAGCGCGTAGAGCCATGCGTCGTAGGCCGTCGACCCCCAGTCCTCCCGGGGACGCGCGGCGATCGCCGAGCGCATCTTGTCGAGCTGCGAGTCGTAGTTCTCGTACTTCGTCTGACCCGCATCCCGCTGGATGTCATAGGCGAACTCCGAGCCGAACGCCGCAGCGAGGTCGAGCGGCGAGGGCAGCAGCCGCGGGTCCTCCTCGGTGCCGACGTTCGGGTAGATCATCTGGTCGAGCACCCACGAGTCGATCACGAACCGAACACCCATCAGGCGCACGGAGGCTTTCTCCGGATCGATCCGCACGGGCCGCATCGCTGCGAGCTTCTTACCGATCTCCGCGACGGCCGCGTCGCTCGCCAGCGCCTTCAGGTCGGACAGGCCACCGGCCGCCTCGCCCACCTCGAAGGGTGTGTAGTCGTCGGCCGCGCCCACCAGGAACGCCGTCGGCTCGTAGATGTCGCGCCACAGCTGCGTCCGAGCCGGGTCGCTCGCGATCACGCGCGAGGCGAGGATGCCGAGGCGGAGCGAGTCGACCCCGGAGCAGTTCAACGTACCCGGCATGCAGAACGCCGACTGGCCGAGCACCGACATCGCGAGGAAGAACCGCGTGAGGTCCTCGTTCCGGGTGTAGTGGCCGCGCGGCACGAACAGGCTGTAGTCGACCTGGGCGCCGGTGATCGGCGACTTCTCCGGACCGGCGTGGTCCGCGATCAGGTCAATCTCCCGCCGCGCGAGCGGTCCGAGCTCCCCGGCGTCGAGGCCGAGCTCGGTCGCGGCCACCTCGTAGAGCTGCACGACCTTGTCGGCGTCCCCTGAGAGCTTGCTGCCCTTCAGGCCCGCGGCCTGCTGCCGCGCGGCCGCTAGGGCACCGGTGACGAGCTGCTCGAGCTTCGGCAGGAGCGTCTCCTGCTCGAGGCTCCGCAGGATCTTGTCGAACGCGAGGTGCCAGGAGTGGTACGCGGCGTCGGTCGTAACGAAGACGGGATAGCCCTCGACCGGTGCCTGCTCGTACGCGAAGTGGAACAGCGCGTAGTCGGCGGGGACGATCGCAAAGCCCTGCTTCTCGAGCGCGGCCTCCACTTCAGGTGTGAGCGCGTGATCGAGGGCCGAGACGATGTAGACGCCGTCGAGCGAGTGCGGGGTCGCCGGGCCCGCGTAGGCTGGCTGGTTCTGGAGCAGCGGCACGAACGCCAGGGTTCCGAACGCGAACGTCGAACCCGGCATCGCGAGCCCGCCGCCCTCGGGCGGGGTCGGCGAGACGATCGGGCTCCGGGACGTCGGTGTGGTGGCCCTCGGCGACGGCGAAGGTTCCCCCTTCGTGCAGCCGGCAGCGACGAGCGTGAGCAGGGTCACGGCGACAGCCAGACGGCGGATCATGACGAGCTCCTTTCTCCGATCACCGGGTCGAGCCGGCCGTCGCCGTCCACATCGGCGCAGGCCGGGACGCCCGGTCCCGTGAGTTCCTCGAGAGGGACGAAGCCGAACCCCCGCCACACCCACGCGGAGCTCGCGACGGCGGCGGGATCGTCCAAGGAGGAGAAGGCGACGGCGAGCGCGCCGTCGCAGGCGGCCACGGCCGACACCGGCCGCACAAGCGTGCCGGCGACCCACACAGGACGCAGGTCGGCCGCGCGCCACATACCGAGGTGCGCGGCGTTGCCCGACGCATCGGCCCACTGCCACCCGGGCATCGAGAGCTTCTCCCGCGTCCACCGGAACGGGCGGCGGAACGCGACGACGACCTCGTCGTCACCGTCGGCCGTCACGTCGCCGATCGAGGCGTCGGCCACGACCGACCCCTCCGGGAGCGACGGTAGCCGCCTCGGCGTCCGGGCGTCGCCGGCCGGGAGGTCGCGCACGGGCGACCACCACGCATCGTCGAGGGCGACCGCGTCGCCCTTCGGCGGCCGCCAGCCGCGGAAGTGGACGCGACCGTCGAGGTGCTCGGCCGTTCCGACGCGGTAGGCGATCGCGCCCTCGGCGCTCGCGAGCACCTCGAGCACCCCGCCCCGCCGGGTCCCCGGGAACGACTGGTCGAACAGGAGGTTCCCGAGGCTCGTCCCCACGACGGTTGGACGCCCATCGCCGTCGGGATCCGCCACGAACGTCGGTCGGATGACGTGCGGCCCGGAGACCCATACGACGTCGGCGCCCATCGCCGCGAACGACCGCGCGAGCCTCGCCGTGAACGGATCGCGCCCGCGGTGGTACTCGGCTCCTGCGTGCAGGCCGACCACCACGAGGTCGGCGGAGGCCCGCACGGCCGCTATCGCGTCGCCAACCCGTGCTGCGTCCGTCCAAGCGACGCCGGGGCCGGCGCCCGCCCGTAGGGCGCTCCCGGTGGCATCGAACGCGAACAGCGCGACCCGCAGGCCGCCCCGCTGCAGGATCACCGGCGCGAAAGCCTCATCCGCACCCTCGCCTCCCCCGACCGCACGCACCCCGACCGAACGCAGCGCCCCGATCGTGTCGACCACCGAACCAGGCCCGGCGTCCCCGGCGTGGTTGTTCGCCACCGCCATCGCGTCGAATCCAGCGGCCGCGAGCAGCGCCGCGGTCGACGGGTCGGCCTCCAGCGCGTTCGGGTTCGCCGATGTGTGTGCGCGCAGCGTGAGCGGCGACTCGAGGTTCGCGACGGCGACGTCGGCGGACGAGAGGACGAGCCGGACGTCCTCGAACAGCCCGAGCGGATCCGCTGCCGCGATCGACGCCACACCGCGGCCCAGCATCACGTCGCCGGCGAAGAGCAGTCGGACGGTCGCGAGCGGGCCGGGGGACGGTGTGTCGAAGCTCCCGCCCTGCCGGGCGCCGTCTCCGGAAGAGGGGCTCGCGCAGGCGGTGAAGAGCACGAGCAATAGGACCGCCCGCCTCATCTCCGCAGCATATGACCGGGCCCGCCCCCACACGGGTCCGTTCGGTCCGCCGTTCTCCGGCGCGAACGCGGAGCGCTGCTGCTAACGGTGCTCGCGGAAGAACAGGCGGAGAAGTTCGCCGCAGTCGAACTCGAGCACCCCCGACTCGACCTCGACCTCGTGGTTCAGCCGTGCATCGCGGACGAGGTCGCCGAGCGAGCCGACGAACCCGGCCTTCGGATCGGGCGCGCCGTAGACGAGCCGTTGCAGCCGCCCGAGCACGAGCGCGCCCGCGCACATCGCGCACGGTTCGAGCGTCACGTACATCGTGCAACCCTCGAGGCGCCACGTCTGCAGCTGGTTGGCCGCCGCGCGGATCGCGAGGATCTCCGCGTGCGCGGTCGGGTCCTGCTTCCGCTCGCGGGCGTTCCCGGCCCGGCCGAGCACCCTGTCCCCCTGCGCCACCACGGCGCCGACGGGCACGTCGCCCCAGGCCGATGCGCTCTTCGCCTCCTGGATGGCGATGCGCATCATCTGCTTGTCGAGTTCGTCGGCCATCGCGATCAGTACGCGTCCAGCTCGCGCAGGCGGTCGTCCGAGATGCCGAAGTGGTGCGCGACCTCGTGCTCAACGGTGCGCGCGACCACCTCGTGCGGATCGAGCCGGTCCCGTCGGGCCACTCCTTCGATCGTGCTCCGGTACAGCGTGATCGTGTCGGGCAGGACCGGCCCCGAGTAGAACTCGCCCCGTTCCGTGAGCGGGACGCCGTGGTAGCGGCCGAGCAGGTTCGGCTCGCCCCTCGGTGGGCGGTCCTCGACGATCACCTCGACGTTCTCAAGGCGGTCGATCACCCACTTCGGGAGAGAGTCGAGCGCTTCAGCGGCGAGCTCCTCGAACTGCCGACGGTCCATGGCGTCAGCCTACGCCTGCCCCTCGAGGCGCGCATGGGCGACGAGCACCTGGCCGAGCGCGATGCCACCGTCTCCCACCGGCACCTCGCGCGGGACGTACACGTCGAAGCCGATCCGCTCGAGGCGCGCCGCGGCATCGCTGAGCAGCAGGTCGTTCTGGAACACACCGCCCGACAGACACACGCGCGACAGGCCGGTCGAGCCGCGGACCCGGTCGCACACGCGCATGATCGTCGCGGCCATCGCACGGTGGAACCGCCCCGCGACCTCGGGCGCCGCTACGCCGCGCAGCAGGTCGAGCACTACCCCCTCCACGATCGGCCGCGTGTCGACGATCAGACGTCCTTCCAGCTGGTCGACCTCAACCGGGTAGCCACGGCCCTCGCCGGGCTCGGCGGCCTGCTCGAGCAGCATCGCCGGCCCGCCCTCGTACGTCGAACGCCGGCAGACGCCGGTCAGGGCGGCGACCGCGTCGAACAGCCGACCGACCGAGCTCGTGAACGGCGAGGCGAGGCCCGACCGGATCTGGCCGAGCACGACGTCGGTCTGCGGCTCGTCGCCGAGCAGCCGCAGCGCCTCGGCCAGACACCCAGCGTCGGCAGCGTGGGCGAGCGCCATCCGCCACGGCTGGCGCACGGCCGCGTCGCCGCCGGGCTGACGGACGGTCCGCAGGTGCCCGATCCGCTCCGCGCGACCCCAGTCGCATGCGAGGAACTCACCGCCCCAGCCGGTGCCGTCGTCGCCGAGGCCGAACCCGTCGAACGCGACGCCGATCACCGAGCCCTCCAGGCGATGCTCGGCCATCACCGCTGCCACGTGCGCGTGGTGGTGCTGCACGGCGACCGAGGGCAGTCCGCCGTCCTCCGCGAAGCGCGTCGACAGGAAGTCGGGGTGCAGGTCGTGCGCGACCACCTCGGGCTCGAGGCCGAACACCGAGCGGTAGCGCCGCAACGCGTCGGCGTAGGCCTCCATCGCCTCGTCGGTGTCGAGATCACCGACGTGCTGGGAGAGGAACGCGCGCCTCCCGCTCGCCAGACAGAACGCGCCGTGCAGCTCGGCGCCGGTCCCGAGGATCGGCCCGACCTCGGCCGGCAGCTCGAGCGGCATCGGCGCGAAGCTCCGCGCGCGCCGCAGCACGATCGGCGCGTCGCGCCACACACGCGTGACCGAGTCGTCGTAGCGCGCGACGATCCCACGGTCGTGGAGGAGGAACGCATCGGCGATGCCGGCCAGACGTTCCACGGCCTCGCCGTTCTCGATGCAGATCGGTTCGTCGCTCCGGTTCCCGCTCGTCATCACGAGTGGGCGGCCGACCTCGCGGAGCAGCAGGTGGTGCAGCGGCGTTGAGGGCAGCATCGCGCCCTGGCGCCGATGGCCCGGCGCCACGGACGGCGCGAGCGTCCCGCGGTCGCGTACGAGGACGATCGGCGCCTTCGGCGAGGCGAGCAGCTTCTCCTCGGCCGGCGAGAGGTCGAACCGCTCGCGTGCCCCGTCGAGCGTCGCAACCATCACCGCGAACGGCTTGTCGGGGCGGCGCTTGCGCCGCCGCAGCTCCGCCACCACGGCCTCGTCGGTGGCGTCGCAGGCGACGTGGAAGCCGCCGAGGCCCTTCAGCGCAACGATCTTCCCGGCCCGGAGCAACCGGGCCGCCTCCTCGACCCGATCGCCGGCGACCGGGCTCCCGTTCGCGTCGACGAGTTCCAGCGTCGGCCCGCACGCCGGACACGCGACGGGTTCGGCGTGGAACCGCCGGTCGGCGGGGTCTCGGTACTCGCGCGCACAGTCCTCGCACATCGGGAACGCACGCATCGACGTGCGCTCGCGGTCGTACGGCAGGGCCTCGATGATCGTGAAGCGCGGTCCGCAGTCAGTGCAGTTGATGAACGGGTAGCGGTAGCGCCGGTCGACCGGGTCGAGAAGCTCCGCAAGGCACGCTCTGCACGTTGCGACGTCGGGCGAGACCAGCCGGTCCCCGCCCGGCGCGTCGAGGCTCTCGTCGACCTGGAACCCCGCCAGCCCGCGCGGCTCGGCCGGCGTCCAGCGCACGTCCTCCACCCGGGCGAGCGGCGGCGCCTCAGCCGAGATCGCCGCGCAGAGCGCGTCGAGCGCACCGGCGTCGCCCTCCGCGTGGATCTCGACGACCCCGCTCCGGTTGCGGACCCGGCCACGCACGCCGAACCGCTCGGCGAGCCGCCACACGAACGGCCGGAACCCGACGCCCTGCACGACGCCGCGCACCTCGATCTCGCGCGCGACGACGCTCTCCTCACGTGCCGAGCGTCGTTCCGTCTCATCCATGTTCAGGGCTCTTTCGTTCCCTGCCATCATCGGCGTCAGGAGCCTACGGTCCCCGCGAGTGCCTTGGCCTCCGCAACGATCTGCCCCGCCAGCACCGGGATTGCCGCCTGCACGGCCGGTGAGAGACCGCGACCCGCGGTCACCTCGGCGGCCTCGATGCCGAGGAACACGACCCGGGGAGTCTCGCCGAGCGCCGCAGCCAACCCGACCGCCTCAACGATGCCCAGGCCGTGCGAGGAGAGCGACGAGCGGAGCGCGGCCGGAAGCCCCCCGGGTCCGGCCTCGGCGCGCACGAGCGCGCCCGGGGCGCGGCCGCCGCGCGGCGCGCGCACGGCGTCCACGACGACGGCACCGTCCACGCCCTCCAGCAGATGTACAACCGCGAGCGGCATCGCGGCCTCGACGACCTCGACCCCGGGGATCGCCTCGAGCGCGGCACGCGCCTCGCCCACGGCTACGAGCCCAGCGGCGTCGTCGCCGGCATCCAGGTTCCCGCAGCCGATGACCCGGACCCGGGTCATCGGTTCACGTCCGCTCGATGTCCAGTCGCAGGAAGTGGGTCGCGCACGAGATGCAGGGGTCGTAGTTGCGCACCACCATCTCGCACAGGCGGGTGAGCTCTTCGTCCGACCGATCGAGGACACCGGGGATGAACGTCCGCAGGTCCTCCTCCATGTGCCGGAGGTTCTGTGCGGTCGGAGGCACGAGCTTCGCCGCATGGATCGTGCCATCCTCCTCTACGTCGTAGCGGTGGTAGAGGATCCCGCGCGGTGCCTCGGTCACCCACGTCGCGCGCCCGGCACGCGGCTCGACTTCGGCCATCGGCGGCTCCGGCGGCACGTAGTCGCTGATCAGTCGGATCGACTCCTCGATCGCGAGCGCCACCTCGGCGACGCGCGCCGCCATCGAGAAGAACGGATCGCTCTCCGGAACGTGCAGCCCGGAACGCTCGGCGCACTCGCGCGCCACCGGCGTGAGCCGCCGCGCGTTCAGGTTCACCCTCGCGAGTGGGCCCACGAAGTACGGCGTCTCGGTGTCGATCATCACGGAGTGCAGCGCGTTCGAGTGCTCGACGTGGACCTCCCGCGAGACCTCCTCGAAGCTCGCAGCGGTGAACTTCCGACCGGACGTCGATGCGAGGTCGCCCTCGTTGATCGCGTACTCGTCGGGGTGAACCAGCGCGACCATCTCCGCCGGGCGTGGAAGCTCCGGCTTCGGCAGCGTCGCGACGAGATCCGCGATGCCGGGCATCTGGGCGAGCGCCCACTCCAGGCGCGGCAGGAACGGCTCGAGGTCACGCTTGCGCGGCGCCTTCGAGAACCCGCCGACTCGGGGGGAGACAGGGTGGATCTCGCGCCCGCCTATGACCTCCATGAGATCGTTGCCGATCCGTTTGATGCCGAGCGCCGTCTTCACCAGATCAGGCTGCGTTTTCGCCAGCTCGATCGCATCGTGCAACCCGAGGAAGTCGGGCGCGGCCAGCAGGAACACGTGCAGCACGTGGCTCTCGATCCACTCTCCGCAGTAAAGGAGACGTCGCAGCTCGTGCGTACCGGCCGGGACCTCGACGCCGAACAAACGCTCAAGGCCGTAGATGGCGCTCATCTGGTACGCGACCGGGCAGATCCCGCAGATCCGCGGCACGATGTCGGGGACCTCGGAGAAGTGCCGACCCACGAGGAACGCCTCGAAGAACCGCGGCGGCTCGTAGATCTCCAGGCGCAGGTCCTGGATATCTTCGTCCCTCACCTTGAGGTGCAGCGCGCCCTCGCCCTCGACCCGGGCGATGACGGGAACCTCGACCGTCCGGTGCGTCATCGGGGCGCCACCTCCTTCTTCTTCCCGCCGCCTTCGCCCTCGAGCGCCTCCGCGGCCTCGCGGAACGCCGGCGCCCATCCGGTGATGAACCGGAACCTGTCGGCCGCTTGCCTCGGCGTGAGCCCGAGCCTTTCGAAGCGCTCTCCGAGCGCGTCGGTGTTCGGCGGCTGCGAGGGACCGAAGCACCCGTAGCAGCCCCGGCCCAGGCCGGGGCAGAGGGCGCCGCAGCCGGTGCGGGTCGCGGGGCCTAGGCACGGCTCGCCCTTCGCGACCATCACGCACACGTATCCGCGCCGCTTGCACTCCATACAGACCGGAGAGGTAGACACCCGCGGCATCGCGCCGGCGAGGAGCGCCGTCAGCGTGGCTAGCAACTGACCGCGGTCGATCGGACACCCGGTCAGCTCGAGATCGACCTGCACGTGGTCGGCGACCGGCGTCGAGGTCTCGAGCGACTTCACGAACTCCGGCGTGGGGTACACGGTCCGAACGAACGTCCCGAGATCCTTCGTGTTCCGCAGCGCCTGCACACCACCCGAGGTCGCGCACGCACCGATCGCGATGAGGACCTTGCTCTGCCGACGGATCTCCTCGATCTGCTCGATCTGCTCCGGCGTCGAGATCGACCCCTCGACCAGGGTCACATCGTAGGGACCCGGCTGCATGTTGGATGAGGCCTCGGCGAAGTTGGCGATGTCGATCGCGCCGGCGATATCGAGCAGCGCGTCTTCGGCGTCGAGTAGCTGCAGCTGGCAACCGTCGCACGACGCCATCTTGAACACGGCGACCCGAGGCTTGTCGCTATCGCTCACAGTTCCTTCACCCCCAGCAGGTCGCCGACCTCGTCCCATCTGAACACCGGACCGTCGGCACAGACGAAGTAGGGACCGAACTGGCAGTGGCCGCAGAGTCTCATCCCGCACTGCATGTTCCGCTCGAGCGACACGTAGACGCGCTCCGGCGGCACACCGATCTCGAGGAGGCCCTTGGCCGCGAACCACATCATGATCTCGGGGCCGCAGATGAACGCCGTCACCCGCTCCGCCTCGAGCTGTGCTTTCGGGAACAGCGTGGTCACCACGCCGACGTTGTGCAGCCACCCCGGCTCGCCCTCGTCGACCGTGATGTGCGCCTCCACACCGAGCCGTTCCATCTGTCCGACCCAGCGGTCGAGATCCTCGCGGTACATAAGGAGCGAAGGGGTACGTGCCCCGAGGAGCAGGATCAAGCGGCGGTAGCGGTCGCGGTGCCGCATCGCGTGCGTGATGGCCGGACGAACGGGGCACACCCCGACGCCGCCGGCGATCACGACGAGGTCCCCGCCCTGCGCCCGCTCCAGCGGCCAGGGCCTGCCGAAGGGCCCGCGCACGCCGATCTCGGCGCCGGGCCCCAGTCGGCGGAACGCGTTCGTGACGCGCCCCACGAATCGGATCGTGTGCGCCAGGTAGTCGGGGTGGCTCGGATCCGACGAGATCGAGATCGGGACCTCACCCACGCCGAACACGGAGAGCATGTTGACCTGGCCCGGCAGGAACGCGTATCCCTCCGCGTCGCGGCCGCGGAACCGCAGCCAGTAGGTCGACGACTCCGGCGTCTCGGGCACGATCCGTTGGATGACAGCGATGCGCGAGGGTACGCCCTCCGCGTCGCGCAAGGATGCGGGCTCGACCATCACGACGCAACCACCTCCACCTCGCCGTCGGTGGCGCGGATCGCCGCCACTTCCTCGGTCACGTCGATCCCGACCGGGCACCACGTGATGCACCGTCCGCAACCAACGCACCCCGATGTTCCGAACTGGTCGATCCACGATGCGAACTTGTGTGTCAGCCATTGGCGGTAACGGGCATCGCGCGACTGCCGCACGACGACGCCGGCGGCCCAGCTGTACTCCTCGGAGAAGCACGATGCCCACTCGCGGGTGCGTGAGGTCTCGCCCCCCGAAACGCTAACGCCGTCGACGAGATCGTGACAGAAGCACGTGGGGCACGCGAGCGTGCAGTTGCCGCAGGCAAGGCACCGCGCCGCGACCTCCTTCCAGCGCGGATGATGACGGTTCCGGTACAGCAGCGCCGGCATGTCCGACGTGTCGAGCTCACGACCCATGTGCTCCGCGGCATCGCGTGTGACGCGCTCAGCCTGCTCCAACTCGTCGGCGGTCGGCTCGCGCGTCCCCACGCGTGCCAGGACCCCCTCTCCGCGCACGGTCGCGACGTCCACGACGAAGCCGGCTGCGATCTCGGTGAGCGCGAGGTCGAAGCCGGTCGTACACCGCGGCCCCGTCCCCATCGAGGCGCAGAAGCACGTCGCCCCCGGAACGGCGCAGTTCACGCCGATGAACAGGGCCGACTCGCGGCGCACCCGGTACGTCGGGTCGCCCGTCCGGAAGCTGATGAACACGGAAGCCTCGCGGCGCGCCCGGTAGGCGGGCTCACCGAATCGGAACACACGATCCTGCACCGAGATCGCGTGCAGGTCGCAGGAACGGAGCCCGACGAACGCGAGCGGCCGCTGCTCGTCCCCGGGCGGTTCGACGACGACCTCACGGTCGACACGCCTCGTCCGCCCGACGACCTCGCTGGGGCGGAAGAGGAACCTCTTGCCGGAGTCCGGGCCGTGGGCCCAGTCGAACAGCCGCTCGTCGCCGGTCCGCTCGAGGCGGTAGGTCCCGCGATCCTGGACCTCCCGGACGCCGCGCGGCAGGTCGTCGACGCCGTCGATCCCGTCCAGCACGATCGCGCCGTCCCGGACCGTCGGCCCGATGAGGTCGTAGCCGGATTCAACGAGCGCCGACAGGAGTCTCGCGAACGCCGATCGATCGAGGTACCTCATCACACGCTCCTTCCCCCCGATAGCCTCGCCGCGCACCGAAGGGGCCCCATCGGGCGGACGGCACGGAGGTCCCGGGACGTTCGTCCTGGCCCGCCGTGACCTCCGGCCTGCCGCAGCTCGCACGGACCGTTCGCGTAGCCTATCGCTATGGTCGGTGGGCTACTCACGGACCTCTACGAACTCAACATGGCCGCGAGTTCCCTGCGCCGCGGCATGGGTGGATCCGCGACGTTCAGCCTCTTCGTCCGGCACCTGCCGCCCGGGCGCGGCTTCCTCGTGGCCGGCCCGAACCTCGCTACCGGACCTCGCTAGCGAACCTCGACGCTCGCGGCCCCGACGTCCACCTCGAGGTCGATACGGTCCTCGCCGGTATCGAAGTCCGGCGAACGGAACTCGCCTCCCGAGCGCGGGAACCGCGTCTCATCGACCTTGGTGGAGGACAACCCGCCCCTCACGACGATGCGCGCCGCGGTGCGCTCCGGTACCAGGACCCGCACGGCCGCTGCGCCGGCTTTCACGCGCGCGGCGGTGCGCCCCTTGGCCGGAACCGTGAGGTGCGTCTCGCTCGCGCCGGTACTCACGGTGAGGTCGCTCACCGACAGGTCGGAGAGGTCGAGGTCGGCCCGATTTGCGCCGGCGTCGACTTCGAGGCGCATCGGGACCCGGCGTGAGAGCCCGACCGACCAGTCGAGGGGCCCGTGGCCCCAGTTCCACGGGAACACGTGGTCGAGGCCGGCCGCCGGCCGCTGTCGAAGCGTGACCTCGACCTCGCCGCCCCGGCGAACCACGTCCTTGGCGACCCCGCCGCCGAACGTGCCCCGGAGCAGGAGGTCCGGGTCGAGCATGGCGCGCACCGAGAGCCTCCCGGCACCGTGCTTGAGCCGGATCCGGGCAGAGCTCGCGCCCCCGAGCGGGACCGATTCCGTCACCGTCTGCACTCCTCGCCCGCGGCTCGGGATCGCCGAGAGCACGACCCCGAGGCCGACCGCGATGAGGATGACCGGCCAGAGCGCGACGTCGGCGTCGATCCGGTCGAGGTCCTGCAGCAGGAACACGCCACCGACCGCGATCAGGACGAGGGGCCACACGAAGCCCCCGCCCACAGGCCCCCCGAAGATCAGCCGGTCGAGCAACATCCACGCACCGATGACGAGGACGATGACCGGCCACACCCGCACGTCCTTCGGGATCGCCTCCGAGTTGCGGAGCAGGAGGAGGACGCCGATGCCGATCAGCAGCAGCGCCCACAGGATCGAGCGGTTCCCTCGCATCGGTACCTCCCTGAACGGCTCGCGGACCCGGAACCGAGCCTACCCGCTCACGAGCAGCCCGCGCTTCCGTCGGACCCGCCGGTCGACGACGGAGAAGAGTGAGTCCACACCGATGCCGACGAGCATGATCACGACCATCGTCGCGAGCACGAGGGGGGTGTCGCGCTGCACGGCGGCCCGCGCGATCAGGTGGCCGAGACCACGGGCGCCGGTGATGATCAGTTCGGCGGCCATCAGAGCGCGCCACGCGATCGCCCAAGCCAGCTGGAGCCCCGCGATGTAGCCGGGCACCGCGGCCGGCAGCACGACCTTGCCGTACAGCTCCCATCCGTGCGCGCCGAGCGTCCGGCCGGCACGCACGAGGTTCGGCGGCACGAGCCGCACGCTCGCGGCCGTGGCGATCGCGACGGCCGGCACCGCGCCGATCACGACCACGAACAACACGGCCTTCTCGTTGAACCCCAACCAGAGGCCCGCGAGCGGCAGCCACGCGATCGACGGGAGCGCCTGCAACCCGACCATGAGGCTGCCTACGCTGCGCTGCATCAGTTTCCACGCGGCCATCGACAGACCTACCGGCGTACCGATCGCCACGGCGAGCGTGAGTCCGGCGAACAGCCGGAAGACGCTCCGGTACGCGACGGCGAGGAGGCCGTCGGCGCCGGTGAGGTTCGACCACAGCACCTCCCACACCCTTGCGGGCGACGGGAGCAACACGGGGTCCCAGTACCGGGTCTCGTAGGCCGCCCACCAGACGAGCACGATCAGGACGAGGATCGCGACCCTAGGCCAGATCTGTGTCAGCAGCCTCTTCAGCTTCGGCAAGCCCCTCCACCTCCTTCAGCAGGTGGTCGTGGACATCGACGCCCACCTTGGTCAGGAGAACGTCCGCGAAGTCGCGCGGCCGAGGCGACGAGATGCGGTGCTCGGCGACGAGCGTCCCAGGGCGCGCCGACATCAGCACGACGCGGTCGGCGAGGAACACCGCCTCCCGCACGTTGTGGGTCACGAACACGAACGTGTTCCTCGTCTCGAGCCACACGTCCTGCAGTTCGCGCTGAAGGACCTCGCGCGACTGCGCATCGAGCGCGCCGAACGGCTCGTCGGCGAGAAGCACGTCGGGCTGGCACGCGAGCGCCCGGGCGAGCGCGGCGCGCTGCCGCATGCCGGGCGAGATCTCATGCGGCTGGGCGTTCGCGAACTCCGACAGGTGCACCTTGCCGAGCCAATGCATCGCCCGCTCACGCCAGACGGACCTCGGTGCGCCGCCGAGCTCGAGTGCGAACTCGACGTTGCGGACGATGCTCATCCACGGGAAGAGCGCCGGCTCCTGGAACAGCAGCGCTCGGTTCGGCCCGGGACCCCTGACCGGCCGGTCGTCCATCAGCACCTCGCCCTCGTCCGGACGGTCGAGGCCGGCGACGAGGTTCAGCAGCGTCGACTTGCCACAACCCGACGGGCCGATCACGCATAGGAACTCGCCGGGCGCGACGTTCAGGGTCACGTCGACGAGCGCCGACACTTCCTCGCCGCTCGCCTGCCGATAGGTCTTCGAGACGCCGCGGAGGGAGAGCTTCGGCGAGACGGACCCGGTGCCCGAGACGACCTGGAGCGCGCGCTTCTGGCTCATCTCCGTCTCACCTCGTAGGCGCGCGAACACGTCATCATCGGAGCCGATACTTCTCCGCCGTCTCGATCTGCACGACCTTGCCATCCTGCACCACGATGAGCACCGTCCCGAAGCGGATCTGGCGCAGGATCGCGGCCACGCGCAAAAGGACCTCCAGCTCGTCCGCGGGGACCTCGCCACGTTCGGCTGAGCCCGGGCCCGAGGCACCGGGGCCCGGAGGTTGAGCCACCGTGCGCCCGTCGGGGGCCGGGGAACTCACCGCGCCCTACGCTCCTCCCCAGCCTCGAGCTCCGATGCGGTTTCCTCGGTCTGTGGAGCCATGAACGCCTTGGACTTGCGCAGGTCGACGAGGACCTCGTCACCGAGCTTCAGGTGACTCACCTCCTCGACCGGCAGCTCCGCCATGAGCACCTGTCCGTCGGGGAGCCGCAGGACGACGCGCGAGAGCCACCCCAGACCGCTGACACGCTCGACGATCGCCCTCACCGACTCGCCGTTCTCGGCGGTGGACAGCCGAACGTCGTGAGGGCGAACGAACGCCCTCGCCGCCACGCCTTCCTCGAGGTGGTCGGCGCCCGGCACCCGGTGAGGCCCCATCTGCACGTGGCCGTCGACGACGTGGCCATGCAGCACGCTCGACGAGCCGACGAACCCAGCGACGAACGCGGTCGCCGGCTCGTTGTAGATCTCGTCGGGCGTGCCGATCTGCTCGGCGCGACCTTCGTGCATCACGACCACGCGGTTCGCGAGCTCCAGCGCCTCGTCCTGGTCATGTGTGACGAGCAGGCTCGTCACACCGAGCTCCCGGTGCAGATCGTCCAGCCACCGACGAAGCTCCTGACGGACGCGAGCGTCGAGCGCGCCGAAGGGTTCGTCGAGCAGCAGGACCCGCGGGCGCGGCGCTAGTGCGCGGGCGAGCGCGACCCGCTGGCGTTGCCCCCCGGATAGTTGCTCCGGGTAGCGGTCGCGGAACGGTCCGAGCTGCACGAGCTCGAGGAGCTCCTCCGCCCGCTTCCGCTGTTCGGTCCTGGGCATCTTCCGGACAGCCAGACCGAACGTGACGTTCTGCGCGACCGTCATGTGCCGGAAGAGCGCGTAGTGCTGGAACACGAACCCGACCCGGCGCTCCTGGACGCTCTTGTCGGTGGTCTCCTCGCCCTCCATCCAGATGCGGCCTGCGGTCGGCGTCTCCAGCCCGGCGATCATGCGCAGGACCGTGCTCTTGCCGGAGCCGCTCGGGCCGAGGAGGGCGGTGATCTTCCCCGCCTCGGCCGTGAACGTCACCTCTCGCACGGCCTCGAAATCGCCGAAATGCTTGGTCAGGTTCTCGACCCGGATCGGGGTACTCATCAGGCGTCCTCTCTGACCCTCTTGCGCTTCAACCACTCGATCGCCAGGATGATCAAAATCGACACCATGGCCAGCGTGAGCGCCACCACGTAGGCACCCGCCAACTGCCGCTCCTCCACCCAGCGGAAGATCAAGAGCGTCGCGGTCTCGGTCTTGCCCTGGATCAGGCCGCTCACGAGCAGCACTGCCCCGATCTCACCCATCGACCGCGCCGTCGAGAGCGCGATCCCGTACAGCAGCCCCCACCGGATGTTCGGGAGCGTCACGCGGAGGAACGACTGCGTCACCGACGCGCCGAGCGTCCGTGCAGCGTCCTCCTCCTGGGTCCCGATCTCCTCCAGAACCGGCTGGACCTCGCGGATCACGAACGGGATGCAGATGAACACCGTGACCAGCACCATCGAGGGCAGCGCGAACATGATCTGGATGCCACGCGCCGCGAAGAACGGCTCGAACCAGCCACCCCGACCGAAGAGCAGGACGCACGCGAGCCCGACGGTGATCGGGGACAGCGCGAACGGCGTGTCGACGAGCGCGTTCAGCAGGCCGCGACCGAGGAACCGCTGGCGCACGAGCACCCACGCGACGACGACCCCGAAAAGCGTCGTCACGACGACCGTCATCACAGTGATGATCGCGGTTAGGTAGAACGCGTGTTGCACGTCGGCCATCGCGTACGTCGAGGTCACTGTGCGCCAGCCCGGCTTCAGCGCCGTCCACGCGATACCGACGAGCGGCAGCGCGAGCAGTGCAGCGACGTACGTCAAGCACAGAGCGAGGATGCCCCCGTGCGCGAGACGGCGCCGGCGGTTCCGGCGCTTGAGATCGTCGCTGCGAACACGCTCGACAGCGACGCTCATGCCGCGTCCTCCCCCGTGCGCGCGCGGGCAAGCCGCGTGGTGACCAGCACGACCACGAACGCGATCGTGAAGAGCAGCGTCGAGACCGCCGCCGCCTGGTCGTACTTCCACTGGTTGGCCATCTGGTAGATGAGCACAGGTGCCGTCAGCGTACGACCGGGCATGTTGCCCGACAGGAGGAACACGGCGCCCAACTCACCCAGGGACCGCGCGAACGTGAGCAGCGCGCCCACGGCGATCGCCGGGCGGATCGCCGGCAGCACGATCCTCCGGAACGTGGCCCAGCCGCTGGCGCCGAGCGTCTGTGCAGCCTCCTCCTCCGCTATGTCGAGCTCCAGCAGCACGGGCTGAACGGCCCGCACCACGAACGGGAGCGTGACGGCGCAGAGAGCCAGCAGGATCCCGAGCCGCGCGAAGACCACCTTGATCCCGGCACCCTCCAGCGCGCGCCCCACCGGCGTCGTTGAGCTGTACACGGCTCGGAGCATCAGACCCGTGACCAGGGTCGGGATCGCCAGAGGCAGGTCGACGATCGCCGAAAGCATCTGCCGGCCGCGGAAACGGTAGCGGACCAGCACGTACGCGAGCATCGTCCCGAACAGCCCGTTCACGACCGCGGCGACCGTGGACGTCCAGAGCGTGAGGATGATCGCCTGCGTCGCGCCCGGGTACGCGAACGCGTCGCGGAGCGCCCTCAGTCCCTCGCCGAACCCCTCGTTGATGATCGCCGCGACCGGAAGCCCGATCATCAAGCCCAGGTAGAGGACGGCAGCGCCGCGCAGTCCCCAGTGGCGGAGCCGGGCGACCGTCCGATAGGACAGGGCCCACCACGGCTCGGCCGCCTGCGCGGCGCTGCTCAATCTCCCTCTCGCTCCTTCTTCAACCCCGAGCTGCTTCCTCAGCCCTGAGCGCCGGCGATGGCCTTCGTTGCGATGCCGTCGGCGCTGAACAGCTTCTCGTCGAGCGCAGGCCAGCCGCCGAGGTCACCCGTGGTGAACAGGTGCTCGATGGGCGGGAACCCGAGCTTCGGGTCGCCCTTGGCAGCGAGCGCCCTGTCGGTCGGCCTCAGGAAGCCGACGCTCGTGTACAGCGCCTTCACGTCCGCCGTGTGCAGGAACTCGACGAACGCGTTCGCGATGTCCTCGACACAGTGCTCCTCGGCGTACTTGTCGACGACGGCGACCGGGTTCTCGATCAGCACCGTCGCCGGCGGGTAGACCGCCTCGTCGGGCAGGCCGGCTTTGTTGGCGGTCTTCACCTCGTTCTCGTAGGTGATAGCCACGTTGCCGTTGCCCGACTCGAAGTTCTGGATCGAGTCGCGGGCGCTCTTGTCGTAGGCGATGACGTTCTTCGCGATGCCCTGGATCAGGGCGGTAGCGCCAGCCTCGTCGTCCTTCTGGACACCGGCGTATCCCGCCAGCGCAGCGCCCCAAGCGGCAACGAGGTTCCAGCGCGCGCCGCCCGACAGCGCCGGGTCGGGTGTGAGGATCTCGACGCCGGGCTTCGTCAGGTCATTGAAGTCCTTGAGCCCGAGCGGGTTGCCGGGGCGCACGTCGAACACGACGACCGAGGTCGAGACCATCCCAGCGTCGGGCGCTTGGGTCCAGTCGTGCGTGATCAGTCCCGCGTCCTTGATCGTGTCCACGTCGGACGCAAGTGACAGCGCTACGATGTCAGCGTCGTAGCCGTTGACCACGTTCTGCGCCTGCGTCGTGCTGCCTGTATAGGACTCCTGGAAGATGACGAACTGGTCGTTGTGCTGCTCCTTCCACATCGACTGGAAGGCCGGGATGATCTTCCCGTAGACCTCGCGGGGCGTGCTGTACGCGGCGAAGTTGATGACCGGGGTGTCGGCCGGTGTGCACTTGCCGCCCGCGGACCCACTCGTGGACGTCCCCCCGCCCGACTTGCTGCACGCGGCCGCTGCCAGGGCGAACACCGCGAGGAAGCAGACGAGCCGTACACCGAAGCGTGTGGATCGATGTCGCATCATCCGAAACTCCTTTCGACTTCCGACGAACCGGTTCCAAGGCACGCGCGAACAGAGCCTGGGTCTCCGGTTTTCCGGTCAACCGAAAGGCGGCCGATGCCGACGCAACTCGGCCTCCGGGGATCCGGTCAGCCGAGCGAACTACATGTAGCAGGATGGCGGACGCTTTGTCAATGGACCAACGGCCGTATCCACCGCAAGACCCGGCCCCGTGGTCCGGCGGCGGTGCTACCTCAGGCGGATTTTCTCCGCCATCTCGATCTGGATGACCTTGCCGTCCTGCACGACGAGCAGCACCGTCCCGAACTTCAGGTGGCGGAGCACCTCGGCGACCTTCAGCACGACGACCTTCTCCTCGTCGGTCAGGTCGTCGAACTCCCGCGGCGTCTGCGATCCGGCCATCGGCTCGCGAACAGCGTATCTGCTCGGAGGGCCGGGTCGCGTCGGCCAGACCGGCGCCCACCGGGCATCTGTCAGGCGCCTACCACGCGTAGGCCTCGGGCGCGGGTCCGCCGGGCCCAGGGAAGATCTCATCGAGCTTACCCAGGGTCTCCTCGTCGAGCGTGACCTCGAGCGCGCGGAGTGAGCCGTCGAGGTGCTCGATCGTCCGCGGACCGATGATCGGTGCCGTCACCGCGGGGTTCGCGAGCAGCCAGGCGAGGGCGACACAGGCCGGCTCCTCGCCCGCGGCGCCACAGAGCTTCTCCCAGGCCTCGAGCCGGTCGTGCTTCTCCTCGACCTCCTTGCGCAGGTCCTCACGATCGCGGCGGGTACCCTCCTCTATGCCCTTCAGCGCCCCGGCGAGCAGGCCGGCGGCGAGCGGGCTCCATGGAATCACGCCCATGCCGTAGGCGTGGCATGCGGGGAGCACCTCGAGCTCGCTCATCCGGTCGTTCAGGTTGTACAGGCACTGCTCGGAGACGAGGCCGACCAGGTGCCGGTCGCGCGCGACCTCGTTCGCCTGCGCGATGTGCCAGCCGGCGAAGTTGCTGCTGCCTACATAGAGCACCTTGCCCTCGTGGACGAGCTGCTCCATCGCCTGCCAGATCTCCTCCCACGGCGTATCACGGTCGACGTGGTGCATCTGGTACAGGTCGATGTGATCGGTCTGCAGGCGCCGCAGGCTCCCTTCGCACGCGTGCCGGATGTGGCGCGCCGACAGGCGCGAGTCGTTCGGCCACTCTCCCATCTCGCCGTACACCTTCGTCGCGACGACGACCTTCTCGCGACGCCCGCCTCGCTTCGCGAACCACCTCCCGACGATCTGCTCGGTGACACCCTCGCCCTTCTTCCAGCCGTAGACGTTCGCAGTGTCGAAGGAGTTGATGCCGTGCTCGAGCGCGCGGTCCATGATCGCGAAACTGTCCGCCTCGCTCGTGAGCGGGCCGAAGTTCATCGTGCCGAGGCACAGGCGGCTCACTGTGAGGCCGAGTCGGCCAAGATGCGTGTACTCCATCGTCGCCTCCTCCGAACGTACCTGGATGTGCTGCGACAGCGTCTTGCCGGATGGTCTATGAGAGCGTCTTCGCGATGAGCACCTTGGTCCAGTCCTCGGGGTCGACGCGCACCGGCACGCGCGCTCCAGCCTTGAGGTCCGGGACCGTCGCTAGGTTCACGGCCACGCGACGCGTCGCGGTGAAGGGATCGTGTCCCGGAAGCTCCACCCGCATCGCGATCTCGTGCCACGGCATCCCAGCGGTCTCGGCGACGTTCTCCTGGATCGCGATGATCGTTGCCTCTCCGGGAAGGCCCACGGAAAGGAGGCGCTGCTGCTCGGCCGCCACCCCCTGCAGCTCCTTCGCCAAGTCCAGCGATACGTTCGTGTCGGCGGCCACTTCCTTGCGCCAACGAACGCGACCGGAGATGCCCCGGTACTCCTCGGGGATCATCGCGCGCTGCTTCTTCTGAGCGCTGAAGATGTCCTTCAGGAAACCCACCACGACCCCCTTTCGTAGCGCGCCGGGAGGGAGTCGAACCCCCAACCTTCTGATCCGTAGTCAGATGCTCTATCCATTGAGCTACCGGCGCTCGCGACCTGCGGAAACGCCCACGTACCCACCCGCACGCCGTCCCCGCAGCGTACAACACGCCACGGGATCGTTCGAGCCGCGATCGCCACCCACATCACGGCAGAACATGCGCCCTTCGGTCGGTTGACTTGTGCACAACATCGTGGCTACCTTGTCCCCGACCGGCCAGAGGTAAGGGCCGCGGCGGATCCGATCCGTCACGGCCCATCTTGCTTTCAAGGAGAGGGCACGATGCACGTGGATTGGGCGATCGTCCTGTTCGCCACGCTCGTCGGCTTCACGGTCGGCCTCACCGGGATGGGCGGAGGGGCGCTCATGACGCCCGTGCTGCTCATCTTCTTCCACGTCCTCCCGACCGCCGCGGTTTCGTCCGATCTGGTAGCGGCGATGGTCATGAAGCCGGTCGGCGGCGGGGTCCACATCCGGCGGCGGACGGTCCGCTGGGAGTTGGTGAAGCCGCTCTGCATCGGTTCCATCCCCGCCGCCTTCGCTGGCGTCTTCCTCCTCCGTGCCGCCGGCGAGGAGCCGATCCAGAGCATCACCAAGGTGCTCCTGGGCGTCACACTTCTACTGGCGGCCGCCGCGATGGTTCTCAGGGCGTGGCTCCAGGGGCGGCGCAACTCGGTCTCGAGCTCCAAGGGTCGAGGCAACGATCGGTCCCGGACGCCGATCCGGGTGCGCATCGCGCCGACGATCCTCGTCGGGGCGATCGGCGGGTTGATAGTCGGCCTGACCTCGGTCGGCTCCGGCTCGATCATCATCGTGTGCTTGATGCTGCTGTACCCGGAGCTCCGTGGTGCGGAGCTCGTGGGGACGGATCTCGTGCAGGCGATCCCCCTGGTGAGCTCGGCCGCCCTCGCGCACATCCTCGTGGGCGACTTCGAGCTCGGCCTGACGGTCTCGATCCTGCTCGGTGCCCTGCCGGCCGTCTACGTGGGCGCGCGACTCTCGGCCAGGGCCCCCGACTGGCTGATCCGGCCGGTGCTGGTCGTCATGCTGTTCTCCTCCGCGTTGAAGCTCCTCGACGTCCCGACGGCCACGCTCGGCCTGCTGCTGCTGGCGTTCGCCCTGCTGGCGCTACCGATGTGGGGGGCGACCGATGCAGCATCGCACGCGGTCAGCACGTGGGAGAGCCTCGGGCGCAGCCGCTCGAACTGGATCAAGCTGCAGGCGTGGCTGGCGCCCGTCGGGATCGGTTTCGGCGTCGCGATCGCCTACTTCGCATGGACGCGGCCGCAACTCGTGCAGGTCGCCCGCGACGCGGCTCTGGCGTGAAAGGGACACCCGACCATGTTCGAACGCATGCTGGTGGCGGTGGACGGCTCCCGACGGAGCACCAAGACCGTCGCGGTCGCGGTCGACCTGGCAACGAGGTACGGCTCCTCCGTGACCGTGGTCCACGTCCGCGAGCACACCCTGTACGAGGGAGCGGACGTCGATCTCGGGCCGGCGATCTCCGCCGACGAGCTCGTGGACGGGGTCCTCGAGGTGTTCCGCGAGGCTGGCATCGACGCACGGGGCGAGATCCGACGTGTGAGCCCCGGCGAGACCGCGGAGCAGATCGTGGAGGTCGCGAAGGCCTCGAACGCGGACCTGATCGTCATGGGGACCCGCGGGATGACCGAGTGGAGGAGCCTTCTCCTCGGGGGCGTGGCGAACAAGGTCGTACATCACGCGACCTGTCCCGTCCTTCTCGTCCGTTGAGCCTGATGGGACCGACCGCCGGGGTCGGCGCGTGCCGACTCGCGGAACCCTGGAAGCCGTGGGAGGATTCCGGCATGACGCCCGCGAGCACACACCGCGAGACCCAGCGAGGTTCCGGGTGCTCCTGATCGGCGAGTTCAACACGCCCTCTCCGCCCCGCCGGACGCCTGCGATGGCCGGCTCGAGGCCCGACCGCCACCTCCTCGAAGCGACCGGAGAGCGCCGCAGTTGAGCGGGCCGGTCCCCCAACCGAGAGGAGGATGAGATGGCGGAGGTTCGCGGCTGCGATCTTCCGGAGGACCTCTACTACCTCATAGAGAGGCACGTATGGGCGAAGCCGCTCGAAGGCGATCTCGTGCGGCTGGGGATGACGACGGTCGCCGCCAAACTCTCGGGTGAGAACATCGGAGCCGTGACCGTCTCCGAACACAAGATCGGTCGGGAGGTCCGGCAGGGCGAGAGCGTCGCCACGGTCGAGAGCAGCAAGTTCGTGGGGCCGGTCCCCGCCCCGGTCGGCGGGGTCCTGCTTCGGGGGAACGAGCGGCTGGAGATGGACCCCTACCTCGTCGCGACCGACCCCTACGGCGAAGGGTGGATCGCGGAGCTACGGGCGACGGCCTGGGAGTCGGAGAAAGGAGCCCTCGCGACGGGCGCCGACGGCATCGCCGCCTACCGCGCCGAGCTCGAAGCCGAGGACATCTCGTGTGCCTGACTCCGGTGCCCGGAACGGGAACCCCGTGAGGGAAGAGACAATCTACGAGTACCTGCAGCGCGAGGGCGTTTCTCGGCGCCAGTTCATCAAGTACTGTGGGATGGTCGCCGGGGCCATGGGCCTATGGGCTGCTCCGGTGTTGAACGGATCGGCTCGCCTGCTCGGGAAACCCGATCTCACCGAGGAGGTGATCCGGGCCCTCGAGACCAAGCCGCGGCTGCCGGTCATCTGGCTCGATATCCAAGGCTGCGGCGGCTGCACCGAGGCGTTCGCAGGGTCGCAGTCCCCGACCCTCGTCGACCTGATGCTGGACAGGATCTCGATCGACTTCCACCAGATGCTGTTCGCCGCGGCGGGCTCCCAGGCCGAGACCGCCCTTCGGGAAGCGACGCGCACCTATGCCGGTAAGTACGTGCTCGTGGTCGAGGGAAGCATCCCGACCGGAGGCGAAGGCGCCTACTGCGCGGTCGCCGGCCGCAGCGCGGTCGACGTCGTGAGGGAAGCAGCGGCGGGAGCCGCCGTGATCATCGCCACCGGGAGCTGCTCGGCCTTCGGAGGCATCGCCCGGGCGACACCCGACCCGACCGAGGCCCGGAGCGTCCGGGAGATCGTGACCGACAAGCCCGTGGTGAACATCCCCGGCTGTCCTGCGATCCCGGAGGTCACCACCGGCACGATCGCTCGGTACATCGTCTTCGGCACGCTGCCGGAGCTCGACGATCTCGGCCGCCCGAAGACCTTCTACGGCACGACCATCCACGACTCGTGCCTGCGTCGTCCGTTCCACGACGCCGGGAAGTTCGCCAGGTCCTTCGACGATGAGGGCGCCCGAGGCGGCTGGTGCCTCTACGAGCTGGGTTGTAGGGGACCCACCACCTACAACGCCTGCGCCACGCTTAAGTGGGGCGGCGGCCTGTCGTTCCCCATCCAGTCGGGCCATCCGTGCATCGGCTGCTCGCAGCCGGACTTCTGGGACGATGGAGGCCTCTACCAGGCCCAGTCGGTGCCGCTCGACCGCCCCGCCCTCACCACGGTGGGGATGGCGGCCGGGGTAGGAGCCCTGGTCGGCGCCGCAGTGGCCGCGGCCGGCCGAGGTCGGAGGAAGCGCGTGCACGAAGCGCGTGCCGAGAGCACGCCGGAAGCCGAGAGCACGCCGGAGCCCGAGCGCACGGGGCGGGGCTGATCCGTGGATTGGCATGACTTCCTGCGGTTCGTGCGAGGCCCGCTGTTCGAGGTATCACTACTGGTCTTCGTGGCGGGGCTGGCCTATCGGTTGCTGCGGGTCGTGACGCTCGGCTGGACCCGCGACCGGATCCCACCCGCAGGGAGCAGGGTCGTCGGCGTCGTCAGGTCCTACGCGAAGGGCACGATCGTCTGGCCGTTCATCCCGTGGGTCAAGGACACCTTCCGCGGGAACGCCGTCACCTACCTGGCCGGCGGCCTCTTCCACCTCGGGCTGTTCGCGGTCGTCCTCCTCAGCACCACTCACGTGCTGGTGTGGAAGAGCCTGCTCGGGTTCGCATGGCCCACCCTCCCGGCACCGATCGTGGACCTCCTGGCTGCGGGGGCGATCGTGGCGATGGTCGCCCTCCTCATCAACCGCTTCTCACACCCGGTGGTGAGGAAGCTAACAGGTCCGGCGGAGGTGCTCAGCTGGCTCTCCGTGTTCCTACCGATGGTGACCGGCTACATGACGACCCATCAGATCTTCTTCTCGTATCAGGTACTCTTCAGCGTCCATATGCTGGCTGTGGACGTGATGCTGATCTGGATCCCCTTCAGCCCGATCCCGCACTTCGTCTTCTACTTCTTCTCGCGGACGATCCACGGCGTGGAGTTCGGTAAGCGAGCGGTCAGCCCGTAGCGGAGCCCGATGATGAGCAGCCCTGAAGCGGTCAAGACGTTCCACCAGGGAACGGGGGGCTGGGTCGCATCCCAGCTCGAGGCGTGTGCCCGCTGCGGGATCTGCGCCGAAGCCTGCCCCTTCTACCGGGTGACCCGCAAGCCGGAGTTCGCACCGGTATGGAAGATCGAGCTGCTCCGCCGCGCGTACCGGCAAGAGTTCACCCTCGCCGGCCGCCTCCGCACCGCGCTCGGGCTCCAGAAGAAGCTCGAGGACGAGGACCTCGCCGAGTGGAGCAGGATCGTCTACGAGGGCTGCTCGGTGTGCAACAGGTGCGCGATGGCTTGCCCGATGGGTATCCAGATCGGTCCCTTGATCCAGGAGGTGCGCGCCGGTCTCGCGGCAGCCGGCGCCGTGCCGGAGGAGGTGGCGTCAGCCGTACGCAAGCAGATCCAGAAAGGGAGTCCGCTCGACGTCACCGACAAGCTCTTTGACGAGCGGCTCGAGTGGATCTCGGACGAATGGGGCGTCGATCTACCGATCGACGAGCAGGGCGCCGATACGCTGGTCGTCTTCTCCTCGATCGAGCTCATGAAGTTCCCGCAGAACGTCGTCGACACCGCCCGCATCCTCGATGCAGCCGGCGAGCGCTGGACGCTCTCCCGCAAGGGCCGGGAGGCCATCAACTGGGGCATCTACGAGGGCAACACCGAGCACACCAAGCTCTTCCTCAACCGAGTGCTCGACGCCGCGAAGGAGCTCGGCGTCAAACGGATCCTGGTCGCCGAGTGCGGCAACGGGTACGACGCCCTCCGGTGGACCGCTCCCAACCTGGTCCACATGCCCGCCGGTCTCGAGGTCACCCACATCGCCACCGTGGTCGCCGAGTACGTCCGCAGCGGCCGCATCGAGCTGAGAGCGGGCGCCGCGGACGGCAACGGCGTCATCACGTTCCACGACGCCTGCAAGATCCAGCGGCGGGGTGGCTGCATCGAGGAGCCACGGCAGATCCTCAAGATCCTCGCTCCCCGGTCCTTCCGTGAGATGAGCCCCAACAAGGAGGCGGCCACCTGCTGCGGAGCAGGTGGAGGCGTGGGCGCCATCAAGGCGGCCGACGAGCACCGGTACGCGGTGTTCGAGCTGAAGCTGAACCAGATCCGGGAGATCGAGGCGGACACGGTGGTGATGGCCTGCGCGAACTGTCGTGTGCAGTTCCTGGACGGCGTGGCGCACTTCAACTCGGACCTGAAGGTTCGCGGCCTGTCGCGGATGATCGCGGAGGCTCTGGTATGAGGACGACCGAGGTCGAGGCCCCGGCCCCACTGAGCGGTAGGAGGACGCCGTGGCGGGACGCCTGATCGTCGACCCGATCACCAGGATCGAAGGGCATCTCCGGATCGAGGCCGAGCTCGACACATCGAACACGATCACCCGGGCCTACTCGTCGGGAACGATGGTGCGCGGGATCGAGATCATCCTCAAGGGGCGCGACCCGCGCGAAGCCTGGGCGTTCGCCGAGCGCGTCTGCGGCGTATGCACCACGGTGCACGCCGTCGCCTCGATCCGGTCGGTGGAGGACGCGCTCGAGATCCGCATCCCGACGGCCGCCAACCTGATCCGCAACCTGATGATCGCCCAGCAGTACGCCCACGACCACGTGATGCACTTCTACCATCTCCATTCGCTCGACTGGGTCGACGTCGTCTCCGCGCTCAAGGCCGACCCGGCGGGGACCTCCGAGATCCAGCAGAGCATCTCGGGCTGGCCGAACTCCTCCCCCGCCTACTTCGCCGAGGTGCAGCGCAAGGTCCGAGCGATCATGGACGGCGGACGGCCGTCCATCTTCGCGAACGGCTACTGGGGCCATCCCGGCTACAAGCTCCCCCCCGAGGTGAACCTCCTCGCGGTCGCGCACTACCTGGAAGCGCTCGACTGGCAGTCGCACGTCACGAAGATCCACACGATCTTCGGTGGGAAGAGCCCGCACCCGAACTTCGTGGTCGGCGGCGTCCCGATGCCGATCGACCTCGACAGCGACACGGCTCTCAACGCCGAGCGCCTGTCGATCATCAGCGACTCCATAGGCCAGATCACCAGCTTCATCGACCAGGTGTACCTGCCCGACCTCCTGGCCATCGCCCCCTACTACCTCGAGTACTCGGACCGCGGGGAGGGTCTCGGCAACTTCCTCACCTGGGGCGAGTTCCCCGCCGACGACATCAACGACACCTCGTCGTTCCTCGTGCCCCGCACGCTCATCCTGAACCGCGATCTCGCCAACATCACCGAGCCCGATCCACGGGACATGGAGCGGATGAAGGAGTTCGTGACCCGCTCCTGGTACGGGTACGCCGAGGGGAACGAGGTCGGACTCCACCCCTGGGTGGGCGAGACGGAATTCGACTACACGGGACCGCGCCCGCCGTACGAGCAGCTCGAGGTCGAACGGAAGTACTCGTGGCTGAAGGCTCCGCGTTGGAACGGCATCCCGGTCGAGGTGGGGCCGCTGGCGCGGGTGCTGGCCCTGTACGCCTCGGGGAACGAGCAGACCAAGGAGCTGGTCGACCTCGTGCTGAAGAAGCTGCAGGTTCCGCCGACAGCGCTCTTCTCGACGCTCGGACGCACCGCGGCCCGAGCGATCGAGACGAAGGTGTTCGCCGATCAGCTCCGCACCTTCTACGAGCGGCTCGTCGCCGCCATCGCGGCCGGCAACACCAGCACCTTCAACGGCGAGCGATGGGACCCACGCTCCTGGCCCGACCGCGCCCGAGGGTTCGGCTTCATGGAGGCACCTCGAGGAGCCCTCGGTCACTGGATCGTGATCGAGGGAGGCAAGATCGCCAACTACCAGATGGTGGTCCCCACCACGTGGAACGCTTCCCCCCGCGACCAGGAAGGCCAGCCGAGCGCGTACGAGACCTCGCTCGTCGGAACCCGGCTCGCCGTGCCCGAACAACCGCTCGAGATCCTGCGCACCATCCACTCCTTCGACCCTTGTATGGCATGCGCCGTCCACATGGTCGACGCGCGCGGCGGCGACCTCGGCTGGGCGGCGACGGGCATGCACGTCCACCTGGAGTGACCGCGCGGATGAGGGACCGGGGTCGCCGGGTCGTGCTCGGCATAGGCAACGTCCTCAACCGCGATGAAGGGCTGGGGGTCCACGCCCTCGCCGCCCTGGCGTCGAGGCTCGACGAGCGATCCGACGTCGAGCTCGTCGACGGCGGCGTCCGGGGTATCGAGCTCCTACCGCTCGTGGAGTCGTGCAGCCACCTGCTGGTGCTGGACGCCGTCGACGGCGGCCGGCCGCCCGGTGCCGTCATCGAGCTCGGCCGCGACGAGATCCCGCTCTTCGCAGGTATCAAGATGTCCGAGCACGAGGTCACGTTCCACGAGGTGCTGGGACTCGCCTCGGTCCGGAACGGCCTGCCCCCGTTCCTGCACCTCGTCGGCGCGCAGCCTGCCGATGTGTCCGTCGGGCTCGACATCAGCCCGGTCGCAGCCGCCGCCGTCCCGCAGATCTGCGACCGGGCGCTGGCCGTGCTGGCCGACTGGGACCTGCTGCCGTGAGGCGCGTCCGACTGCTCGACCTCGGCAGCGCGCCGGCGATCCGCTCCCAGACCGTCTACCACGCGGCCGCCCGAGCGATGCGGCCCGACACGCCCGACACGATCATCCTCGTCTCGCCGGCGCAGCCCTACGTGTGCATCGGGTTCCATCAGGATGTCGAGCAAGAGGTGGATCTCGCGTACTGCGAGGCCCACGGGCTGCCCGTGGTCCGCCGCGAGGTCGGCGGTGGCGCCGTCTACCTGGACCAGGGCCAGGTCTTCAGCCAGTGGGTCTTCCACGAGGATCATCTACCCGGCGGTCTGGAGCGCGGTCTGGAGCGGCAGTTCGAGCTGTACGTCCATCCGCTCGTGGAGACCTACCGGGCGCTCGGGATCGATGCGGTGCTTCGCCCGGTGAACGACGTCCACGTGGCCGGCAAGAAGATCGGTGGGACCGGCGCCGCCCAGATCGGTCTCGCCCGGGTCCTGGTCGGGAGTCTTATGTTCGATTTCGACAAGGCGACGATGGCCCGGGTCCTCAAGGTGTCCGACGAGAAGATGCGGGACAAGGTCTTCGAGAGCCTGAACGAGTACATGACCACGATGCGAGAGCAGCTCGCCGAGGTGCCCGCGCGGGAAGCCGTCATCTCCCTCTACCTGGAGAAGTGCGCCCAGGTGCTCGACGCAGAGATCGTCTCGGGCTCGTGGACGGCCGATGAGGAGGCCGTCGCCGCCCGGCTGGACACGGAGTTCGCGACCCGGGAGTGGTTGCACCAGAAAGGGCGCCGACGCGGGGCCGGCGTGAAGATCCACGAGGACGTCCGGGTCGTCGCGGGAGCCTTCAAAGCGCCCGGCGGGCTCGTTCGGGTCACCGCGACCCTCCACCGTGGGCGCATCGGCGACGTCGCGTTCTCGGGCGACTTCACCCTGATCCCCGCGGCGGCCCGCGAGAGCCTCGAGGAGGCCGTGCGCGGAGTGCCGGTCGATCGCGAACGGCTAACGGCCCGACTCGACGCCGTCTACCGGGAGATGGGCGTCAGCTCGCCCGGCCTGGAGCCCTCGCACTTCGCGGAGGCGATCGTCCGGGCCGCCGATCCGGTCAACGCTCGGTCGCCGTGACGCCGACCACCGCGATGCCCGAGCCGCCCTCGATCGCGGACGGGGTCCCGCAGGACGGGCAGACGACCAGGTGCCCCACGAGATCGTCGCGCGTGACCGTCCACGAGTGTCCGCAGGCCGAGCACTCGCGTTCGTCGGGCAGATCTTCAACCACCAGACGGGATCCATCGAGCCGCGTGCCCTGCGTGAGCATCTCGTAGGCCTGCTCGAGGGCTTCCGGCGAGTACGTCGCGGCCGCCCGGATCCGAACCTCGGTGATGCGCTCCCGGTCCTCGAGCTCGCTCGTCAGTCGTTCGACCAGAGCCTTCACGGCGTGGTAGTCGTGCACGGCACTCCATCCGAAGTCCAGCACCGGACCGCCTCTCGCACCCGGCGCGCGAGTTCGCCGACGGCCAGAGAGACCGGCTCGGAGAGCGGAGCGCCGAGCGTGTAAGGGTCCACCACCTCCACGGCGAGCACACGGGTCTGCGAGGGGAATCCCAACCCGAGCCGCTCGGCAACCGCGGCCATCTCGGGCAGGCCGGCTTGGTGGACGCTCGGCGCGACCACACGCCCAACGTCCGAGAGCCCCATCTCCGTGATCGTGCCGGGCGGGTTCCGACCGGTACGGATCGAATCGACGACCACCGCCCGGTCGTATCCGGCGAAGACCTCGATCAGCGCCAGGCCCGAGGCCGAGCTCTCCACCACGTCGGCCATGCCCTCGAGCCCCTCGCGCACGGCCCTCGCGACGAGCACGCCGACGGCATCGTCACCAGCGAGCTCGTTCCCGAGCCCCAGGACGAGCGTGCGCATCCCTTCAGTCCCGGCGGATCTCGCGGACGAGGCCTCCGTCCAGCCGGCGGATCTCCACGATGAGCGGCATCTGGCCCGGCAGGCTGTGAGTTGCGCAGCCGAAGCACGGGTCGTAGGCGCGGAAGGCCATCTCGACCTCGTTCAGCAGGCCTTCGTCGACCTCGGGGCCGTGCACGAGCGCCTTCGCGGCCTTGTCCACCGAGAGCGCGATCCTCGCCGCGTTGTTCTGGGTCCCGACGATGAGGTTGGCCTGCGTGATCAGGCCGCGCTCGTCCGTCTCGTAGTGGTGGAACAGGGTGCCGCGCGGCGCCTCGACCACGCCGATGCCGACCGTCGGCGTCTCCGTGGGGATCGTGCGTACGTCGGGGCTAGTGATCTCGGGATCGTTGGCCAGCTCGCCCATGCGCTCGGCTGCGTTCACCAACTCGACCAGCCGGGCCCAGTGCGTCGCGAGGGTGAAGTGCACCGGCTTCCCGCCGAGCGTGGAGAAGAACTCCTCGTACGCCTCCTGCGCGACCGGCGTGGACATGCCGTCTGCCGCGTTCAGGCGCGCGAGCGGCGCGACCGCGTACACACCGCTGTCGGGACCGTCGTTGAACCCGTTCCAGCCCACGTCCTTCAGATAGCAGAACTTGATGTAGGACCAAGGCTCGACGTGCTCGGCGACGTGGTCTAGGTATTCGTTCGCCGCGAACGTGAGGAATTCCGTGCCGTCGGGCCGCACCACCCGCAAGTGGCCATCGTAGAAGTTCACCTTGTTGTTCTCGTCCACCAGGCCCATGTAGTAGGTGCGGTGCGTGTAGGCGTCGGACGTGACCAGGTCGACGTACTCCTGGTTCGCCAGCACGACGTCGCGGAAGATCTGGAGCGCGAACTTCCCGAACTCCACCGCGTGCGCGGCCCCCTCAACGAACCGGTCGCGCAGCTCCGGCGAGATCGGCTTGGAGATCCCTCCGGGCAACCCGAACACCGGGTGGATCGCCTTGCCGGCCGCATCGATCATCAGGTCACGGATCTGCTTGCGGACGCCGATGACCTCCTTGCCGATCTCCAGGCCGACCTTGCCTATCACGCCGAGGATGTTCCGCTCGGCCTTCGGGGCCGTCGGGCCCACGACGAAGTCCGGTCCGCCCAGGAAGAAGAAGTGCAAGGCGTGGTCCTCGATCATGAAGGCGTCGTAGACCATCTCGCGCACCTTCTTAGCCGCGCTCGGCGCATCGACGTGGAACAGGTCGTCGAGGGTCTTCGTGCCGGCCATGTGGTGCGCCATCGGGCATACGCCGCAGATGCGGGAGGTAATCTGCGGCATGTCCTCGGCGCGCCGACCCTGCGCGAACTTCTCGAACCCGCGCAGCTCGGGGATCTGAAGGTACGCGTGGTCCACCGAGCCCTCATCGTTCACGAAGATGTGGATCCTGCCGTGCCCCTCGAGCCGTGTGATGGGGTCGATGAGGATCTCGGTCACGACTCACCTCCGGTGGTCGAGGTCGGAGCGGGGTGGGCGACTGCTCCCTCGGTCGCGGTGCCACCCTTGGTGCCCACACGTCTGTGCAGCAGCGAGGCCGGCACCGAGTAGCGGTAGAAGGTGCCCACGGGGTCGACGATCTGCTCCGAGAGCGCGGCGATCTCGCCCGGCTCCCGGGTCTCGATCAGTGAGGCGATCGCCGCCAGGGCCTTCGCACCGTGGTCGATCACGCGGCTCGTCGGACCCATGCAGCCCGTGCACGGCATGTTCGCGGCGATGCACGCGGCCCCGCAGCCCGAACGCGTGGACGGCCCCAGGCAGACCAGGCCTTGCGCCAGCAGACATGTCTCCGGATCGGCGACGATCTCGTACGGCCGGTAGAACCGTGCGACCTTGAGGTCCTCCGGCTTGGTCACGGCGCGTGGGCACTCGGCGCAGAGCGCCACGTCCGGCGCGAGCACCAAGCCCTTCTCGGGCAGCCGGCCCTCGACGAGCGCCATCACCGCCTGGGCGATGAGTCCCGCCGGCGGCGGACACCCCGGCAGGTAGTAGTCGACGTCGATGACCTCGTCGAGCGTGCGGACGTCCTCATCGAAGTGGGGGAGGGTCATACGGCCCTCGGGTACGTCGATCAGCTCCTGCGGCACCCCGCCGTCCCCGTTCTGCACGCTCGGCGAGCCCCCGTACACGAACTCCAGGATCGACTCACGCGAGTAGAGGTTCGCGAGCCCGGGGATCCCCCCCAGCCACGCGCACGCACCGAACGCCACGATCGCGCCGGCCTTGCGCCGCAGCAGCTCGGCCATCTCGGCCTGCTCCGAGGTGCGGACCGCGCCGTTGATGAACGCCGCCGCGAGCTCTCCGTCGGCGAGCGCCTCGACGTCGGAGACCTTGAAGTCCATCGCCACCGGCCAGAACACGATGTCCACGGCCTCGACGACGTCGAGCACGACCTCGTTCAGATCCACGACGGCCTCCTCGCAACCGCCGCACGAGGCACACCAGTAGAAGGCGACCTTGGGCTTGCTCATGCCGTCACCTGTCCCACGGGCTCACCAGCTGGGGCCGGCGCGACGCGGCCCTCGTCCACGCTCTGCACCGTCTCGAGCCGCAGCGGCCCGAGCGCGCGCACCTGCTCGGTCATCTCGTTGCAGACCTTCTGCACGCGGTCACCCTCGGAGGCCGAGATCCACTCCAGCCGTACCCGCTCTTCCTCGATACCGAAGCCCACGAGCATCCGCTTGAGGAGCTCGAAGCGCCGCAGCGCGTTGTAGTTGCCCTCCTGGTAGTGGCAGTCGCCGGGGTGGCAGCCCCCGATCAGCACACCGTCGGCCCCATCGCGGAACGCCGCGAGCACGAACTGCGGATCCACCCGGCCCGAGCACATCAGTCGGATCACCCGCACGTTCGGCGCGTACTGCATCCGCGAGATGCCGGCCAAGTCGGCCGCCGTGTACGTGCACCAGTTGCAGAAGAACGCCACGATCCGAGGCTCGAAGGTACCCTCGGGCCCCTGCTCAGACATACGCCAGCACCCCCTCGATCTCGGAGAAGATCTCTGCGTCGGTGAACAGGTGCTGCTGTGCCGCGCCCGACGGGCACGCGGCGACGCACACGCCGCAGCCCTTGCAGACCACCTCGTTCACGGAGGCCTTCTTGCGCTCCTCATCGAACGAGATCGCGCTGAACGGGCAGAGCCCCACGCACGTCTTGCAGCCCGAGCAGGCCTCGTCGTCGATATGGGCCGTGTTCGCCTCGAGCATCACGAAGCCGCGGTCCACCATGGCGAGCACCTCGGCCGCCGCGGCGCCCGCTTGCGCGACCGTGTCGGGGATGTCCTTCGGACCCTGGCACGTACCTGCCAGGAACACGCCGTCTGTGAAGGTGGACACCGGGGCGAGCTTGGGGTGGCGCTCGGTGAACCAGCCCTCGCCGCCGCACGAGATGTTGAACAGGCGCCGCACGTCCTGGTGGTCCGGCTGCGGCTCCAAGCCGACCGCGAGGATCGCCATGTCCACCGGGATCCGGCGTACCGAGCCGATCAGCGTGTCCTCGGCCCGGATGACCAGGTGTCCCTCCTCTTCGGGCGAGGCAGCCTCGTCGGTCACGCCCGCGACGCGCCCGCGGACCATGTGCACACCCTCCTTGAGGATCTTGTCGTAGAACTCCTCGTAGCCTTTCCCGGGCGTGCGCATGTCGATGTAGAAGTTGTAGACCTCCGCCCCGGTGCGCTCCTTCACCATGTGCGCGAGCTTCAGCGAGTACATGCAGCACACCTTCGAGCACCACAGGTTGTGCTTGGCGTCCCGAGAGCCGACGCAGTGGATGATCCCGACCACCTTCGGCTTGGAGCCGTCGCGGAGCACGACCTCGCCGCTCGTCGGGCCCGCGGCGTTCAACAGGCGTTCGACCTCGAGGCTGGTGTAGACGTTCGGGTACAGGCCGTAGCCGTACTCCGGCATCTTCGACGCGTCGAAGGTCTTGAACCCAGTCGAGAGGATGAGTGCGCCGACCTTGACCTCGTCGAACGTTTCCGTCTGCTCGAAGTCGAAGGCGTCGCGCTCGCAGGCCTCGATGCACGTCTGCGGGCACTTGCCTGTCTTGAACCAGATGCAGGTCTCGGGGTCGACGACGACCACCGCGGGCGTGGCCTGCGGGAACGGGATGTAGATCGGCTTGCGCTTGGACAGCCCTTCGTTCCACTCGTCCTCGAACTTGCCCTGCTTGTGGATGCACCGCTCGATGCACTCGAGGCACCCGGTGCACAGATCCTCCTTCACGTAGCGAGGGCGGTGGCGGACCCGGACCGTGAAGTCGCCCGTGAACCCCTCGACGCCCATGACATCCGAGTACGTCCAGAGCGTGATGTTCGGATGCGAGCGCACGGCGGACATCTTCGGCGTGAGGATGCAGGCCGCGCAGTCGAGCGTGGGGAACGTCTTGTCGAACTTGGCCATGTGACCGCCGATCGTGCTTTCCCGCTCGACCAGGTAGACGTGCTTGCCGGCGTCGGCCATCGTGAGGGCCGCGTGGATCCCGGCGATACCGGCGCCGACCACCATCACGTCGGACCGGACCTCGGCCTTGCGAGGCTCGAGGTACTCGTGCAGCGCGACGCGCCGCACGGCTCCCGCGACGAGCGCCTTCGCCTTCGCGGTCGCGTCGTCGCCGTCGGCGGTCACCCACGAAACGTGCTCGCGGATGCTGGCCATCTGGAAGTAGAAGGGGCTCTGCCCGCCCTCGGCCGTGGCCCGACGGAACGTGGCCTCGTGCATGAGCGGCGAGCACGACGCGACGACGACCCGGTTGATGAGGCCCTCGCGCAGGTCCTTCTCGATCAGCTCCTGCCCCGGGTCCGAGCACATGAACTTGTAGTCGCGGGCCACCGCGACGTTCGGCAGCGTCGAGGCGAACTCGACCACCGCCGCCACGTCGACCTTGCCGGCGATGTTCAGCCCGCAGTGGCAGACGTAGACGCCGATCTTCGGGCCGCCGTTCGAGGGGATCGGCTGCGAGCTGAGGCCGCTCTCAGGCTCGAGCATGGATGCCTCCTTCCGCTGCGACCCGCTCGCGCTCGGCTGCTGCCGTGCGCTCGGGCAGCCGCCAGTGCAGCAGCCTGTGCAGCCCCAGCCGCTTCTCGTCGATCCCGAGCGCGAGGCCGACGAGCTGCGTAACGAACGCGACCGGGACATCGACCGGATGCCCGAACCGCCGGGCCATCCGGTCCTGGAAGCCCTCCAGGTTGAAGTGGCAGAGCGGGCAGCTCGTCGCGACGACTTCGGCACCGCGCTTGGCGGCCTCGCGCAGCAGCGCGTAGGACAGCTGCATCGTGGCGTCAGGCATCACGCCGATGACCGGCCCACCACAGTAGCACGAGCCGCCGCAGCACCGCGTCTTGAGCGGCCAGTCCACGGGCTCGGCGCCGATCGCCTCGACCAGCCGGTCCATCGAGGTCGGGTCCTGCTGATCGTCGAACCTCGCGGACGGGCGCACGAGCTGGCACCCGTAGTAGCTGGCGACCTTCATCCCGGTGAGGGGCCGCACCACGGCCTCGCGGATGCGGTCGAGGCCGATCTCGTTCACCATGATGTCGACGGCGTGCCGCGATCGGGCCCGGCCCTCGTAGTCGAGGCCGATAGCCGCGAGCGCCCCGCCGAGTTTGGCCGCGCTCGACCCCGGCACACCTAGCGCCTCCTCGGCCTTGAGCAGGGCGCGGTAGCAGCCGGCACACGAGGCCACCACGTCCACCGGGCCGGCGCCCGGGGCTCGGTCCTCGGCCAGGGCGAGGTTCCGGGCCGCGAGCGCGAACGCCTGGTCCTGGTCCACCGAGGGCCACGCCGTCGCGCCGCAGCAGTTCCAGTCCTCGAGCTCGTTGAGCCCGGCGCCCAGGTGCTCGAAGACCGCGTACAGGGACTCCGTGAACGCGCGTCCGACACCCTCCGCGGAGCAGCCGGGATAGTAGGTGTATCTCGTGACGCTCATGAAGACACCGCCTCCAGCAGGGTGCGAAGCTCCTCGCGGCCGTGGATGGACGCCCGCTTCACACCCAGTCGGCCCTGGCGGAACAGACGCCCCGCGATCCCGGCGTTCTTGACCAGCAACGCGGGGTTGGTCCTCAGGTAGAGCTTCATCGAGATCCAGGACTCCGTGCTGCGCCCGTGGTCGTGGATCATGTTGACGAACTCCCTCGTCATCACCGGGGTCGTGAACCGCCGCGGGTAGGTCTTCTCGCGAAGGGAGATCCGCCGCAGCGCGTGCATGATCTCGGTGATGGGGATCCGCTTCGGGCACTCCACGGTGCACGCGTAGCAGGACGCGCACACCCACGGCGTCATGCTGTGAAGGACATCGTCCCGGGCACCCGCCCTCGTCATCGCGATCAGCCGCCGAGGCGTGAGGTCCATGTACGCGCTGAGCGGACAGACCGAGCTACACGTGCCGCATTGGATGCACTGGTGTAGCAACACGCCGTCGGGGACCTCGGCCGCGATCTCGGCCGCGAACCCGGGGTCGAGCTGCGCCTCGAACTTCGACTGGTCCTTGACCGGTCGCCATCGCTTCCGTGTCGCGTTCGTCTGAGTCCTCCTCGATCCCGCCGGCGCTACGTCGCCGGTTCCCCTGCGGTCAGCTCCACCCCCGGCCCAACTGCCCTCCGAGAGCTTGGGGGCAGCATGCCTGTACCGAACCCGTTTGTCACCGCTCCAACGCCCCTCGTCCGGCCGGGACCGGTCCCATCCCCAAGGGGACCTTCGACCCTGCCCGAGATCCGCGCGGCACTTGGAGCAAGCGATGAGCCTCTCATGGTTGACCGCCTCATGGTTGACCGCAGAGGATACATGGAAGGCTCGGATCTCGTGGCCGAGACGGTCTGGCTCGCAACAAGGACCGCCAGCGAGATGGTTGGCCTCGGAGAGGGATCCCCCCCACCACCCTCCGACCCTTGCGGAGACGACAGGATTCGAACCTGTGAGGGAGCTATCAACCCCCTAACCGCTTAGCAGGCGGCTGCTTTCGGCCACTCAGCCACGTCTCCGTCGGCGATTCTACGGCCGACGCGAGCACCGAGCGACCGACTAGCGCGCGAGGCGGCCGTGACGCTCGAGGATCTCGAGCGTCCGGTCGATCGGGAGCGCGTACAGCACGTTCCCGTCGTGGCCGATCGTCGTCTCTGCGGCGACGAGCGCGTTCGCGACCGACTCCTCGACGGCCTCGATCGTCGCGGCGAACAGCTCGCCGTAGGCCGAGTCGTAGCCGGCGGGTCCGTCGAGCAGCGCGCGCACCTCGAGCGTGCGATCCGGGGTGGAGAGCGGGATCCGGTTCGCCGTCGAGAACGCGATCATCAGCTCGCCCGAGCCGTTGTCGGCGTTCGAGCCGCACCGCGCGAGACCCAGCCCCGCGCGAACGGCGAGGCGCCGCACCTGGTGCGGCAGCATCGGCGCGTCGGTCGCGATCACGCAAACGCACGAGCCCTCGGAGTGGTCCTTCGGCATGAGGTCGGTGATCTCGCGACCGACCGGCACGCCGCAGATCAGGAGCTCCTCGCGGCTGCCGAAGTTCGTGAGCGCGAGCGCGCCGACCGTGAACCCAGCCGGCACGACCCGAGACGCCGTCCCGATCCCTCCTTTGAAGTCGAAGCACTGCATGCCGGTTCCGGCGCCGACGCATCCCTCCTCGGCGGCACCGGTGGCTGCCGCATCGAGGGCGTCGAACACGTCGGCGTCGGAGAGCGGGAACGTGGTCACGTCGTTCAGGAACGAGTCGTCGCACTCGCTCACGACCGGCATATCGCCGCCGTCGTGCGCGGTCGTCGCGTGGCGCTCGGTGCGCCAGCGGATGGTTGCGTCGTAGGCCTTGCCGATCGCAAGCGAAGACGTCAGCACGATCGGCGAGTGGAGCAGCCCCCACTCGTTCACCTGATTGGTGCCGATCATCTCGCCGTAGCCGTTGAGAACGTGGGTACCCGCGTATACGCGTTCCTGCCAGGGCAGCCCCTCGTGCGGGAACACGGCGGTCACGCCCGTGCGCACCGCGCCCTTCCCGTCCGGCGAAGGATCGCGCACGAGGGTCTTGTGGCCGACGCGGACGCCGGCGACGTCCGTGATCGCGTTCAACTCACCGGTGGGCAGTCGCCCGATCCGGATCCCAAGGTCTCTCGCCCGCTTGTCCTTCACCTGCGCTCCTGTCGTTCGGCTCCTCTGGGGGTCGAAGGATGCTACCGCGGAACGCTCACGCGGCGGCCAGGCGCACCTCGGCAAGGCGCTCGGCCGCGGCGCCTGTCGAGATCCCCTCGCGCTCGGCCATCGCGAAGAGCTCCGTGAGCGTGTCGCCGATCCCGCGCAGACGCTCGTCGAGCTTCGCGCGGTCCTCGCCGAGGAGTTCGAGCGAGGCGAGGTGGATGATGCCGCCGGCGTTCACCACGTAGTCCGGCGCGTAGAGGATGCCGGCCTCGGTCAGGCGCTCGGCGTCCTCGGGCGTCGCGAGCTGATTGTTGGCGGCGCCGGCCACGATGCGGCAGCGGAGCTTCGGGATCGTCCCGGCGCCGAGCACACCGCCGGTCGCGCACGGGGAGAAGACGTCGCACTCGGTCGAGATCGCGTCCTCGGGGGCGACGACCTCGGCGCCGGTCGCCGCCACCGCCTCTTCCGCGCGGGACGCCTCGATGTCGGTGAGGATCAACCGCGCGTTGGCGTCATGGAGGTGCTGCACGAGATCCCGCCCCACGGCCCCGACGCCCTGCACGAGGACGGTGCGACCCTCCAGCTCCGGCGAGCCGAACACGTGCCGGAGGCTCGCGCGGATGCCGTGGAAAACCCCGATCGCAGTGCCCGGCGCCGAGCTCCCGGAGCCCCCGGCCTCGACGCTGCGGCCGAAGACGTACGGCGAGCGCTCCGCGAGGACGTCCATGTCACGGGCGCTGGTGTTCATGTCGGCGGCCGTGCGGTAGGTGCCGCCGAGGGCCGTCACGAGGTCTGCGTAGCGAAGGAACAGCTCGCGCCGTCGGTCCCCGGTCGGGAGCTCCGGAACCGCGAGGACCGCCTTGCCGCCCCCGAGCGGCAGCCCGGCGACGGCATTCTTCCGCGTCATAGCGCCGGAGAGGAGCAGCCCATCGCGGAGTGCGTCGGCCGGCGCCGGGTAGACGTTCATCCGGGTGCCGCCGGCGGCCGGGCCGAGGCGCGTCGAGTGGACGCAGACGAACATCCAGGTCCCCGTCGGCGCGTCGTAGCGGACGGCGACCGCCTCGCCGTCCCATTCCCTCAGCAGCTCCTCGAACACCGCGCTACTGGGATGTGGTGGTGATGTGGACGGTGGACGAAGCCCGGGCCGACTCCTTCTTGGCCCGTTTCTGGGCGCGCTTCTCCTTGATGGACTTCTGCGCCGCGCGCTTACTGGCCTTGTCGCCGCCCTTGTCCTTCGCGTGCGCCATGACTCCTCCTAGCCGCCCCCATCATGCCACGCGGTCCGCGAGGGAACCGGCAGGTGACAGCGGGAGGGGTGGGATTCGAACCCACGAGGGACTCGCGCCCCTAACGGTTTTCAAGTCCAGCTGCGGACCCTGACGGGTCCTTGACCTGCAACGACGCGTCGCAGAAGGTCACAGCCCCGCTTCCGGGTTCCTCGTCGATGGGGAGGAGACCGGTCCTCACCCCGTCAGGCGGCCCTTTCGCTTCCGATGATGCCTCCGCACCTGTGGCAACGCCCCTGCCACATCGCGGTCCACGGTGCTTTCGACAAGGACATGAACTCCATCGCGGCGGTCCGCATGTCAGCGATTAGTTCGCCCATCGACGGAGGCGTACGGTCACCCGCGCAATGTTCGATGGTGCGCGTGTATCCCCACCCTGTCACGCGTTCCATCGCTTCGCGCAAGTCGGTCTGAGGACGGTACTGTTTCAGGAGTCCGGCGACTTCGCCCAGGGCGGTTCTGTACTCCTCGGCGCGTTGCTCCCCCGACGTCCGAAGCCCGCAGCCGTCGCACCAGTACGGGTCGTCGGACTCGCCGACATACACGGTTCCGCCACCGCGTAGCGCGTAGTCCGTACCGGGCGACCAGTAAGCCCACAAACGGCGCTCGGGAGTCTTGTAGTCTTCGAGCCAGACCACGTAGAACGGTTTTCCTGAATCCTTGTTTGCCCGCACCGGTAGGTCGTCGCGGTTCGCGTCCACGTAGTTGAACAGGTCATCCGTCTTCGTGGCCCACGCACCAAGTAGCCGACGACGGGAGCGGTCAACGCTTGCCTGAATGGTGAACTCGGGGAACGCCGCGGCCTCACCACAGCGCATGGCTGCCAGTCGCTTCTCTGATTCTTGGATACCCACGGTGAACGTGTCGTACGCGGGGGGCCCGTATGAGACTCGGCTGGCGAGTCCGACCATGGTCAACGGGTCTTCCCGGAGCAGCCAGTAGTCAACCCCTCCCACCGCGTCCAGCAATCGACTCTGCCGCGCCTCGGTGCCTTCGTTCGGGACCAGGGTGGTGCCCCAGAAGCAGCCGAAGTGGGTTCCCACCCATGGCCATACGACGTGCTGGAACCAGAACGCGGACTCGGATAGTCCTTCCTCCCAAGACATGTCTTCTTCCCTTTCTGCCCTGGGGAAGACAGGACAAAGATATGCCCGCCCTATGACATGTGGAGGGGGTGTCGTCCCTTCTACCGGTCTCCCTACCGCATCCGCGTGGGTAGACCGTTGGGTAGACCGTCCACGCGGGGTCGTGCCCAGGCGGTCCCCCCGATTGAACCTTGGGTGCCACCGCGCGGCGGGGTAAGGGGTGCATACTTCGTGCATGGGTAGCTGGAGAAGCTTCCGAAAGGCGAAGAAGCTCTCGAAAATCGTCATCCCCGCCATAGCCGGAGCCAAAGCGAACCCCATCCCGGCTGACCTTGACGATGCCCCAGGTTTCTACTTGGGCGACACCATGGCCCTCGCTCTCGTGACGCGCACCCTCTACGAAGGAGACCAGTCGTGGGTGAAGGACCCTTCGGACGACGGGAGGAAACTCCGCGACATCGCAGTTGTGGTCGAAGGGTGGCGTGGCAAGTCCGACGAGACAGATGGTCGGTCTGCGAAGGAGCGGCTCCACACTCGCATGTACCAAGAACGTGAAGCCCTGGCGACAATCTCGTGGCTCCTTGTCGGGAAGACCTTCGACGAGATTCGGGGCATGGCCGCGCCGTCGGAGCGGCAGGCAAGCGTGCCACAGCGGGTAAGGGCACCGACTCTGGACGACCATTATGCGAGAGCGCAGGCAGCGTCACCCGGTTCAGTCATCTGCCATTACTGCATGGCTCCAAACTCACCCTCACTCGAGCAGGTCAATTGTCAAAGGTGCGGTCGGCTTCTCCCGGAACCTTGGGGCGAAAGATGAGCGACCCGCGACCTAGCCGGATGCCGCTTCGAGCATCCGAGCGAGCGCCTTTGCCACGGCTTTGAGGGGCCATGCGCCGAGCGTCTCGGCTTCATCCACCGCACCTCTGGCACAAGCCAAACCCAACCCCGCCCCGGAGTTGTTCGTCCCTCCCCTAGTAACGGGAAGACACTTGGCGAGGGCTACCATCGAAGTCGCTATCGAGGTCAGCAGTCGGTAGCGAGGGTCGGTTTCGAGGCAGACCTCCCCAAGGAGCCGCGTCGCCGCAATCTCCGCATCTCTAATCCTCGCCGTCGCTCGACGCCATGTTGCCCGGTCTTCGGCCTCAACCCACGTCACCTGAGCATATGCAATCTCCCGTGAAAGGTTGATGCACGCTCGGGTACCTGGTCCGAGAATCGGGTCTTGAAGACCAGCCCAGTTCGCCATCAGCGGGGGTTCACCGACAGGGGACCCATCGAGGCTGTTGAGGATGCTGACGGCCATTCCATACGGCAGCGCAGCATCGGCCATTACGCCCCCGCCATCGGTCCCCAACCTCGGTCTCCCCTGGTCAGCGTTCCCGCGAGTAAGAGGATGCTCCTAACGCAACGAGCAGTTCAAGGCCCTTCCATGCAAGAAGGTTCTACCGGTCCGTTCCACCGGTCAGGTCGAAACAAGACCACCGAAACAGGCGGGGGCAGGACCGGATAGCGGACGGACAGGGGGGCAGCCCTTGCCCTTGACCGGCGGTCCCCGCCTACCAGTTCGGTACCCGTTTCGGTACCCGCCCGGTCCGGGCACGTGTGCCCCGGTCGGCAAGTCCACGGCCCGGACCTTCGCTGACCTGCAAGAGCGGCGCGGGAGGGGTGGGATTCGAACCCACGAGGGACTCGCGCCCCTAACGGTTTTCAAGACC
>Ga0315279_10001283_pt1 | contig 42544 bp, 55 predicted proteins | sample YL17G06_20_MG_FD_203694 | JGI IMG/M metagenome (GOLD analysis project Ga0315279, IMG submission 203694) | Sediment microbial communities from Yellowstone Lake, YNP, Wyoming, USA - YL17G06_20 | ecosystem: Environmental > Aquatic > Freshwater > Lake > Sediment | place: USA: Wyoming | collected...
CGCTTCTGCTTTTCGTCGAGGAAAGGGAGAACAACCGCGTACTTCTTAGTGAGGCTTTTATCATCAATCACAAGCCCATAGTATATCATACAATTCAATTTGTCAATGTTATTTCCTGACAGCCCCTTAGATGAAGTTGTCCGTTTCCAGGTATGTGGCAATCTGGATGGCGCTCTCTATGAACCCCGCCTTCTTCTTCTTGATCACGACCTGCAGCATGGCGTAGCCCTTGTCCTTGTCCACCTGCCAGTCCTGGATCGTCAGGGGATCGTCCGGTGAGATCCCTGACTCGTCGGCAATCGAGCCCTGGGTGACTCGCCGGACGATATAGTCGCCCTTCCAGAGGAAGGTACCCACGTTTTCCAGCTTCATGCCGAACAGGGGATACAGGACATTGTCCCTCGCGTCACGCTGCAGCGCAACGTTGATCGGCTCGTCGGGGCGGGCGGAGAGGCAGATGAGCACGTTCTGGCTCGTGCCGCCGCGTCGCACCCCCAGGGTGACGAGCGAGGGCGGCGAGTGCCGCAGGACCTCTTCCTGGATGTCTCCGAGCTTCTTGAATGGTTTTCCGTCCAAGGTCTCGATGATGTCCCCGGCGGCGATACCGGCCTGCGCAGCGGGCTCGTCGGGCACCGAGTAGACCACCTCGAGGCCCTGTTCGGTCTCCGCCACGGCCATGCCCAGCCATGAATGGACGGCCTGACCGCCCTTGAACAGTGCCGGCAGCGCCTTCTCCACCCAGCTGTACGGCACCGCGAAGTTCAGGCCCTCGAACTGCTGCATGCCGGCAAAGACGATCCCGATCAGGTCGCCTTTCTCGTCCAGCAGCGGGCCGCCGCTGTTCCCCGGGTTCAGGGGAACGTCGACCTGCATCGAGTCGCCTACTTGCAGCAGGCGCCGCCCCATGGCGGAGATGATGCCGGAAGTGATCGTTTTCTCCAGCCCGGCAGGGGAACCAATGGCGTAGATCCTGTCGCCCGGGGTCAGGGTCTGACCGCTCCATCCTCCGAAAACGTACTCAGGCGTGAGCTCGGCCTTGATGAGGGCAAGGTCGAAGATCTTATCGTATCCCACGACCTTCGCCGGGATCTTCTCCCCCGCGGGGCTCTCGGAAAGACGGATGTACAGGCGCGAATAGCCTTCGTACTTTGGATCGACCTCGCTCTCGATCACGTGATGATTGGTGAGGATGTAGCCACGCTTGTCGATGAAAAAGCCGCTCCCGATCACCCTGTCGGGGTACCCGACTCCCTTTTCGACCTTGATTCCACGGTTCACCAGGATCGTGACCGTCCCCGAGATCATGCGGGGGAAGGAGGGAGCGACATCGGTGTCCGCAGAGGCCGGTACGGCTAGTCCGCGTTCCTTCATTGCGGATGCAAGGGCCGTCGTCACCGCCCGGTTGCCCACCGCAGTGGCGTCCGCAAGGGCTGACGCATAGTCCTGCTCCGAGGGATCACCCAGAGAAAGCGCATGGAGCCTGCTCAGGAGGCCGAGGATGGAGTCACCCGCCGCTTCCTGGGCCGAGGCAATCTCGCCCAGAATCGATTTCTCGGTCCACGTGCCGGCAATCTGCGGCTGCTCCAGGGTGCGGGCCGATTCCAGAAGGCGCAGCGCATCCTGGAATTTCTTGCCGTCCACGGCGGCCTTGAATGCCGCGGAGAGGCTTTCGATCGCCTGGGTCGAAAGGGATTCGAGGTCGGGGACCTCGATTTTTTCCCGTCGAATTCCATCGATCTTTTCAAGTGCCTGCAGGTACGATCCGCCGGAGATCAGCGTCCGGATCTCGTCGGCCCGCGCCTGGGGAAGAGCCGGAGGCGGGGTAGTCGGTTTCGGCGTACCCGCGCACCCCGCAATGAGAACAAGGGCAAGCGCCGTCAACGCGTGTCGACTTTTCACTGTTGCATTGCCTCCACGTACACGACGCCGGCGAGTCGGAACACGAGGTATTCTCTGCCCCCGAAGGTCTGGAAGCCGTCGGGCAGGGTCGTGTCGGGCTTTCCGGTTTCCGGTGCGGGCAGGCCGATCCACGTCACGCCGCGCGCTGCATCAGTCACGACGGGCACGTGCGCGCCGCCCCTCGTGAAGCTCACGATGCGCGACCCGTGCGAGGCGATCTTCAGGTCGAAGATGCCGTTCATCTTCGTTGAAAACTCACGCACGTGCGTCCCATCCGGCATCTCGTATTCCCTGCTGTCGTCCCTGCCGTCTTCGTTGAAGTCCCATGATTTCGCCGGACTCGTCCCGTACGTTTCTCGGTAGTCCGGAGTTCCGTCGCCGTCAGTGTCCACCACCTCGCCCGCCAGCTTTCCGTTCTTCCAAGTCTCCTGGACCTGGAATGTGCCGTTGCGTGAAAGGGAGCGAGCTCCCCGTTCAGGCTGGCCCCGTGAGTACCATACGCGGTGGTCGAAAACGCCGTCACCGGCCGTGGATTCTTCCATGAATACCCGCTGGCCCGCGGCCAGGTCGATTCTCCGAATGGGAGTGACGCCGTCGGCCGCGTATTCTTCGAGCCGGGAGGAATCCCGAAGAAGCAGATCGGCACCCGGCACGATGAACTTCGCCGCAATCCGCGGTGTCATGCCTGCCGGGCCGGTCGCGAAATCGGGGCGAAGGAAGGCGCACTGAATCGTGTAGGGAACGAGGAAACAGGTGCACGTGCCCGGCAGCTCCGCCTTTTCGATGAATGGGTAGCGGCTGTAGGTGAGCCGCGTCACGTTCCCCGCCGCATCGCGTGACGCGAGGGACACGGGCCTGCCGTCCGCGAGCTCCGCGGCATACTGGGCCACCCCGTCCTGCAGCGGCTCGCGGAACCAACGCACGATTTTCCCGTTGTCGAACACCCAGCGATCTTCCCAGAAGCCGTCGGAGTCCGCATCGAGGTCACGGTTTCCCGTGTAGCGGCTGAGGGAGTCCTGAAGACTCGAAGTCAGTCCGCTGCTTCCCTTCACGGCATCCAGGGCTCGGCCCACGAGGTCCTGTCGGGACAGTCCGCCCATTGAGACGAAGAGGTCCAGGTACTTCCTGCGCTGGCCCACGGGGACCGCTTCCATGCCCAAGAGAGGGCCCCGGGGGTCTCCACCGCCCTTCGACAGGTAGAGGTCGACCGCCAGGAGCTTCCGCGCCCTGTCGATTTCCAGGCCAGAAGAGGCCAGCAGGAGGGGCGCGCTGTCCGGGTGCAGCTGCAGGCCGGTACGGACAATCGCTGCCGCCTCGGCGTTTCGCCCCTGCCTCTGCAGGAGCCGCGCGGCGGAAAGGCGAAGATCGTCGTTCTGGGGAAAACGGTTCAGGGCGTCGGTCAGCGCCCTCAGCTCCGATGAGGTGTTCCCAGCCCGGTCCAACGCCCGGGCGAGAAGGCTGAAGTTCTGTGGATCCTCCGGTCGAAGCGCCGTCAGCCTCTTGGCCGCCTTTCGCGCGTCGACGAGCTTTCCCGTGCGGATGAGAAGTCCCGTGAGGAGCTGTTCGGCAAGGACAGGATCCGTCTCGAACCAGCTCGCGCTGCGCAGGGCATTCCGCAGATGCTCGATCGCCGCCCTCGTCGACGGCCTGTCACCCGCCTCCACCCTGGCCATCACGTAGAGCGCCTCGGAATAATCCGGAGCCAGGTCGAGGGCAGACGATGCCAGTGACTCGGCCCTCGCGAAATCCCCGGAACTCAGCCAGGCCTGGGCCTGTGTCAGGAATGCATCCGCCTGTGCCTGCGATGCGGCGCGGGAAGCGCCGTTCGGGGCCGCGGCGAGCGGATGCGCCAGCAACGCGACCAGAGACAGGATCAGAAAGGTGCGCGTGCCATACCTTTTCATTGCGCTGATGAACAATACGCGGACGCCGGCACCGAATGCCCTGCCTACCGCCCGTTCTCCGCCGCGGACGCGGGCGCGACTACCGGTGACGCGGGCGCGGCTACAGGTGACGCGGGCGCCGCAGCCGCCGTGCTGGGTTCGAACTCTCCACGCTTGCGCTGCGGCATTCCGAGGAGCGCGCGAATCTCGTCGTCGTCGAGGTTTTCCTTCACGAGGAGGGTCTCTGCCAGCAGCTTCAGCTTGTCCTTCTGCTCCAGCAGGATGCGCTCGGACTCGGCGAGGCACGTCTCAACGATTTTCTTGATCTCCGTGTCGATCGCCCGTGCGGTGTCCTCGGAATAGTCCTTGTGCCGCGCAATCTCCTTGCCGAGGAAGATCGGCTCGTCCTTCTGGCCGTAGGCAATGGGGCCGAGCACATCGCTCATCCCCCACTCGCAGACCATCCTGCGGGCGAGATCAGTCGCCTGCTCAAGGTCGTTCTGCGCGCCGGTGGTCGTCTCGTTGAGCATGAGCTTCTCGGCCGCGTATCCGCCCATTGCGATGGTGATCCTGTCCAGAAGCCAGCCCTTGTTGCGCGAGTATGCGTCGTCCTCGGGCAGGGAGAATGCCACCCCCAGCGCGCGCCCGTGAGGGATGATGGTGATCTTGTGAAGAGGGTCCGCGTTCTTCAGGAAGTAATGCAGGAGCCCGTGGCCCGCCTCGTGGAAGGCCACCATCTGCTTTTCCCGCGGAGGGATGACCTTGCTCTTGCGCGCTATGCCCATCAGTGTCTTGTCGCGCGCCTCCTCGAAGTCATCCATGTCTACGCGGTCCTTGCCCTTACGCCCCGCGAACAGCGCGGCCTCGTTCACGAGATTGGCAAGGTCGGCACCGGAGGAGCCGGGCGTGGCACGTGCCAGCCGTCCGAGATCGACGTTTTCCGCCAACGGCAGCTTCTTGGCGTGGAGGCGGAGGATAAGCTCGCGCTCCCTGATGTCGGGCATGTCGACCACGACCTGTCGGTCGAAACGTCCCGGCCGCAGGAGGGCGGGATCCAGGACGTCGGGACGGTTGGTGGCCGCAAGGATGATCACCCCGTCCTTGGTGTCGAACCCGTCCATCTCCACGAGCATCTGGTTGAGGGTCTGCTCCCGCTCGTCGTGGCCGCCGCCGTAGCCGGCTCCCCGCGTGCGGCCCACCGCGTCCAGCTCGTCGATGAAGAGAATGCAGGGCGCGTGCCGCCTCCCCTGCTCGAAGAGGTCACGAACGCGGCTCGCACCGACGCCCACAAACATCTCGACGAAATCCGAGCCTGACATATGGAAGAATGCCACGTTCGCCTCTCCCGCGACGCCTTTTGCCAGGAGGGTCTTCCCCGTGCCGGGCATGCCCACCAGGAGAACCCCCTTGGGAATCTTTGCGCCCAGTCGTGCGAACTTCTGCGGGCTTTTCAGGAACTCCACGACTTCCTGCAGCTCGTACTTGGCCTCGTCCTGGCCGGCCACGTCGGTGAATGTGATCCGTTTGCTGGAATCCAGGTAGCGCTTCGCCCGGCTCTTGCCGAAGGAGAATGCCTTGTTGCCGTTGCCCTGCACCTGGCGGAACATGAACCAGATGAAGAAGAAGCCGATGACCCAGGGGAGGAACTGGATGAGAACCGCGAGGGGCGAGACCGCCTTGGCGCCGCCCGAGACTTTCACCCCCTTGTCCTTCAGGGACTTCATGAGGTCCGGATCGGGATAGGGAATGGTCGTCTTGAAGAAGCCCACGTCACCCGATTTCGCCTTGAACGTCCCCTGGATCTCGTACTGGTCGATGATCTTGACCTGGTCGATCTGCCCTTCGTCGAGGTAGGTCTGGAACGTCGAGTACGGAAGCTCGGAGGTGCCCGAGCGGTCATTGTACACGAAGAAGAAGACGAAGAATGACACCAGGATGAGCAGGGAGATGAGTGCTATCCGGTTGTTGAAATTGAACCGCGGGATCCGGGGATCGGGTCCCTTGTTGTCGCCATTATCGTTGTTGCTCACATCCCTCTTCCATGTCGCGTTCTACGTGTACGACCATGCGGTCCACACCTGCGCGGTCCCCCGCGAGAATGTCCGCCCGTGCCCGGGTGCGATACCCCAGCGCGCCGCCCAGGACCGCCAGCACGCCGCTCCTATCTGCGAGTATCGGAATCCGATCCCTTTCAGACCCGGGAACCTTCATTCCGATCAGGAGTTCTTTCACCGATGTCGCGCCGCCCGCGAGCCGTATGGAGTCGCCCTTCCTTTTTGACCTGAGAACGATCGGCGGCTGCACCTTGCCTGCGAGAATGACAATCCCTCCCCTGCCCCCACCGCGAGCGTCCGGACCGCGGGTGAAAGAGACACGAACACCCGCCTCCCGAATCTCCGTGTTGCTGGCTTCGGAGACGACTATAAAGTATCCCTTTTTGCATCGGCTGGCAATATCAGGACCCCAGGAGAGGACCCCGCCGCGGGTGGAGAGTACGGCCCCATGGCCTCGAAGAAGCGTTCCGTCGGGAGGGATTGTCTCCCAGTTCATGGCAGGAGAGAGAAATCGCCAGGGAAGCCTGCGGGGAGCGTCGCAGGGGCCGAACCGGTCGTACAGCCGCAGAAGAGACCACGTCCGCACGGCGGGATGCGCCGCGAGAAACTCATCCGCGCCGATGGAGAAGCCGTCCCCGGAGGGCTTCCAGCGCAGGCGGATGCCCAGCTCGCGGACCAGGTCTCCGGCAAGGGTGAGTTTGCTGGCCAGAACGAGCAGCCCCGTGCGGAAGCCGGGAAACTCCGCGTCAAGCACCGGAACCAGTCGATGGCGCACCCTGTTGCGGAGGAAGCCCGTGTCGCTGTTCGACGGATCGTCACACCAGGGCTGCCGCAGGTACGCGAGGTACTCGAGTACCTGTTTCCGTGAGCAGCCGAGCATTGGCCTGAGGAAAGGCCCACGCCGCGCCGGTATCCCGCGCAGGCCGTGGACGTCGGATCCCTGCAGGACCCTCATCAGCAGTGTTTCAACAACGTCGTCCTGCGTGTGCCCCAGTGCAATCGCAGCGGCACCGACGCCCCGGCCTGCTTCACGCAGGAGGGAATGCCGCAGGTTGCGGGCCTCTTCTTCGAGGCTGCGCCTGGATGCCCGAGCGCGCCGAGCGCACTCACCGGGAGGCACCGCTTTTTCGATCAGCTCGATCTCCAGCCCGGCGCAGATCCGGCGAACGAATGCAATCTCGACGGCAGTGACCTCGACGGGACGGATCCCGTGATCCACGACACAGGCGGCGAGCACAAAGCCCAGCCGCTGTCGAAGCGCCGCAAGCGCGCGAACCAGGGCCGTGGAGTCCGGGCCTCCCGAGACCGCGGCAAGCACCGTGCTCCCTGGGGTGATGCCGGCGGCGTGGAGGGCCGCGCCGACCGCTGCTTCGATCCTGGTGTCAAAGCTGCCCTGCGGGTCGTTCATGTCTGCGGCTCTTTGCGGTTGACCTTGTTCATGACCTTGATCGGACCGTCAGTGAGGAGGAGGAGCACGGCCTGAGCGGCCCGCTCCACCGCCGCGCTCAGCAGGTCCTCTTCAACCTTCGCGGGAGCGCTGAGAACATGTCCCACTACCTTGCCCTTGCGGTCGGGCCGCCCGATCCCGATCCACAGGCGCATGAAGTCCTGGGTCCCGATGGCACGGATGACCGATTCGAGCCCTTTCTGACCGGCCGAGGATCCTTTCAGCTTGAAACGGAGATTGCCCGGGGAAAGGTCCAGGGAATCGCAGATGACCATGAGCTGTGACGGGTCGCTGCCGGTTTCCCGGACGGCCTCGCGCACAGCCCTCCCGGAGTCGTTCATGAACGTGAGGGGCTTGACGAGGTACAGCGGTGAGCCCGCGTGCAGCCCTTTCCCGAGAAAGTAAGAATGGAAGAGTTTCTTCTTGAAGTGGACGCCCAAACGAGATGCCAGGGCATCCACCACCATGAACCCGACGTTGTGCCGGGTGCCCGCGTAGCGTTCGCCCGGATTGCCGAGCCCGACAACCACGAGGGCCAGGAATTACTCCTCTTTCTCCTCGGTTTCTTCGGTCTTCTCGGCGCCTTCCGCGGCCGCTTCCTCGCCCTCGACGGGAACCTCTCCCTCCACTGCGGCAGGGGCCACTTCCTCTTCTGCCTTGCGGTGGGCGACGAGGCAGACGACCTGGTCCGGGGCCTGCAGGGAGCGCACGCCCGCGGGAAGAACGAGATCGCTCACGTGAAGGGCCCGGTCGAGCGCGAGCTCATTGATGTCCAGCGCGATCTCCTCCGGCAGGTCCTTGGGGAGACACTCCACCTCGAGCCGGTGCAGCAGGCTCTCCAGGATGCCGCCCTCCTTGACGCCGACGGGATTCCCGATGAGACGGATGGGGACGCGTGTGCGAAGCGATTTGCCCTTCTCGAACTCGTAGAAGTCCACGTGCAGGATCTGGCCGGTCAAGTTGTCCTTCTGGTAGTCCTTTACGAGAACCTCATGGACCCCGTTGCTCATGTGCAGCTCGACGATCGTGTTCTCCGTGATGCGTCGGAAGGCCGTGCGGAACTCACGGGCGTCCACCGTGATCGAGGTCGGCGTGGTATGTCCGTAGATGACGGCGGGGATCTTGCCGCTGCTGCGCAGACGGCCCGCGGCGCCCTTGCCGTCTCCCTGCCTCATCTCGACATTCAGCTTCTTTGCTTCCATTAAAAAGGCTCCTTCGTATGATCTCGTCCGTAGAACGGAAATTCTGTTCGACTGGGACGGCAGGATTCGAACCTGCGAAATGCCGGAACCAAAATCCGGTGGCTTACCGCTTGCCGACGTCCCAAAGTTCGCACAAGGCGAGTCGCGCGTGCGAAAGGTCAGGTCGACGGGGGCGCTTTTTCCGTTGAACCGCCCTCCTCCATGTCGCTGGCCTGCGGGTCCTCCTCGTCGTCCTGGCCCGAAATATGCATGTCTCCCGCGCCTTTGTCAAACTCCTCCAGGATGCGGGCCTGGATCCTCCTGCGGAAATCCGAGTTGATCGGGTGCGCGATGTCCTTGAACTCGCCGTCCCGCGTCTTCCTGCTGGGCATCGCCACGAACCGGCCGAACTGTCCCATGATGATTTTCAGGTTGTGGACAACGAAGCAGTTGTCGAACGTTATTGTGACATAAGCCTTCAGCTTGTTGTCAGATTCCACCCTCTTGATGCGAATGTCCGTAATCTCCATGGGTGTCCTCTCACTGGCGAATCCGCATCCAATCATCATAGCAGACTGCACGGATCGTCGCAAGGGGGCGGGGCCGCGGAGGGCGCGTGCGGCCGCTGCCGGGCCGCGGCCCGGCAGCCTGCGCGTCGATCGCCGAACGGGCGGGCGGCGCCGGGCAGTCTTCCGAAAGGGCGGGCTCGATTTGACAGCGCAGATGGGCGCTCCTATACTTGGGTCGTGCGGCAGGAGATCCTCGCGGCGTTCGTCGAGGCCGTCCGACAGGTGTTCCGGGATACGGACATGACCATCGACTCCGTCGATCCCGGCGATGCCTTCGGTTCCGACGCGCAGGTGATCGCCAGCGTCGGGCTCACGGGCGATCTGAGGGGGATCCTCATGCTCCGCACGGACATGGCGGGCGCCGCCGGCATCCTCAAGGCGATGACGGGCGGGCTGCGGCTCGCCATCATGAACGACCGCCTGAGCGAGATCCAGCTTGCCGCCATCGGGGAGATCTCCAACCAGATCGCCGGCCGGGCGGTCACCCTCCTCGCCGAGATCGACCTGCGCTGCGACATCACCCCGCCCGCCGTCCTGGCCGCTGCCCAGCTCCAGAGCCTCGTCCCGGACCTCTCCGAGTCCTTCCGGCAGACCGTCCGGGGTCCGTTCGGCCGACTCACGGTTTTCCTTGGAATTCAGCGCATCGATCAACCCGATCCTCTTCAAAAAACTAGTTGACAAGCCGCAAATTCTGGACGTAGATTCAGCTTGGTTTCATACTTCGTGAGCTGAGGCAGGGTGCACAATGCTGGAAATCAACGAAAACAGTGAAAAAGGACCGGATCCCACGCGCTCGTTCTCGCCCGGCAAGGGCAAGGGAAAGGGCGACGATGAGACCACAGACGGCGGCGAGAACCAGGAGGACCTCGACGACGATTTCGACGACTACGAAGACGATCTGGAAGAGGACTACGACGAGGAAGAGATAAGCGAGGAGGAAGAAGAGTTCGACGACGACATGGACGAGGAGTTCGAGGAGGAAGAAGAGGAAGAGGAAGAGGAAGAAGAGGAGGAGGAAGAGGAAGAGGAGGAAGAGGAGGAATACGACGAAGAAGACTACCTCGACGAGGATGACTTTGACGTCGATGAGGATCTTGACTACGAGGACTTCGACCAGTAACTGACCCGCTCGGCCTTGAACCACAGCCGTTCGAGGTCATAGAAATCGCGCTGTTCTTTTTCCATCAGGTGAATCACGAAATCGCCGCAATCCATGAGGAGCCACCCGGTTTCCCCCCTCGACTTGTGCCCGCCGTTGAGGGGACGGAACCCCTGCTCCCTCAGGAATACGCCCAGTTCCCTCTGCAGTCCCGCCAGGTGGGCGCCGCTTCGCGCCGTGGTGATGATGAAGAAATCCGCAATGGGAGAGACTCCGCGGAGGTCCAGCACGACCGTGTCTTCCCCTTTGTGATCAGCGATGAGCCGCGCGGCCTGCAGCGCCGCGTCCCTGCTATTTGACGTAGCGGCCATCGAAGTCTTTTCCGAGGATCACCGTCACGTCCACCGCCTGGTCCATCTGCGGGTCGGGCTTGGAGAAGATGCGGGTGCAATGGATGATATCGGCCACCTTCTTCGCGTTGTCCAGGTTTCCCTTGCGGTCCAGCACGACCGTGTTGAGGTACTGATCGTTGTCCGCATTATTCGGTGCCATGACTTCCAGGTCGTAGCTCTGGAAGAGGTCACGTGCCCTGTTCGCAAGCCCCGCGGTCCTGGTGCCGTTGAGCACCTCCACGGTGATGGTGAGCGCATCCGGAGGAACGAACTCATTGGATGCGTTGGCCGCCGTCGCCTGCTTCACCGCCTGCTTCAGCAGCTCCCCGTCCTGGTGGGGGAAGAGAAGGTCCCGGCCGTCCACTGAACGGGTCGTTCCCAGCACGCGCTGCAGCACCATGCGCTCGGAATCGAATCGCCCCATCTCCGCTACGAAGGAGGACAATGCTCGGCCGGGCAGGTCGGTGCGCACGAGAGAACGCAGCATGCGGAAGGGTCCCCGCTGGAGGAGGAATGCCTCGTTCTCCCCAAGCCCCTTCAGCAGGGCCTGGAGGAATTTCTGCCGCCGGCCGATCGCGTCGGCGTCAGTTTCCAGGGGGTCCTGATAGCTGATGAAATCCCGCGCCTTGTCCCCGTCCAGCGTGACGCTCCCGGAGGGAAGCAGGATACGGCGGCCCTGGAGCGTGAGGTCGACGGGATTGGGGACGAACACCTCTACCCCCCCCATCAGGTCGACCAGGCGTCCTGCCTCGTCGAATCCGATGTCGATGACCCCATGCACGGGTGCGCCCAGCAGGTCTTCCACTTTGCGTTTCAGCGGAGCCGGGTTCGTCCGGCGGTACAGGGCATCGATGCCTTCGACGCGGTTGATGGTCGCGATGACGCTTCCGAGGTTCGGCGGGACGTAGAAGAGCGAGCCCTTGCGAGTGTTCGGATTATAGAAGAAAACCTCGAAGAACAGGGCCTTTTCACCGTCGGAGAAGATGAACAGCGTGTTCAGTGGCTGCTTCTTTTTCAGCGAGTCCGTGATCTGGTCCACGCGAAGCTGGAGCACTGCGTACACGCCCGTGCCCGCGATGATGATCAGGATGAGGACCAGCAGGATGATGCTCCTGTCGGACCTCCGGCTCCTTCTCTCAAGCATGCGTCGTCAGCTCCTTGTGCAGGTCCTGGGCATCCCCGGCGATCTCTTTCGCCGCTGCCCGCACGAAGTAGAGCTTCCGGTCCAGGACGGCGAGCACCATCTCGTCGAGGCTCAGCCCCAGAGTGCGCCGGCGGAACTCGGGGGACACAAGATCGCGCGTGGGCTCCAGGAAATCCGCGGCAAACACGATCTTCGAGATGGGGCCCATGGCCCCACGGCCGGTCACGTGATCGCGGATGGCCTGGAGGGTTTCCGCGTCGGTATACCCGGTATGCTTGGTGAGGATCGCGGCCGCGGCCCGTCCGTGCAGGAGCAGCGGGTTTGCCCGCTCCCAGTCGCGGAGAGGCAGGCCGTCTGTCTCCGCGAGGAGGAGCATCTCCGAGATTTCCAGCTCCCGTGCAAGATCATGCGCGATGCCGGCAATGTAGCCCTTCTCCTCGTCGGCGTGAAAGCGGTCGCACAGCTCGCTTGCCAGCCGGGCCACCTCCCGGGAGTGGTTGAGACGCGGGCGCGAGAGACTTGCCTCGACGAGGGCAGCGGCCCTCGATCTCCAGACGTTCCTGTCATCCATAGAGGTTGTTGTCCCTGATATATGCAAGCACGGCATCCGGCAGGAGGTAGCGCACCGCGCGCCCCTCCTGGATCCGGCGGCGAATTTCCGATGAAGAGATCGGAAGCACCGTGTTGGTGACGACTCTGTGAGAATACTTCAGGGCGAGCGGCCCTTCCCGGGTCCGCCGCGCGACAATCAGGTCCACGATTTTCACCAGCTCGTCCACGTTTTTCCAGGAAGGGAATCCGGCCACGAGGTCGTCGCCAATGACGAAACCCGGCCTCCCCTCGATGCCGTGCCGCGGAATCAGGCTCGCCACCGTTTCAATGGAATAGGAGGGCCCGCCGCGCTTGATCTCCCCTGCGTCCACGATGAATCTATCATTGCCCGAGACGGCGAGGCGGAGCATTGCCAGGCGGTGGACCGGGTCCAGGACCGGTGCCGGGTCCTTGTGCACGGGCTGGTTGGCGGGTACGAAGATCGCGGCATCGTAGCCAAGCGAGGCCCGCACCTCCTCCGCAACGAACAGGTGGCCGTAGTGGACAGGGTTGAAAGTGCCGCCCAGGACGACCGCCTTCATTCCGTTGGATCCCTGGACGCTGCCGCGGCGGCAGCCCCGACCAGCGTCCGAATCGCGGCGATCAGGGGCGGCATCCCCTCGCGGGAGAAGGCGGAAACCGCCACAAAGCCGCCGGCCGGGCAGGAATCGGACAGGGCCGCATGTCCCGCCGTCGAGTCAGGAAGGTCGAGCTTTGTGCCCACGACGAGCCTCGGCCGCGCCGCCAGCGCGCGCGAGTAGGTCTCAAGCTCCGCTTCGAGGAGCTTCACTGTCCCCGGGCAGCCAGGCAATGAGAGGTCGACGAGAAAAAGGAGGGCGGCGCAGCGCTCGATGTGGCGAAGGAACTTCAAACCGAGCCCGCGGCCATGCGAGGCGCCCTCGATGATTCCCGGTATGTCGGCGATGATGATGTCCCTCTCGGGCAGACGCAGCAGGCCAAGGTTCGGCGTGCGCGTCGTGAACGGGTAGTCGGCGATGAGGGGATGCGCATTGGTAAGGACCGAGATGAGGGTCGACTTCCCCGCGTTGGGCATGCCGACCAGCCCGACGTCGGCGATGAGGTGCAGCTCCGCCTTCAGCTCGCGCGTTTCCCCCTCAATGCCCTTCTGGGCGTACCGCGGTGCCTGGTTGACGGAGGTCGCATAGTGGGAGTTGCCCTTGCCCCCCCTGCCGCCGTGGAGATACACGAAGCTCTCCCCGTCACGCGTGAGATCGGCAACGGGTGCGTCCGTCTCCGGGTCCCGCAGGATCGTGCCCGGCGGAACGGGAACCACCGCGTCCGCGCCGTCCTTCCCATGCATGCGCTGGCCCATGCCGCGCCCGCCGTTGCCCGCCTTGAAATGCCTCTTCAGCTTCAGATGTGAGAGGGTCTTCAGGTTCTGCCTCACGGCGAAAACGACGTCCCCGCCTTTTCCGCCGTCCCCGCCGTCGGGGCCGCCGCGCGGTACGTACTTCTCCCTTCGAAAGGACACGGCCCCGTCGCCGCCGCTGCCGGACGAGACGACGATCGTGGTCTCATCCACGAAGCCGTTCACGCGTTCTCAGTTCTTGGCGGGCTGAACGGTGACGTAGTTCCTTCCTCTGCGGGTGTGGTAAACCACGTGCCCGTCGACCATCGCGAAGAGTGTGTCGTCACGGCCGCGGCCGACGCTGTTGCCCGGGTGGAACTTGGTGCCCCTCTGCCGGACGAGGATGGTCCCCGCTGTGACGAGCTGCCCCGCGTACCTCTTGATTCCCAACCTTTTCGACTGCGAATCGCGGCCGTTCTTCGCCGCGCCGCCCTTCTTGCGTCCCATCTCAGACCTCCGTCGTTTCCGTCCGCACGACGATCTCGCGCGGGAACTCCTGCGCGAGATCCTTCAACCCCCGCAGGAGGAAATCGGTCATCCCCTTCAACCACCCGTCGTCCGCGTTCGCCGCAGCCTGGAGCACCAGCCTCATTTCGCCCGGCGCGCTGGCACCTCCCGCCTTCACGAGTGCGCGCTCGGCGCACAGCTTGCCCGCCGTCCGCAGCAGCGACGTCGCGGCCGCGCAGGCGATGTTCCTCCCCACTTCGTCCGCGCCCGCGTGCCCGTCAGCATCGAAGCCCCGGAGGATTCCCCGGGGGGACAGCACGAGGCGGATGCGCAGGATCGGAGTTTCAGCTGAGGCCGTTGAAGCCCTCGACCTTGATGGTGGAGTACTGCTGTCGATGTCCGAACCTGCGGCGGTAGTTCTTCTTCTTCTTGAACTTGCCGAAGACCAGCTTCCGTCCCCTGCCCTCGCCCTCGACGACCGCTGTGACGGTCACGCCGGAGACGTAGGGGCTCCCGATGCGGGTCGATCCGCCGTCGGACACCATGAGCACCGAGGAGAATTCGACTTTCTCCCCCGCGTCCTTCGAAAGGTGATCCACCTTCAGGACGGCGCCCTGTTCCACCTTGTATTGTTTGCCCAGAATGTCAACGAGAGCGTACATACAATTCCACCCCTGTCACTATCCATCGCCGCGCCCGAGGCGCCTCCGCCCCTGGCGGAGTTGCACGTCTTGGCGCGGCCGCCATCGCGCGCGACGCGCACGGACACGCCGCCGCGACATACCGTCAGGCGCGCCACGAGATTCAGCGTCTACAATACCGGGGAAGCGCCGCGATGGTCAAGTCCTTGCGGCGGCGATCGTTGCGGGACGGCGGAGCGCTCGGGGCGGGGATCAGGGAGCCCGTACTGCATTGGCGCGGCTGGAACTATCGGGCATGGACCTACAGATCGCCCTTCGGGCGATGGGCGTTAGGAGCCCGTACCGCGTTGGAGCCGGCTGGAACAGGCAGACACGGCCCTCGCCGCTGGGCTTCGCCCAGCGTGCGCTAGGTCTCCTCGTCGTCGGAGGTCATGAGAAATTTCAGCTCTTCCGCGGAGACGATGTGCTCCTCGTCCGGTGACGCCTTGCCCTCGAGAAGACCCTTGATCTCGGCGATGTCGCGGGCGTGCGCATCGCGGATGCCGCGGAGACCGGGGAGCTTCTCCAACAGTGCCTCGGAAAGCGGGGATTTCCTGTCCAGCACCGCGTCCAGCGCCTCCGCGAAATATCTCTTGAGCTTCCCAAGCTCCTTCAGGTGTTCCTTGCGCTTCACGTACAGCAGGCTCTCCCGAAGGCTGCGGTAGAGACTTCCGGTGATGGAATCGATCCATCCGATGTCGCCGGCGATCCGGTCCGCGAACAGCTCGGGATCCACTTCCAGCTTCAGGGCGTCCTGGAGGCAACGGACCTGGAGAGCGACCGTGAAAATGTCGTCCTCGTAGTTTATTCTTCGCGTCATCTCGCTCATTGCGATGATCGGCGTTTGTCCGGAGTCACTTGACAGTCGGCCCCCCCGCCGTTATGTTGGCTTTTACCTCTTTACTCGCGCCAAGGCGCGAGTCGTTAGTCCACATGGAGGAAAGACAGGATGAAGACCTACGAGGCAGTCGTGATCTTCGCCAGCGACGAGTCCCAGCACCAGGCTGGGCGGGAATTCCTGAGGAAGGAATTCGAGGGCGCCGGGATTGCGATCAAGAAGGAAGAGGACATGGGGGACAGGCTCCTCGCTTACCCCGTCCGAAAGAACGACAGAGGACGCTACGTCCTCTACGTCATTGAGAGCCCGCCCGAACCACTGAAGGCCCTCAACAAGACCCTGAAGCTCAGACCAGAGATACTGAAGTACCTTTTCGTCCGCCAGGACAACTAGGACAATTTCGGAGGGCGCGATGGCAGACATCAACCATGTCGTTCTCGTCGGCCGGCTGACCCGGAACGCGGAGCTGAAGTACACCAACAATGGCGCCGCGGTGAGCAAATTCGGCCTTGCCATCAACCAGCGCCGCAAGAAGGATGACCAGTGGGTGGAAGAGGCGCATTTTTTCGACATCGTGCTGTGGGGGAAGACGGCCGAGTCGCTGAACCAATACCTCGTCAAGGGAAAACAGGTGGGCATCGAAGGCCAGCTCCGGCAGAATCGCTGGGAGCAGGACGGACAGGCCCGCAGCAAGGTGGAAATCTTCGCCACCAACGTGATGCTCCTGGGAAGCGGGAGCGGCGGCCGCCAGGGCCAGGGCGCACCAGCGGAACCGGGCGCCGGCCGCTCGGAGCCGCCGGAAGGCGTGCCACCGGCGGCGGACAATTTCGAAGATGATATTCCATTCTGAACAGGCAGCACGAAGAGAGGAAACAGATCATGTCAGATAACCAGAGCACGCCGGAATCCATGCCCCGCGCACCGGAAGGCGCGCCGACAGGCGCGGACCGGCCCCAGGCGGACCGGCCTCCTGCGGATCGTCCGCAGGGTGACCGTCCCCAGGGGGATCGGGGACCCGGCGGGTTCCGCCGCGAAGGCGGCTACCGCAGGGAAGGCGGGTTCGGTGGGGATCGGGGTGACCGCGGCGAGCGGGGCGGCTACCAGGGACGGGGACGGCACAAGACCTTCTTCAAGAGGAAGGTATGCAAGTTCTGCATCAAGAAGGCCACGATCGACTGGAAGGATGGCGGTGGACTGAAGCGCTTCACCTCGGAGCGCGGCAAGATCATGCCGCGCCGGATCACGGGCACATGCGCGAAGCACCAGAGGGAGCTCGCAACGGCCATCAAGAGGGCGCGCAGCCTCGCCCTGCTTCCCTACGTGGCGAGGTAGGGCGCGGACCGGTCCGGGCCCCCGCGGGCCCGGCGGGCAATCACGCCTTCGGCGGCGGAATGTACCAGAGATCCTCGAGCGGACACTATTTCGAGATACTCCTGTTCACCCTCTCCTCGCTGCTCCTGTACCACACGGGAGTGGGTTTCATCCTGTTTCTCGTGCCGCTGCAGATCGTGGCATCACGGCGCGGGATCCGCAGTCTCGCGCTGGCCGCCGGAGTATTCTTCGCCATCTTCCTGCTCATCAGGTTCTGGCCGTCGGTCTTCTCGAAGGACCATCCCCTCCCCGACATCCTCGGCGCAATTGAGATCGGGGTCGCGGGCGTACTTCTCCTTGGGATGATCGTGGTGAACCTGCCGCTCCGACGGAGACCCCGGACCCTGGTCATGCTGCTGGCCGCAACGGCCCTGGCCGGCGCGGCCGCCCTGCCTGCCGCGGTCTGGCTCTCGGGGACCCCGGCATTTCAGCAGTCCATGGATATGCTGTTCGCCGAGGTCTCGAAGACGCTCTCCGGCGTCATCACCCCGGCCGCGGACAGCGGCGCGGCGGCGTTCTTCGCCCAGGTGCTGCAGCCGGCGCGCCTGCGGCGGATGTCGGAAGCATACCTGCTGCGCAGCCTTCTTGCGGATTACGCCATCCTGCTCGCCTTCTCATGGTGGGCTGGGCAGGCGGCGGCCAGCCGGGCACGGGCCATGCTCGGCGTCGTGCCGGGTTTCCGGCTTTCACGGTTCCGGCTGGAAAGCGGCTGGCTGTGGCCCCTGATCGCCTCCGGCGCGCTGGTACTGGCGGACCTCTTTTTCGGGATTTCCGTCTGGGCATACGCGGCGTGGAACATCGGGCTTGTTCTGCTGTTCCTCTTCGGCCTGCAGGGCATGGCAATTGTGCTGTTCATTTTCGAAAAGTACCGGGTCCCGCGCCTGCTCTGGTTCCTGCTCGTCGTGGGGCTCGTCATACTGGCCGCGTCCCCCGGCGCGGGTCTTTTCATCGTGCTGGCGATCCCGGTTCTCGGGATCTCTGAGAACTGGATCCGGTATCGCATTCCCCGTGAAGCGGCACCGACGGAATGAGCGCCGCCGAAGGCGGATTTGAGTGCGCCGCCGAAGGCGGATTTGAGTGCGCCGCCGAAGGCGGATTTGAGTGCGCCGCCGAAGGCGGATTTAAGTGCGCCGCCGAAGGCGGATTTTGTTGCGAAAGGAGCGATTTCAGATGAAGGTGATCCTCAATAAGGACGTGATCGGCCTCGGCGAAGAGGGCGACATCAAGGACGTGGCGGACGGCTACGCACGCAATTTCCTTCTCCCCAAGAAGCTCGCCGTGCCCCATACCAGGGAGTTCCTCGCGGCCCTGGAGCACAAGCGCACCGCCATCGAGAAGAGAAAGGGGGAGAAGCGCCTTGAGGCGGCAGGCCTGAAGGAACGGCTGGAGGCGGAGGAAATCAAGTTCAGCGTCCCGGCGGGAGAGAACGGCAAGCTCTTCGGCTCGGTCAACAACACCAACGTCGCGGTTGAGCTGGAGAAGAAGGGTTTCTCGATCGAGAAGAAGAGGATCGAGATCCCCGAGCACACGATCCGCAACGTGGGGACATACAAGATCCGCATCAGGCTTTACGACAAGGAAGAGGCCACGGTGAAGCTCGTCGTGGAAGGCGCGGCGCAGCCGGGCTCCGCATCGACCCTGTCGAAGCAGCGCGCGCCCCGGGCGCGGAAGGCGGAGGCTGCACAGCCGGAAGCCCCGGCCCCGGCCGCCGGGAAGGCACCCGCAGTCGAGGCCTCCGCTCCCTCCGCAGACGCATAACAACCGGCCAGGGGTGGAAAGGGGGAAAAGGCGTGAGCAACGCCATGTCCACCGGCAACCTCAGGGATGCGATCCCCTCCCATAACGAGGATGCGGAGATCGCGACCCTCGGCGCCGTGCTGATCGACGCCGAAGCGCTCCCGACCATCATCCCGCTCCTGCGGCCGGAAGATTTCTACCGGGGCGCGCACCAGCGCATCTACGAGGCGGTGCTCGCCCTGTTCGACCGAGGCCAGTCCATTGACCTGATCACGCTGACGGACGAGCTGCGGGCCCGCGGCACCCTGGAGATCTGCGGGGGCGGCGCCTATATTTCACGGCTCACCTCGGCCGTCCCCACCAGCGCGAACGTCGAGTTCTACGCCCGTATCGTGCAGGCAAGCAGCATCCGGCGGACCTTGGCCCGCGTCTCCCAGGAGATCATCTCGCGCGCTCACGATGAGAGCTCGGAGATCAGCGTCATCCTGGAGGACGCCGAACGCCGCATATTCGAGATCTCCGACAGGAACCAGACCGGCACCTACTCACCCGCCAAGGAGATCGTGAAGCAGACCTTTGACGCGATCGAGCGCCACTACCATTCGAAGACGGAGTACACCGGCATCCCCTGTGGCTTCAAGGACTTGGACCAGCTCACCATGGGCTTCCAGAGCTCGGAGTTCATCGTCATCGGCGCGCGTCCTTCCGTGGGGAAGACCGCCTTTGCCCTGACCATCGCGGCCAACATGGCCATCCGGCAGAAGATCCCCGTGGGGTTCTTCTCCCTGGAAATGTCGGCAATGGCCATCATGCAGCGCCTCCTGTCAATGGAGGCGCGTCTGGACTCCCAGCGCATGCGAACCGGCATGCTGAGCCCCGCGGACTTCAGCAGGATCACTGAGGCGTGCGGCCGTCTCTATGAGGCGCCGCTGTACATCAGTGATTCACCGGACCTAAAGCTCCTGGACCTTCGTGCGCAGGCGCGCCGCATGAAGAGCAAGCAGGACGTGAAGATCGTCTTCGTGGACTACATCACTCTGATCGGGTCGGAAAACAGGGACCTTCCCCGGCACGAGCAGATCGCGGAAATCTCCCGGTCACTCAAGGCGCTGGCTCGCGAGCTCGGCCTCCCCGTGATTGCCCTCTCGCAGGTGCGCAGGGAAACGGAGGGGAAGAGGCCCACCCTAGCGGACCTGCGGGAATCCGGCTCGATCGAGCAGGACGCCGACGTGGTCATCTTCATCCACACCGAGGACCTGAAGGCGGAGGTCCGGGAGATCTCCGTGGCCAAGCAGCGCAACGGACCCGTCGGCGACATCCAGCTCTCCTTCCTTTCCCGATACACGAAATTCGAGCCCCTGGAGAGAAATCCCTGACGCGCACCGTCAGGTTCCGCCGGCGTCAACTGGAACCCGGCAGCCGGGCAATGTATCCTTCATGCAGGGAGCTGATATGTCGATCATGGACAACTACGACTTCGACAGCCTCGTCAACGAGGCGGAACGGATGGTCCTGCTGGAGCTCGAGGCCCAGTTGAAGACCGCCGTTGAAGTCTGCACCTGCCAGGATTGTGTCCTGGACATGGCGGCGTTCGCCCTGAACAACGTGAAACCAGCCTACCGCGTCTCATTGTTGGGCAGTGTCTATGCCCGGTCCGGCGGCAACCCCCAGTACGCCCAGGGGATCACCCGGGCGGTGCGTGAAGCCATTGCGAAGGTGAAGGCCAACCCCTCTCACGACTAGCCCGGGCGGGCCCGGGGCCGTACGTCCGGAAACACGCTCTTACCTCGTGTCGATGTGAAGCCGGTAGTCCTCGGTAGCTTTCACTGGCGCGCCATCCGCGAACACCCGGACGTGCAGGTCGCCTCCCGTCGAGGCCGCATAGCTGCCGTCTTTGAACACCACGGCCCATTCCCCGTCGCTGAAAAGGGCAATTTGCGCGCGCCGGGCGCCTGTCTGGGCGTCGGCCACCGTGACGGTGGAATCCCTGTTCAACGAGAAGAGCAGCCGGCCCCGGACCGTCAGGCGACGCGGAACCGAGTTCTCGATGGAGAGTGCCCTCAGCGCCTGCCCGTCCCACGCGACCGCACGGTCTTTGCCGAAGGTCGCGTAGAGCACGTGCGAGTCGGGGTCCAGAGAGAGGCTCGCTTCCAGGTCTTCTTCCGCCACGCTGTCCAGGACGGTCTCCCTCTCGAAACCCGGGCCGTCGTTCCGCAGCAGATTCGTCGACCCTGCGGAATCGATGCCGACGGAGTACATGGACGGCCCCTTTCCCTGCACCCCGGGATCGAGAAGCAGCGCATAAGTGAAGATGTTTCGTCCCTTGATGGCCACTGTCTCGCCCGTGCCCATGTTCAGCCGCAGAAGCGATCCTTCACGGGTCGCCGTGGTGTTCCGGCCCACGATGATTTCCTTCGGCGACACCCGGACCGCCGCAGTGGCCCCGGGGATGCGAACGTCAAACCGGGCTGCGCCCGTGACGGGATCCTCAATCTTCACCGTGCCGCCCGACTCGATCCCGATCAACTCGTCAGTCGACGCGCGCAGGTCAGCAAGAGCGGCGCGGAACGGAGAGGGGACGGAAACGAATGCTCGTGAGACTTCGGCGGGCGTTCCGGTCATGTTCGTGTCCAGCGCCGCAATTGCCGGTGTGCCCAATGCACTGGATGACCACGCGAGGAGCTTCCCGTCGCCCAGAAGCGTGAGACCGGCGGAACCGGCGAACGGATTGGGGGCCAGCAGGGTGCGGATGGAGGTGAGGGGAGCCGAGCCGTCGAGGGAAGCGCTGGAGAAAACGCGCACCCAGTCGCGCGACCCCAGGGCCACCCTGCCCTGCCCTGCATCGAAACCGGTGATGTCCGCAACCACGTTCTTTCCGAACTGGCTCACATCACCGCGCGCAGTGAGGGACATGAGCCCGCCCGAGGCGTCGGCGAAATACATCGCACCGGCACCGTACGCCAGCACCGCCGGCGCCTGAGGAAGTGCAGGCAGGCCGGGCGCCGCGGCAATGGCATCACTGCCGAGCGCCCAGCGCGTCAGTTGCCGGGTGGATCCTGAGATGCACGCGAGCTCGTCCCCCGAAGGTGAGATGTCGAATGACAGGGCCCCGGCGATCGGCGCGCGCCCGCGCGCGGCACCCGTCACTGCATCCACGCGCACCACGTCCGTCGCGGTAATTCCCACGAGGACGCTTCGGTCGCGCGAAATGCGGAGCCCCGAAAGGTAGGGAACGGCCGGCACGTCGAGCGTCTGGCTTCCCGTGGCGAGATCCCAGTAGGTGATCCGTCCCGACACCTGGTAGGTCATCAGGGTCTTTTCCGTGCGCGACATTTCGGCGAATCCCACGATCCCGAACCCCTCGGGATGGAAGCTGAAAGGGGTGCCGTCGGAAGCGCGGATGATCTTCAGACCCTGCCAGGACGATTCACCGAACAGGAGATAGGTCCCGAGACCCGAGAATCGAAGGAACAGCGGATCTTCCCTCAGCGGAACACGGAAGAGCTGGCGTTCCTTCTCCCAGTCCCAGACCGCGAGAAAGTTCGTGCCCGTGCCGTCCGTCACGACGACGGCGAACTGGGGCGCCGCGGGGTTGACCGCGATCCTGCCCGTGGCAAGCTGGGTGACCTGCAGGATCCGCATCAGGTTGGCAGCCACCGGGTCCCAGATGCGGACCGTGCCATCATCGCCCGAGCTGAAGAGCAGTCCCCGCTTTTCGTCGAACTCGAGCCACCGCACCGCACCGACGTGACCGCTGTCAACGATGGCGCGTGTGCGTTCAGACCCGCCCGAGCCGAAGAGCACGGCAGGCCCGAGGAGGGTTGCCAGGAGTGCGCCGAGAAGGCAGGCCCGTCTCACACGGCTGCTCCCGTGATCCTCCGCAGGGACACCCATGGGGGAACGCAGAAATCATGGAACGGGTCCTCCGTCACGCGCGTCTCCACGTCGGAGGCGATCCGCGCGTACAGGTCTTCCGCAAGACGCGCCACGCCGATCTCGCCTTCCTTCATGCCCATGATGTTGAACACGTGCCGGCCGGATTCCCGCCCGCGGTAGACGATCCCGACGTCCTTCTCCTGCTCCCCGTTCGCCGCGGATGCCGAACCGGTGAGGAGATAGTACTTCATGATCTCGATTACCCTGTCGTCCAGACCGAGACTGGCAACGAGCACCTTTTCTCGGAGCTCGGGAAATCCGACCACGATCCTGCCGGGGGACCCGGTGTCGTATTCCAGCTTTCCCCGGTCGTACGCGCCGCGATCCGTCTCAGGCACCAGGAACAGCTCTCCGAATCCGCTGACACCCGTCAGACGGAAAGGGTATTCGGGCGTGAGCTGTTTGCCGCACCCGGGACAGGTGACGGACATGAAGGTCCCGTCGAGGATGAGCTGCTCGATTTCCGGATCCCCCGCCATGTCTGCGGCCGTCGGGAGATCCGCGTCAAATGTCGTCTCGCAGAAGCAGGCGATGTGCCGCGGGGCGGTTGTCATCGGCTCATCGTCCCATGAAGAAGAGAACGTCGCTGAAGGTGACGAACAGGCTCAGGCCGATCAGGAGCGAGAACCCGATGATCTGCAGCCTCCATATCAGCCGCGATCGAACGGGCTTGCCGCGCAGGATTTCGACAACGAACAGGACGATCTGGCCGCCGTCCATGGCGGGGATCGGCACGAGGTTCATCAGGAAGAGAACGACGCTGAGGAAGGCGAGAAATCTGAAAAATGAAACCACTCCCGCCCCGACGCCGAGCTCGAATCCGCTGGTGGCGGCGGTCCCGATGTAGTAGGTGATCCGCAGAGGCCCGGCAACCGCATTGCGCAGCTTGATGCCCTGGAAGAGCAGGCCGAAACCCTTCACCGTCAGCGTGATCGTGCTCCACGTCTCCTCGACGCTCTTTTTCAACGCGCCTCCGAGGCCCATGCTGGGCGAACGGTAGATATCGTAGGCGAACCCGATCCCGAGGTTGGGGCTCCCCTTTTCGTCGTACACGAACACCACGGTGGCAGTTTCCTGGCTGCCCGCGCGTTCATACGTCAAGGGCAGCTTTGGCGGTTTGGCCGCGAGGGCCTGAAACAAGTCCATCGTGTTGGCCACGGGCCGGCCGTCGGCCTCGATGATCCTGTCCCCGGAGCGCAATCCGGCAATCGCCGCGGCGCTCCCTGCCGATACGGACCGGACGACGGGATCGACCCAGGCATAGATTCCGATCCTGCCGGCACCAGTGTTCTTATCCAGCTGCGGCGTGATGGTCATCGTCCGCGTTTCCACGCTCCCCGCAGCGCCCCGTTGTACGGTGAAGCGCAGGGCCTTCCCTGGTGCGATGGAGACCGACTCGAGGATGTCCTGGAATTTTTCGATGGGAGACCCGTCGATTCCAGTGACCCGGTCACCCGTCTTCAACCCTGCGACTGCGGCCGGGGGCTGCTGTGGGAATGAATCCAGCGTGTAGTCGGTTGCGAGGATCACCCTGTTGTCCGAAGAGGCAACCTGGAAGCCGATCCCCCAGATGAGCGCGAAGACGATGAGGGCGAAAACAAGGTTGAACAGCGGCCCGAAGGCCGCGATCATGATGCGCCGCCACGGCGAGGCAGCGAGGAAGGAACCCGCGGGCTGCGCAGCCGCGGTGTCGACTGACGGCAGAGGGGTGCCACCCGCCTGAGCGGCGCCGCTCGTGCCCACGGCGCCGGTCGTTCCCCCGGCGATCCCAGGCACCAGCTCCCCCTTCATCTTGCAGTATCCGCCGACGGGAAACCAGGAGATCTGGTACGACGTGCCGCCGCGGGTGAAGCCGGCAAGCCGCGGGCCCCATCCCAGGGAGAGGACCTCCACGCCGACGCCGTTCAGCTTGGCCGCGACAAAATGGCCGAGCTCGTGGACGAACACCATCACGCCGAGCCCGATGATTCCCAGGAGTACGGTAAGTATCATTCAGCAAGTCCCTTCATGCAGCATCAATGGAGTGAGTCTACCCGCCCGCCAGGAGCACGAAGAAGTAGTAGAGCGGGGCCGTGAATATCATCGAATCGACCGAGTCGAGCATTCCCCCGCGGCCCGGAATGACGCCACCGGAGTCCTTCACCCCGGCGGACCTCTTCATGCCGCTTTCCAGGAGATCCCCGAGGATGACCGTCGCGCCCGTGCAGAGGCCGAGAGCCAGCCGAGCCGGAATGCCGAACCGGGGAAAATCCGCAACAACGAGCGTGAACACCCCGACAACGATGAGGGATCCCGTGAGCCCGGCGGCAAAGCCCAGGATGCTCTTCTTCGGGCTGATCGCGAGATTCAGACGGGTCGAGGCCCCCCAGAGGCTGCCGGCAAAGTAGGCTGCCATATCGTTGCCGAAGACGAGGCACAGAAAAAACAGAATGCTGAGAGAGGGGTCGGAAAGACCGGAGAGCCGGACGATCCAGCCGAGGAAGAACCCGGGGTAGAAGAACGTGAACACGGAGGAGGAGACGAAGGCGAGGACTGTCGTCAACTTCCTTCCCCCGTGGAAGAAGACGGCCCGCACGAGCAGGATTCCCACCGCAACCGGCATCCAGATTCCCATCCAGGCCGGGGAGAAATATCCCGACACTTCGAGATACGCTCCGATCGGAAAGGCGGCCGCGAGAATGGGAGCGAGCACGGACGAGGTGGGGATCTTCCGTGCCCGAAAGAGTGCCGCCATCTCGAAGGCCCCGGTGATCGTGGCAAAGACCACGATGATGTTGAAACCCAGATGATGAAGCTGCGGAAGGACGAAGATCAGGACGCCGAGTACGGGAAACGCAACGACCACGAGCAGGATCCTGATGAGAAAGCCCTTCCAGTTCACGAGGCGCCCCCGAACCGGCGCGACCGGCGCGCGTAATCCTCCAGGGCGTCGAAGAGGTCTTCCCTGTCCCACTCCGGCCAGGGCTTGGGACTGAAGTACAGCTCCGAATACGCGGACTCCCACAGGAGGAAGTTGGACAGCCGCTGCTCGTTGGCTGTCCGGATGATCAGGTCCGGGTCCGGCAGAGCGGGCTGGTCGAGATGTCGGCGGAATGACTCCTCCGTGAGCGGCGCACTGCCTCCCTGTTCGATATACCGTCGGAACGCCCGCAGGATCTCGTCCCGGCCCCCGTAGTTGATCGAGAGGTTGACCGTCAGGCCGGTGAAGCCGGCGGTATCGCGCGTCACCTCCTCGATCTCCTGCGCGATGTCACGGGGAAGCCGATCCATGTTCCCGCTGTGCACGATGCGGATGCCATTACGCCGGTAGAAATCGTATTCCTTCCTCAAGTAGGAGCGCACAAGAAACATCAGGTACGAAACTTCCTCCTCGGCCCGCGCCCAGTTCTCTGTTGAGAAGGTGTACAGGCTGAGGAATTGCAGACCGGCCTCTGCCGCTGCCCCTACCACCCGCTTCGCAGCCTTCACACCCTCCAGGTGGCCTTCCGAGCGCGGCTTGCCGCGCGCGGTTGCCCAGCGGCCGTTGCCGTCCATGATGATCCCGACGTGGCGGGGCAGTTTTGAAGGGTCAAAGGGGCCCCCGGTGCCGCGGGCAGGAATGGCGGCGCCAGATCCGCCTTCGGCGGCGGGGCTGCGTGAGTCCGGGGAGGAGCTCACACCTCGAGGATTTCCTTTTCTTTGGACTCGAGGAGCTTGTTGATCTCCTCGATGTACTTGTCGGTGAGCTTCTGGATCTCGTCGCTCGCCTTCTTCGCTTCGTCCTCGGACAGCTCCGAATCGGTCTTCGCCTTCTTGATTTCCTCGTTGGCATCTCGGCGGACGTTCCGCACGGAGACTCGGGACTGCTCCGCGGTGTTCTTTGTGAGCTTCACCAGCTCCTTGCGCCGCTCCTCCGTGAGGGGCGGGATGTTGATTCTGATGACTTTGCCGTCATTATTCGGGTTCACCGAGAGCTCGGATTTCTGGATTGCCTTTTCGATTTCGGAAAGGACAGACCGGTCCCAGGGCTGGATGATCACCAGCCGCGCCTCGGGGATGGACAGAGTGGCAACCTGGTTCAAAGGAACCTTGTTGCCGTAATAGTCCACCCTGATCTTCTCGAATAGGGACTGCGACGCCCTGCTCCCGCGCAGCGTCTTGAACTCATCCTGCAGGGAGTGGATGCTCTTCTTCATCCTCTCCTCCGCCTGGCTCCTGATCTTGTCCCTCGTCATACGAGAACCTCCTCCAGGACTGGTGCGGCGTGACGGCGGGGCGCCTGTTCGGCGCCCCCTCGCGGCACTATTCTGCGCCCAGCTTCATGTAGGCGTACTCTGCAAGGTCGACCTTCGTCCCCACTTCTTTCGAAAGATCCTCGAGAACCTTGGACACCTTCCGCTTGTCGTCCTTGACGAATGGCTGCTCCAGGAGACAGATCTCGGAGAGGAGCTTCGTCACCTTGCCCTTGATGATCCCCTGCAGGACGTTGGCCGGCTTGCCGAGGCTTTCCGCCTGCTTCGTGAAGATCTCCTCCTGCTCCTTGAGGAAAGCCGGGCTGACCTTGTCCCGTGAAAGGAAAAGGGGTGCGAATGCCGCCGCGTGCAGGGCGCAGTCGAACATGATCTCCTTCACCCGCGGGTTGTCCTTTGCCTTCGGGTCAGCCAGCGAGAAGCGCAGCATGACCCCGATCCGGTCATCATGGACATATTCCACGAGGGCATCCTTCGGGGGGACCGGCAGCGTGACGATCCGGCGCAGCTGCATGTTTTCCTTGATCGTGCCGATCGTTTCCTTCACCATGAGCTGGAGCTCTTCCGTCGGGGCGGTGAGATTCTGCGCCGCCACTGTGTCGAGGAGCTTCTTTCCCAGCTCCTGGAAGAGGCTGTTGCGGGCCACGAAGTCCGTCTCGGACGTCAGCTCGAGAAGAATTCCCTTGTCGGGGAGGATCCGGGAGAAGATCTTGCCGCTGTTGGTGACGCGGTCACTCTTCTTCACGGCCGCGGCGAGTCCCTGCTCCTTGAGCAGGCGCTCAGCCTTGTCGAAATCCCCCTCCGTCTTGGAGAGCGCGTTCTTGCAGTCCAGCATCCCCGCTCCGGTCTTCTCCCGGAGCTTCTTCACATCGATTGCCTTGATCTCCATGAAACTTCCCTCTCACTCCTTGTACAGCTTGTCTTCGTCGATCTCGGGTTCCTCGAGGGAAGTCGCTTCTTCCTTTTTGCCCGCCTCGTCCGGATTGTAGTTTGAGTAGTCCTTGTCGGTGAAACCGGTTGCCGCCTCTTCTGTTGCCGCTCCGAGCGCGGCGGCCACGGGGACCTTCTCCACCTCTTCCTGATCGTACTTGGACTGGGCGGCGAACTCGCCCTTGTCGATCGCCTCGGCGAACTCCTCCTCGCCCTTCTCCTCCTGGAGTGTTTCCACGACCTCCAGGCCCACCTCGTTCTCCGCCTCGATGACCGCGTTTGCGATGATCTGGGCAAAGAGATTGATGGCCCTGATCGCATCATCGTTGCCCGGGATGGGGAAGGTGATGCCTTCAGGGTTGCAGTTGGTGTCCACGACCGCGACGATCGGGACGTTCACCTTGCGCGCTTCAGTGACGGCGATCAACTCCTTGCGCGTATCGATGATGAACACGATACCCGGGAGCTCTTTCATTTCCTTGATGCCGCCGAGGTTCTTCTCCAGCTGCGTCCGCTCCTTCATGAGCCGGGCGATTTCCTTCTTGGTGAGGTTCTCGAAGGTGCCGTCGATCTCCATCTTCTCCAGTTTTTTCAGCCGGAGAAGAGACTTCTTGATCGTAGAGAAGTTCGTGAGCATGCCCCCCAGCCAGCGGTTGTTCACGAAGAACATCCCGCAGCGTTTCCCCTCGCGTTCGACTGTCTGCTGGGCCTGCTTCTTTGTGCCGACGAACAATACGGACTTGCCAGCGAGCACGGTCTTGCGGACCGCTTCGTAGGCATCCTTGATCGCGACGATCGTCTTCTGCAGATCGATGATGTGGATGCCGTTCCGCTCCGCGAAGATGTACTTTTTCATCCGCGGATCCCACCGCTTGGTTTGGTGACCGAAATGGACTCCGGACTCGAGCAGGTTTTTCATGGTGACAACAGCCAAAATGATCCTCCTTCCCCTCTCTCTTGGCTTATACACCCGCCCAAAACGGGCAGGTGGGATAGAAAGGGTCAAAAATGGTATTCGTTCCTGACCAAGATGCCATAAAACGCTTCCAGTGGCAAGCCTACGACGTTGCTGTAGGAGCCCTTGATCCATTCTACGAGGAATGCGCCCCTCTCCTGGATGCGGTAGGCACCCGCCGCACCGGCCCATTCCCCCGTCTCTATATAGAAGCGGACTTCACCCGCCTCCATGGCCCGGAACTTCACTTCCGTGCACACGACCTCCTCCTCGATTGGTTTCCCCTTCTGGACGAGGAGAGAGATGCCCGAGTAGACCCTGTGGACCCTCCCCGAGAGCATCCGGAGCATGGCTTCCGCTTCTTCCGGCCCGGAAGGCTTGCCGAGCACCTTCCCATCGATCTCCACCACGGTGTCCAGGCCCAGGACCCAGCGCGGTGACTCGGTCTTGAACAAGGCCAGGATCGCCTCCACCTTCTTCCGGGCAATCTGAACGACCATTTCGGGCACTGGCAGGCCCGCGGAATAGTCTTCCGCGATGTCCGGGGGAATGACCTTGATGGGAAGCTTCACTTTTGTGAGAAGCTCGCGCCTCCTCGGTGATCCCGATGCGAGGATAATCGTTTCCATGGCTCTCAAGCTCCTTTCAGCATCCTCAGGAGGAAGCTCTTCATCATCCTGTTGGCGGTGGGGATGCCCGCCAGGTCCCGGCTGAGCGCGGTCGTCCGCGGGCTCCAGAGTCCCAGCATGGCCTGGATCCAGGGATCGGCAGCCAGGGGAGAAATGTGCTGTCCCCCTGAACGTGTCCTGTCCAGGATCTCCCCGCCTCGCCGCGGCGCCCGGGCGGTAAGGTAGGAATCCGAGAAAGGGTAGAGGAAGGCGATAAAGGGGTCATCCGGCCTCCCCTCTTCCATGCCGATCCGGACTCCATGATGGTCACGCGCACGATCAACGGCCCTGTGGATGCCGGCAAGAACCGGGCCCCTGTCCGCCCCTGGCCGGGCCAGGACGATGCCGCAGTCCGAGGGATGGTAGTACACCGTAGACCGCCGCCAGTCGTACCCCGTGGAGGAGCGCGCCACAAGGCCGCATTGCGCGAAGACCTCGTTCAAGTGAAGGGTGCTGCGAAACGCGGAGGCGCCGTGGTCGGAGGAAAGCACGACCAGCGCATCACCGTCGGACTCGGCCATCACCCGGGAAACCAGGTCATCGACCAGCCGCGCGGAGGCCAGGAAGAGCTCGAGGGCCCGGGGATCCGGACGCGGCGCATCCAGCAGGTCGAAGCAGGCATGGTTCAGCTCGTCCACCAGGGGGAAGTACCCAACGACGAGGCGCGAAGAGGTGCCTCTGATCGCATCGATCATCAGGGATTCCTTCTGCTTCATGCCCAGCTCGACAGGGGCCATCTCGACGCTGACCGGGATCCTCCCGCGCTCGTCCCTGCCTCGGTTCAACCTGCGTACCACACGGTGCACATTGAAATCGACGAAGCTCTCCCCGGCCGCGGGCGGTCGGAAGGCTCCACGGACGAGCGGCGTCGTGAGGGGGGCGAGAATAGCGTGGGACTCGTCGACAAGACATGCGTAGGCACGCAGGCTTCCGGTGATCGGGACGTTGCGCCATTCTGCAGGAAGGAGCTCTCCCCTCGTGCCGCCTCCCTTCCTGATCATGACTCCCCTGCGCGTTGGTGAGAGGGTGAGCTCGATGCCCTGGAAACGCACGTCCGAGCCCCGGCGGCCCACGGGAAACAGCTGCGACTTTTTCCAGGTGCGGTACCCGTCGTACCCGAAGTCAAGCCCACGTGATCCTCCGGACCATATCCTGTCGTTCCTGAACGCCACGTTCATGAGGGAATACCTGTCGCCGCTGCCGTCGAGATCCTCCCAGATGGGGTGGACGTCTTTCGCGGGCGCGGCGAAGCCGCTGATCGAGCCGGTGGGGCGTCGAGGGTCCGGCATAAGGTACCCCCAGATCCCGCTCTCCCGGGGTTCAGCTCCGCTGAAGAGCGTGAGAAGGGCCGTGGGAGTCTGGCACGCGGGGGAGGAGGGCATGCAAGCGTCCAGGATTCCTTCGCGGGAAATCCTCGAAAGACCGGGGAACTTTCCCGATGCCAGGAAAAGACGGGCATGCTCGATTCCCATGCCGTCAAGGACTATCCAATAGATCCGTTTGAATGGTTTGATTGACAATCGCTGCTCTTCCAGGTATCGTTTGAGAAACGCGCGGCACGAGGATTGCATGTTCCGCGCATTTGGGCAATTAGCTCAGTTGGATAGAGCGATGGCCTCCGGAGCCATAGGCCGCGCGTTCGAATCGCGCATTGCCCATTCCACCCGAGGCAAGGTCATTCAGCTCGCGCCCGCTTCGGGCTCCCACCCCCGCGATGCCGCAGCCGATCGGCCATGTGCAGGAGTCCGAGCACCGGGTGATACAGCATCATCCGCGGTCCTGAGAAGCGCATGACAGCCCGTATCTCCTCCCTCATGTCGCGGGCGTAGCAATGGACCCTGCACTCGTTGCAGGCGGGCTTGGAATCGTGGAACACGCACCTGTCGATTTTCTCCCGGGCATAGGACAAGAGCCTTGTGCAGTGCTCGCATTCCTCCACACGCCCGCCGTGACGCGACCCGCAGTACATTCCGATCATTGCGGCGATCGTTTTCTTCTCCCTTCGTATTCTCGGAGATGATGTCACGCTGTTCATCCCCGGCTTGTCAATGTCCCGCGTGCGGCTGACCCGAGCGGTAGAAGTGTACATATGCCTTTTCCAGGGTCGCCAGGCCCTCCACGATGACGTGATCGATGAGCCCAAGGAATTGTTCCAGCTTTTCACGAGTGTCGACGATTTCGATGATGATCGGAAGATCCTCGGAAAGCCGCTCGATCTTGAACGTGTGCAGGCGGCTGTGCGCGCCGTAGCCCATCATTCCTCTCAGCACCGTCGCCCCCGCGAGGTGGTTCTCCCGAGCTTTCAACACCAGCCACTCGTAGAGCGGTTTGCCCCCGTGCCGATCGCTTTCTCCGATGAAGATTCGGAGCAGACTGCCTTCCTCGGGAAGTTCCATGGCTACCTCCAGATCAACTGCCCGGATGTCCTGCCGGCCCAGACGAGGAAAAGACCCCCGAGCACTTGCACGAGAACATTGAGCGCCCCGGGGCGGAACTCTCCGGACCTGAACAGGTTGATCGACTCGTTGCCGAATGTCGAGAAGGTCGTGTACCCGCCCAGAACCCCCACGAAGACCAGCGCCCGCGTCAGGTCACTGAAGGCGTTCTGGGTCTCCGCGAGCTGGGACAGAAGCCCGATCACAAAACAGCCGCTCAGGTTGATGATCATCGTCCCGATCGGGAAGACGGCGCTGGGAAACAGCGACTGGGAAAGCCCGCTGAAGGCATATCTCAATATCGAGCCGAGAAAGCCTCCGATTCCGACCAGCAGCACTCTGTCCATGCTCACATGGTCGCGGCAGGGAGGCGAACAGTCAAGCAGAAACGGTCGAGGCGCAGACGGATCAGGCGGAACGAAGCGTCTTTCCCCAGGCGGACGCGCGCTCCAGCTCACCGTCTGCGAGTGGACCGTTGCGCCCTTTCACGATGAACCCCTCCGGGGGCAATTTCAGGGCTGACCCTTTTTGCTCAAGCACGTCCGCCATGCGCGTGGCGGCGTAGCCGAAGATCTGGACGAACTTCATGGAAATCCGCGTGTCAAAGGCGACAAGACCTACTTTTTCGGCGACGCTTTTCGGGATGCTTTCCAGAAACTCCTGCATGGGTTTCGTGGCGCGCCCGCCGACTGTCGGAGATCCCACGACGAGCAGGTCGGCGCCGTTGAGCTCCTGCGGAGTGGCCCCGCCGACCTTCACCAGCCGCACGGTGCCCGGGACCACGTCGGCGATGCGCCGGGCAATCTGTTCCGTGTTCCCGAACACCGAGTCATAGACAACGAGAGTCTTCATCCTTTTCCTCCTTCTCACTTTCTGCTTCGGCTGAAGTCTCAAGCCGTGGGGAGTCTCCGGACCTTCTTTTCGAGCATGCTCCGGATCTTGTCGTAGCTGGGGGGCGGGCCGGTCCGCACCTGTTTCCGATCCACGAACAGGGCATCCAGTGTCCCCCACTCCAGGCCGACGTCGCGGTCGAAAGTATCCACCTCCTTGAAAACGACCTTGTCGCCAAGCTCGCCCGCGGCGCGCCGTGCTCGTTCGTAGACCATGTTCTGTCCCGGGCACCAACCGTTGCGCAGGCAGGTGACGGTTACCTTTCCTTTTTCCACTTCAGGCTTTCTTTGCGGCCTCGCCCATTTCGGCGGGACGGCGTCCCTGGTGAACGGCTTCCACAGGAGGACCTGCATACCAATGCGATCCACGGGCCTGTATCCCTGCCTCCTGAACCATGACGCCTTCATGAACACCGGAATTGACAATCCCCAGACCACGAGCGCCTTCCCGCCGAGAAGCCGCACGTCCTCCTCCGCGGCCTGGAGGAGGGCCTTGCCCATGCCTTTCTTCTGGAAATTCCCCCGACCCTGGCGATGGCCGTGCACCCAGACGCAGTACATGTAGTACATTCCTTCGCCGTGAACCGCGACGTGTTCGATGGGACCGTAATGGATCATCCCGCCGATCGTCCCTTGCTCGTCCACAGCGACTTTCACGCGCAGCCCGGCATCCTTCATCTTCCGGTACCACTGCTCCTTGAGCGAGCCCGCGTCCTGCATTTCGGGGGACCATTCCTCGAGGCACTTGAAATACGCGTTTTCCTGACCATCCGGGAGATCGATGACTTTCATGCAGCCCCCAATCGGCTTCGAAGCGCCTGTTTTTCTTTCCATCCTCCTATACCGTTTGAGTGAAGCTGTCAATGCTCGTTGGCTGAAGAGACGCCGTCCGGGGAATCTGCCGCCTATCGCTGTTCGACGAAGCACGCGTAGAAGGTCCGGTATGTTTCGAAATCCGAGGTTCCGATAGGACTGAGGTTGACCGTTCTTCCGAGTAGCTCGCCGCCCAGGTAGGGATAGTAGCGGATCACTCGTCGATCGATATCGGTGGTGATGGACATCAGGTTCATCTGGTACAACCGCCGGAACGTCGTGGTCAGAAGGTCGGAGGAGGAGCCCAGGGCGATGACGGGCAGCTTCCTCTGGATCTCGGGGTAGGTCTCCCCGAAAGCGAGGAGCTCTTTCAGGGTTGCCGGCCGGCGGCCCGCATGCGCCTGGTTGACGATGACCTCGTCCACCACGGCGGCAGAGTCCACCTTGACCAGGACGACCGAGAGGGTCGCGCTTCCAGACTCTCCACTCGGGAAGTTCGCGGAAGTCACCCGGTAGTATTCCCAACTATTGCTGCCCGCGCGAATAGAGTCTTCCACGGTCCGTTCGTAGTTGACCGAGAGAGCGTAGCGTTGGCTGAGTAGGGAGTTGCGGACCTCCTGCGAAACGCAGCCGCAAAGAAGGCATGCCAGCCCCGCAAGGGGCATCCACCACCATCGGGCAACATCCATACCACTCATGAAGTTACCGTCCCCTCATTCGCGTGGCAATCGAGCTCATCGTCAGCGGGAGCTGCCGTACTCCATCTCCTCTTCTGTGGCCGCGCGTGACTGTCGGCCGGCGAGCTTCTCCACCATGTGGAGGGAAAGGTCGATCCCTGCGGAAATGCCTCCTGCGGTCATGATCGACGGTGAGACCTGAACGAAGCGCTCGCCTTCGACCACCGTGGTGCTCGGGGAAATCGCCTTCAGTTCCTTGTACGCCGTGTGATGAGTCGTTGCCCTGGCGTCCGCCAGCAGACCCGCCCTGGCCAGAAGGAGCGCGCCCGTGCAGACCGAGAGCAGCCACTCGACCTTTGTGGACTGGTCCCTGACCCAGGCGATGAGACCTTCGTGCTTCATGAGCGGCCTCGTGCCGAACCCGCCGGGAATGACGAGGATATCGGCCTGCGGGCAGTTGTCGATCGAGTACTGGGGCGCGACGGTGAACCGGCCCCGCCCGATGACGGGGCGCAGGGAGAGACCGACGTTGTACACGTAGAAGCACGCCGGTCTGGTCGTCTCGCTGGCAACGTTGAATACTTCGTAGGGACCCGCGAAGTCCAGGATCTCGATATCGTCGAAGACGAGGAGAGCGACGTTCCGTGGATTGCTCATGGAGTATCCTGCCGCGAACTGACGCGCGCCGTCAACCAGAGTGTCCTTCTCGCCTCGAGCTTGACATGCAAGCATTTGCTTGCCTATATTGGAATGTGTGGAAATGGACAAGGTGTTCAAAGCGCTCGCCGATTCCACGAGGAGGCGACTCCTCGACTCGCTGCGGGCGGAGAACGGTCAGACCCTCGGGGAGCTGTGCAGGAATCTCGACATGACCCGGCAGGCGGTCACGCAACATCTTGGGCGGTTGGAGGACGCCAATCTCGTTGCGGCAATCCGCCGGGGAAGGGAGAAGCTGCACTACCTCAACCCCGTGCCGATTCACGAGATCTACGAACGTTGGATTGAGAAATACGAGCGGCATCACCTGGATCTTGTACGGGATCTCAAGCGCAAAGCGGAAGGAGAAGCACACTCGAGTCACCTTTGAGATCGAGCCCGTGAAGGACACGGTGCGCCTGACGGTCACCCACGACCCGCTCGAGCCCGAGTCCGAGATGCTCAAGGGAATCACGACTGGCTGGCCGAAAGTCCTCTCGAGCCTGAAATCACTCCTGGAGGTCGGACGGCCCCTTCCGGACTTATGGGAGCAGCCGGCGGGCTACATGGCGGGCGGGGCGCCGAGCGGGCAGCGAACGGCGCTGCGTCCCCACCTCAATCCCCCGTCGGGGTGACGGAAGCTGCCTCCACCATGAGCACCGTCGTGCGTCCGAGTGCGCTCGTCTTGTGCATGATGCCGTGAGGAACGGTGAATCCCTGGTGCTTCTCCAGAACGACCGTCTGGCCTTCGATTTCGATCCTGAACTTGCCGTGCAGCACGAAGAAGAACTCGTCCTCCTTGTCATGCTTGTGCCAGTGAAACTCACCCTTCTGGAAGACACCGACCCGGATCACGCAATCATTGACCCTGCAGAGGGTCTGATTGACCCAGTTCCCGGTGACCTGCGACTCGAAAGCCTGGATATCGATCAGCTTCAGAAAACCGAATTTCACATCAAGGTTGATGGAATAGTCGCGCTCCTTGTCCATCCCGTCCCTCCTGCCTCTGCCCGCCCGTGTCGATCTCCGGCTCCCCCGTCAGCTGCCCCGCACTCTGTTCAACCGTTCTCGGCGGCAAAGGAATGCTTCTTCATTCAGCGCTCCTCGAGGTATGGTCCAGTCGTCATGCCGACCCTTCTGTGCAGAGAGCCGGTCTGCCGGGGCTATTTCCGGCCGCGCTTCTTCCTTCCTCCGCCCGTTTTCCTCTGCTGCTTCGGCTTCATGGTCTGCACGTACTCGTAGCTGGCATCGAGGTACGGGAGGAGCTCGATCGTGTTCTTGAAAAGCGTTTCAGGCACTTCGACATATTCCTTCAGGGTTGCACCGTGGGCCACGAATAGGGTCGCCTTGTATTTCGTCACGAACTCCTCCCTCTTCTCGGCAGGCAGTCGGAGGGCCAGGGCTCCCGAGGCCGAGAGGAAGGTGAACATATGGCCGTTCACTGACGTGTAGGGAAGGTCAACGCCCTTCCGCTCGATATGGGGCCTTTCACGGATGAGCCTTTCGTAGAGCTCCAGCTTCTCAGCCGGGATCTCTGTTTTTTGCATGTCCCTGCTCATGGGTCCTCCCAATCTAAACGCGTCCTGCTATGCGGTCAAGCGGGACTACTCCCCCTTGTAGCGGAAGGTTCCCACGAGCCTCTCGAAATCCTTCATATATATCGAGTTCCATGGATAGCAGATGAACCTCACGTAGAGCTCCCCGTCGAGGTACTCGACTGACAGAACGTCGAGTTTCGTCAGGGTTTCTTCACTGGTGATCCAGTAATGGATCTTGTACGCCTCTCGTCCATGAATGCGGACCACCGTTTTCTCCGCTATTCCGTTTCCTATCCGGGCCAGGACCTTCGGGTAGTCGAGGTTTTCCACATTCTTCCTGAAGATGATCGCGATCTTGATCTGGCTCAGAGAGACGGCATCCGCAGGATTGAGGACCTTCGTCGGGTCGTAGCTGTAGATCTGAATGTACGACGCTCCTTCTGCTTCCGCTTCACCAAGGCTTGCGTAGTTCTTTGACACGTCCTCCAGCTGCCATGACCTCGGGTACTCGAACTGGATGTCATGGATATTCCGGTAGACCGATGTGCGCGCGATCTCCGAAGGCGGCAGCGTCGCGCAGGATGCGAGCAACGCCATCGCAGAGAAGAGGATTGCTTTCGCCGGCACGCCCTTCATGGAGGCCACCTCCATACTCTCCAAGAGTGCATTATAGCCCGGAATTCCGGCAGCTGCCGTCCACGGACACGGACATCAAAGCGAAATATGGATATTATTCAACCATGCATCGTTTCGAGATGATCGGGTTCGACGCTGACGATACCCTCTGGCACAACGAAAAGCTCTACGTGGAAGCCCAGGCCCGGTTCAAGGAGGTGCTCGGGCGCTATTGCAGGCCTGAGCTGGTCGACGGTCAGCTTCATCACACAGAGATGCGCAACCTCGACCTGTTCGGATACGGGATCAAGGGCTATGCCCTTTCGATGATCGAAACAGCGGTGCAATTGTCAGAAGGAAGAGTGACCGGGGGCGATGTGCTGAAGATCATCACTATTGCCCGGGACCTGCTTGAAGCCCGCGTGGACCTGCTCGATCACGCGGCCGACACCATTCCTCTGCTGGCGAAACAGTATCCCCTCATGCTTGTCACCAAGGGCGATCTGAGGGACCAGGAGTCCAAGATCAAGCGCTCCGGCCTTTCGAAGCACTTTCACCGGATCGAGATTCTGAGCAACAAGAGGCAGGAAGACTACAAGACGCTCCTGGCGCGTCATCAGCTCCGGCCCGAACGTTTTCTCATGGTCGGGAACTCGCTTCGATCCGACATCTGGCCCGTACTGGAGCTTGGAGCCAATGCGGTGTACGTCCCGCATCATTTCACCTGGGCACACGAAGTCGCCGAGGTTCCACCTCCGCATCATCGCGGCTTCTACTCCATTGAGCATCTGGGCCTGCTGCCACATCTTCTGGAACAGCTCGAGCGTCAGATCGATCCGGTTCCCGCCACGGGCGCTTGAGTCCGACCTATTCCTGACCAGGCGCGTGCCGGGCCTTGTCAGCGGCTCGCCTGCGTCTCCCCGTGCGGCGGCCCGTGTCACTTTTTACTTGCTTTTGGCAAGTTTCTATGCTCCCCTGGAAGGACCATGCAGCGGTCCACTGCCATCGACAGGATACGGGGCTTCAATCGGTACTATACCAACACGATCGGTCTCCTCGATCGGCACATACTGCGAAGCCCGTACTCGCTGACCGAAGTCCGCATCATGTTCGAAATTTCCAGCGTTCGACATTGCACTGCCCGATCCATCATGAGAGCGCTCGCAGTCGATGAGGGGTACCTCAGCAGAACGATTGACAAGCTGGAGAAGCTCGGCCTGATAACGAGAGTCCGCTCATCCGGAGATCGAAGAGCTTTTCTATTGGCAATGAGCGAGAGGGGAAGAAAGGAATTTCTGGGCCTGAACAAGGCGGCAGGGCTCGCCATTGTATCGATGACCAGCCATCTCTCCGACGGAGAACTCGTCGAGATCGTCTCTCACATGCAGAGAGTCCGCGAGCTTCTTGAGAGAAGGGAGAACAATCGTGAGCGCGAGTCTTAAGGACATCACCATCAGGAACACGCTCGAACCCGGCGACCTCGGCTTTATCACCTGCCTGCACGGATCGTTGTACGGCTGTGAGTACGGGTACGGCATCCAGTTTGAAGCATATGTTGCCCGTGGCCTTCTCGAGTTTTACTCGCGCTATGATCCGAGCAGGGACAGGGTCTGGATATGTCAACATGGCGAGAGGCTCGTCGGGTGTCTTCTCCTCATGCATCGGGAAGGCAACTCCGCGCAGCTTCGCTATTTCCTGATTCATCCGGAATACAGGGGCATTGGTCTTGGAAAGCACCTGATGCAGCTGTTCATGCGCTTTCTCAAGGAGTGCCGCTACCAATCTGCGTACTTGTGGACGACTCATGAGCTTTCAACCGCGGCGTCACTCTACAAGAGGTATGGTTTCATTCTCACAGAGGAGAAGGAGTCGACGGACTTTGGCAAGAACGTGCGCGAACAGCGCTACGACCTCAACTTCATCAGCTGAGTGAGGAATTCGGAGACCGACTTGCATTCTCCCGGGGTTTCTATGCCGAATCGCAGGGCATATCCTTCGGAGTATTTCGTTCCAGACTCCAGCTGTGCATGGATCCCCTCGAGATCCCTGCTCTTCAGGAGCTCCGCTCTCTCGCTTTCCCGCACTGTCAGGCTGATTTCAATGCCGTCTTCGAATGCAATCAGGTAATACAACGCCTTGCGCATGTCATCGACTTTCAATATCCAGCCATTCCCGCGATTGAATTGCCATTGTTTTCGGTACTTGCCCGAGGTTGAGATGATGCGAACGTAGTAGTCCATCGCGGATCCCAGCTTCTTGCGAAGCAGACTGTCCGTGGGAGTCTCCTCGAGATCGGTAAAAAGACGCCGTTTCATTCTGCCACCACGTTTGAACTGTACGATATTAAACGCGGGCGTACCAGTCTCTGGAGCGGGCGCGGGGCCGCCCGGTGATCGTGCTACGGATTTCTCTTCTCCGCTGTTGCCAGCACTACTGGAAACGTGAAGTTCAGACGATCGTTCACACGATACTTCCCTGCCCTGTCCAATACCTCCTCATGTATTCGCGCGCGGGCCTCTTCGGTCTGCGTCTCGAGGACCAGCGTGAGTCTGACTATGCTCTTGTACAGCAGCTCGAAGATCTCTTCCGGTCCGCTCGGGTGCCATGTGAGCAAGATTTTCTTTGTGCGTAGCGTCCTGAAGCCCGCGTTGGTGAGCGCCGTGTGTGCCTCATTCTCGTCTGCATACTTGAAGGCAGGAGGGACTGGCGGCAGGGGCACGTTGAGTGTCCCGTGCTTCCGGATTGCGCCCATGAGAAGCCCGAAATACTCCCCTCCCTGGTCGGGCCCGCACCAGGTAGCATACGAATAGCGTCCCCCTTCCTTCAGGACACGCCAAGCTTCACGGATCGCGCTCTCGGGATGCTCGAGATGGAGAACCCGGCTTTTGATTGCCACCCTGCCAATTCAAGCTCTCTGAACGATTCCGGACTACGCAATGCCGATCCTCACTCTGGATGACCAGTACCAGTCTCTCTTCTCGTCGCCAAGAAATTCCCTGGCTCTCTCGGCAAACCGTGTGATGGCCAGATGTTCGGGCGAGCGGCCCGCCTTGAGCAAGGTCTGAACACCTCCCTGGGTGAGGAGCAGCCCGATGAAGGTGTCTGCGTTTCCTTTCGTGACGTGGTGTACGACAATCTCCTTCGCGAACTCAAAACACAGGCTTTCGCGCATTCGGTCGATATGCTGGTCCTTTGGAAAGCTCTTCACCCTAGATTCTGGAGATGTACTCATTTCGAGCTCGTTGATGGTCTTCATGCATTCGACATAGGCCGCATCGGCCTGCCATACGCCCGTTGTTGGCGGCCAATCGTAATCGAAAGCGGCGAAGACGCCTCCAGGGCGCAGAATTCTCGCCACTTCTCGAAATGTCGGCCGGGAATCCATCCAATGGAGCGATTGGGAGCAGGTCACAATATCTGCCTCGTGATCCGGCAGGCCGGTCTGCCCTGACGTCCCTTCTCTGTATTCGACATTGCCCCTTGTTGGAACGAACGTTGCGTGACTCCGCATGTCCTCGTCCGAGTTCAGGTTGTCCAAATGCATCCGGGTGATCTTTTCTTTTCCACACTGGTCTCCTTTCGGTTCTTGATGGATTGCTCACATCCGAAGACGAGGCTAAAGCAGGAGCCTGTCGGCGCTTGTCCACCATATTCCTGTACACTCAGGCAGTACGAATCCATCCTGGCTGTTTCGAATTGCCGCGACCGGCTCGTATCCAAAGAAAAAGGTCGTGAGATCTCGCGCTTCTTCCATGCTCTGAAAGCGATAGTCCGTTCGTATCCAGGTTGTCCGAAAACCCTTTTCCGCAAGCCGGCCATAATACGCCTTCAAGCCATCGGGCGCATGAGGCGAGGAGAATCCGGTGCCCAATGTTTCGATGATTACGATCATCCCGTCCGGCTCGACGACCCTTTTCATTTCGTGGAGGCCTTCATCCAGATTCCGTACCCAGTTTTCTCCGCTATACACAGCAAGGCAGCAGATGCTCCATCCCGAGATAGCGATTTGAGCCATTCCAGATGCCGCCGGGACGTGTCGGTGATCAGCTACGGCGAGCCGCCAGTTGTCCAGCTTTTGTTCTCTGAGCGCTTCTTCGACCACCTTGAGCATTGGATCCGAAGAATCAAAGGCAACGATCGATTCAACGATCGGTGCCAGCAGGCACGTGACGCGGCCCGTGCCTGCACCGAACTCGACTACTCTCTTGCCATGAAAGGGGGTGATTTTCGTGAGCGCGGGAAGCAGGTTCTGCTGATAGTCCTCTCGTGACACCAGAACGTCGTACTTCGGGGCCTGGTTTTGGAAGATACCAAAGAGGTCCGGCATCTAGACCCGACTCACAGACATTTCTTTCCGCCAGCCTCAGCTATCACGCACAAAGCCTGATTGTCAACAGCCATTTTGGATGAGATGCTTCGGCCGACTTGCTCACCCTCCCTGTAACGCTAGTCTTCGAAATGGATGCTCTGTATCATCGAAGCAGAAGAATCCCCAATGATGTCGTAGGCCTCGATCGGCGCATCAAGAATCACAAGAATAACCATCTGTCCATCTGCTGCCGCAACCATGTTTACTCTATGCTTTTGGCCTCTAGAATCATTGTAGTATACACGTGCTTGAGGTGATTCGGTCTGTTTCAAGAGATTCAGCCTTCCATCTTCGATCTCGCAGAGATTGCCGTCTGTTGCATTCAGAAAATCATTCAAATAGCGCCTAAACAATCCTTCCGGTCCCGCTTCTATCTGTAAGGACAGAAGCAGAATGCCCAAAGTAGCGGGAATTGAGTCGACATGGAGTGCCGAACGGACCGGCGGAAATACTATCGTAATAGTGCGAGTGTCCTGCTGCAATGATGTGAGGATTTTGTAGTCGAGACTTGGAAGATTCATTGAGATCAGCCTGTTGTTGAAGGCGAAGGACACCTTCACGTCCGCACCGATCGGCCAGATGAACGCGGCGATCAATAGTGTCAGACCAGTGACGATCCGCATTGGTGCCAACGCGATTGCCCCCAAAGCATTCTGTGCATAGCTTTCGCACCGGTCAAGTGAGACGTAAACTGGATCCCTGAATCATATCTCCATTCTGTCCAGAAACAAGGCCATTAAGACAGCATTCTGATAGATTCCTTCGAGTCTTGCCGCGCGTAACTGCATCATGAAATCCTTGTATGTACTCCTCTCTCATCCTTTCTATTTGGGCCATGGCCTTGCTCCTGTCCATGCAGGTCATTTCGATATTGACAAAGTTCAAGACGACAGAGAACGCAATGAAGGAGGCTCGAGTCAAATGGATCTCATCTCAAGCCGAGTACCTTTGGTTCAGCTTCTTGATGTGGGTTCCGAAAATTATGGCGTGCTTTTTCCAGATATTCTGGCGTTATCTTTTCGTGTCTCTGACAGCTTGTCAACCTCGAGATGACGGGTGCGATAGGATGGCCCGTCCACCACGATGAGCCGT
>Ga0315279_10001284_pt1 | contig 42533 bp, 28 predicted proteins | sample YL17G06_20_MG_FD_203694 | JGI IMG/M metagenome (GOLD analysis project Ga0315279, IMG submission 203694) | Sediment microbial communities from Yellowstone Lake, YNP, Wyoming, USA - YL17G06_20 | ecosystem: Environmental > Aquatic > Freshwater > Lake > Sediment | place: USA: Wyoming | collected...
GCCCGCAGCACCGAGAACCCCCGCCTCTCCACCACCACCTTCTTGCAGTGCGGACACGCGGTGTCCGCCCCCTCCTTGATCCACAGGTTGCCCAGGTAGACATAGTGCAGCTTCTCCTGCGCAATCTCCCTTGCCCGCACCAGCGTCTCCGCGGGAGTTGGTGGCTCCGCCATCTCGTGGTCCGGGTGGTAGCGCGAGAAGTGCAGCGGGATGTCCACGTCCACGCTCGCCACCCAGTCAACCAGGCTCCTCAGATCCTCTTCTCGGTCGTTCCAGTTCGGGATCACCAGGTTGGTAACTTCCACCAAGCATCCCATCTCCCTGGCGATCTCCACCGTTCGCCGCGGTGGTTCCGCCCGCCCCCGGCACAGATCCCGGTAGAACTCGTCTCGCATGGACTTGATGTCCACATTCAAGGCGTCAATGTAAGGGAGCATTTGCCGGAGCGGCGCCTCATTCACATAGCCGTTGGTTACCAGCACGTTCTTCAGCCCGGCCTTTCTCACCAGCTTCGCGGTCTCCAGCACGAACTCATACCAGATGAAGGGCTCGTTATAGGTATAGGAGATCCCCAGATTGCCCGCCTCGCTCTCTGCCAGCCCGGCCGCTTGCTGGGGAGTCATGCTCCTGGTTCCCGGATCGCGCTGGGAGATCTCCCAGTTCTGGCAGAAGGCGCAGGCGAGATTGCACCCCACGGTGCCAAGGGAGAGGATGATGGCGCCAGGGTGGAAGTGGAAAAGCGGCTTCTTCTCGATCGGGTCGAAGTTGACCGATGAGACCCGGCCGTAGTTGAGAGTGCGAAGGACCCCGTCCACGTTCTGCCGCACCCGGCAGAGTCCCCGATGTCCGTCGTGGAGCTGGCACTGGTGCGGGCACAACTGGCACTGCACGCGGCCGCCCTCGCGCTTCTCCCAGAAGAGCGCTTCCTTGAGTTGGCCCACCTCTGCCCCTCCCCCTGGACGGGCAGGCCGCGCTCCTGACGTAGACGCCATCTCACCCACCAGCCCCTGCCTCTCTGCCGACGCGGCGGACCTACCGGACCGCCGCCCCTTCTGCTGATGGCCGTCAACCCCGGCGGCCCATTCTACCCCGCGCCGATGTCCACTGCAAGCTGTCCCGCGCGACGAGGGTGCGCTGCTGTTATCATCTCCCGCAAACCGCTCAACCCCTTCCGCCCCCGAGCGCCGCGTAGCCCAGCCAGCCCGCCCCGAACATCAGCGCCATTCCCCCGGCCACCACCCCGGAGTCGTTGAGCACGAACGCGGCCGCCGCGCCGAGCACCGCGGCAACCACCGCAGGCTGGAGCCATTCCTGCTCTCGCACTGCCGCCAGCGCTCTCGGCGACCGCGCCGCCACCGCCACCAGCAGCAGCGCCAGCGCTCCCGCCGCCGCGTCGCTCCACGGCGAGTTGCGGACCAGCATCACGTTCATCGCCATCTTCCGTGACACCGCCTGCCACAGCACCGGCCACCCCTTCGCCTTCACCGAGGCCACCAGCAAGCCCAGATGGGAGCTCTGGCCGCTCCTGAGGAAAACGTCCACCATGATCGCCGCCCCCACCAGGCCGAATACCAGTACGCCCACCGCCAGCACCTCCCGCCAGCCGGGCTCGTCCCTCCAGAGGTAAAGCACAAACACCCCGAAGCCCAAAGCACAGGCGAGGGCCATGCCCGCATTCGCTCCCAGGCCGGTGTGGCCCACCATGACCGCGAGGCAGATCAGGATCAGCCCCGCCGCCAACCGCCTGCTCATGCCCGCCTCTGCACGGGAGCCCAGCATCCCCGCAGCCCCCACCAGCGCCGCCCCGAGCGCCGCTCCGGCCAGCTCGTTCCCGAGGCCGTAGAACCGCGCCCCCGAAGCCGCCGAGTAACTCAGCGGAGACCAGGCCAGCAGGCTCTGGCCGCGCACCAGATCATAGAGCAGCGCGCCCACCAGCAGCACCGCCGGGGCCACCGGCCCCGCGCGCCAGACCGTTGCCCAACTGCTAACCAGCGCGATCAGCACTGCCCCGCCCGCCACCACCCCCAGGATCACGATCGCCGACATGGGGTAGGCCCCGGCGAGCAGCGCGGCGGCAGGCGCCGCCAGCATGATGACCAGCACTCCCCGGGTCGCCATCCGTGCCCAGTAAGGGGCCCGCGATTCGAGCAGGAGCAGCACCGCGGCCGCCCACAGGCCCACCGCGGCCACCACCGGCAGCCATCGGAACAAGTGGCGGCGGGCCGTCTCGACTTCGTCTTGCCGCGTCACCTGCGCGGCAAGCCAGGCCAGCGTGTCCTCGCCTACCTCCACCGTCGCCATGGGCCGGCCCACCGTGTCGCTCGGGCGGGGCAGGCCGAAGTACTCCAGCACCGTCGCCGCGACATCGGTGTTGGCCACGATCCCGGGCCGGCGTGTCGAGGGCGAGGTGAGCGCCCCGGGCCGCGCCTCCGGCCCGCCGAGGATGATGGGGGCGAGCGCAGCGAACTGCTCCTCGGGGTCAGGTGGTCGCACCATGGGTGCCACCACCATCACTGCCCAACCCTCCTCCGGCATCATGGAGAGCGCCTTGCCGAGCAGCCGGTCGGAGCGTTCGACCGCGCGGTGTCTTGCCGACACCGCCTCCGCCGGGGTCATCCGGTCCGCGTACTCCGCCGCGCGTGCCGTCTCCCCCAACTCCAGAAAGACCACATCCGCCACCTTGCTCGCCCGCGCGAACGCCTCCAGGAAACGCGGGCCGTCAGTGGCCACCCCACTGGGCAGCGCCGGCGAGCCGTGCACCAGCGCGCTCCCCACCTCCCCTACCTTCACCACCCCCTGCTCGTCCATCGCCATCGCCACTATTTCCCGGTGGCGCCCGAGAGGCGTATCCGCATTCCCCACGCAGGTTACCACCAGCCCGGCCCGCGCCAGCTCCCCTCCCAGCAGCCCCAGGTGAACGGGATAGCTGGTCGGCAGGTTCTCCCAGGATAGGTCCCCGATCCCCAGGTGCACGATCGCCTGATCGTCCGGCCGGGACCCGGTGTAGGCCAGGTATCTCCGCCCAGCCGTGGCGCCCTCCACCGGTTCCCCGACGTTGAAGGCCCACCCCTCCGGGCTGGCCGCCATCCCCGGCCGCCGCGGCACCACCGCCCTTGCCCCACAACCGATGGTCAGGTATCCTCCTTCTCCGCCTCGCGCGGTGCGCACACACATCATTCCCACCCCGCCGGTGCTGGCCAGCTTCCGCAGTGTAGGGGCCTGCACATCGTCGCTGAGCAGATCGTGCCACGTGACCTGGTTGATCACCGCCACTACCAGCGCGGCGGACCCAGTGGACCGCCGCCCATCCAGCTTCCGCTCATTCGCACACAGGCCGCTGCCCGCCGAGGTGATCAACCAACCTACCGCGAGCACTAGCAGCAACCGCACCCTCATCTGCGCCCTCCTGCGGCATCTGCCTCCTCTCGCAGCAGATCCGCGTACACCTCCTTCACCCGCGCCACCATCTCCCGCTTGTCGAAGCACTGCTTCGCCCGCTGCCGGCCTCGCAAGCCCATCTGGCGGCCCAGCTCCGGCTCTCCCAGCAAGCGCAGCGCCGCCTGGGCCAGCGCGGCCGGATCGTCCGCCTCGACCAACAGCCCTGTCTCCCCGTCCACCACCACCTCGGGCAGCCCTCCCACATTGGTGGCCACCACTGGCTTGCCCTGGGACATGGCTTCCATGGCGACCACAGAAGACCCCTCCGACGTGGAAGCCACCACCAGCATATCGAGCGCCCCCATCACCTCCCGTGTTGACGCCACCTCCCCCAGCAGATCCAGCCGGTCCGCGAGGCCGAGCTCGTCTCGCTTAGCTATCGCCTCCTTCCACAGAGGACCTCCGCCGGCCAGCACGAACCGGGCGGCAGGGAAGCGCCCAGAGATCAGCTTGCAGGCGTCTAGGAACTGCGGTATTCCCTTCGCCGGGGCCAGCCGCGCCACCATGCCCACCACCGGCCCCTCTGCCCTCAGCCCCAGCATCTCCTGCGCCGCCTCCTGCTCCATCGGCTCCTGGCTCGTGTTCACGCCATTGGGTATGGTGATGCTCTTTGCCTCCGCACCAGACCGCAGCTCGATCAGCTTTCCCCGCAGCGCCTCCGAAACCGTGATCAGCCTGTCGGCCCGGCGGAGCAGCATCCGCACTGCCCACCTCTCCCGGCTTCGCCCCGCCTTCATGGTCGGCGCTCCGGGCGGGAAGTTGTGGATGGTGGCCACCAGCTTGGCCCCCGGCGCCCCGGGCATCATCAGCGCCCCCACCAGACCGGCCCGAAAGGCATGGGTGTGGATGATTCGCGCGTGCATCGCCCCCGCCGCCCGCGCCGCCTGCACTACGGAAACCAGGGTCGCCGACGGCCCCCGCCCCCCAAGGTTGACCGCGTACACCGGCATCGAATGCGCCTCCGCCGCCTCCGCAATCGGGCCGTCTGGCTGGCACGATACCCCCACCTCATAGCCCTCACACGCCAGACCCTCCAACAGCGCCACCACGTGGCGAGCCAGACCGCCGCGCGATGGTGGAGCCACCATCAGCACTCTCGTTGGCTCGGGAATTGCCTTCCCGTCAACTGCTCTGGCGATTGCTTCCATCCCTACCCTCGCGGCAAGTCCGCCCCACGGCCGCCATTCTCCCGCCTGCTGGTCACATCGGCTTCGTAGCCGGCGATCTCCTCTCTGCACTCGCTTGCCGTGGGCGCGCCCGCGCGCGCACAGTACTCCGCCCACACCGCGCCAAGGGGCAGCAGCTTCGCCTCCTCCAGCAGGGATAGGCGGGCAAAGCTGTCCGCCGCCTGCTCCGCCTCTCCGATCTTCCCCCGCGGCTCCAGCAGGGCCGCCAGCAGCGCCTGCAGGGTTGCTCTGGCCCCGATCACCCAGGCGCCCACGCGGCTGATGCTGGCATCGAAGAAATCCAGCGCCAGGTGCACCCGGCTTAGAGCGCCCCCGCGCACCATCTCGGCCATCACTTCCCGCACCTCATCGCTGAGCACCACCACATGATCGCTGTCCCACCTCACCCCGCGGCTGATGTGCAGCAGCAGTTCATCGCTGAATTGTAATATGGAAGACAGCTTGTCAGCTATGGATTCGGTGGGATGGAAGTGCCCCAGGTCCAGGCACACCATCTTCCCACGGCTGAGGGCGTAGGCGAGATAGAACTCGTGAGACCCTACCACAAATGCCTCGCTGCCGATCCCAAACAGCTTGCTCTCCAAAGCATCCTTCATCTGCTCGGCCGGATACTCCGTCGCGTAGATCTCGTCCAGCGCCGCCTTCAGCAGCTCGCGTCGCCCCCATCGGTCCACCGGCGTCTGCTTCTCCCCATCGGGAACCCATAGGTTGTGAATACAGCAACCGCCCAATTCCAGGCCCATGAAGGCGGCGATCTCCCGACAGCGCTTCACGTGCTCGACCCAGAACCCGCGAATGCCGCGGTCCCGATGGCTCAATGTGAACCCCGACTCCGCCTTCGGGTGCGAGAAGCAGGTGGCGTTGAAGTCCAGCTTGACCCCACGCTCCTGTGCCCACTGCACCCAACCCCGGAAATGCCGCGGTTGGTACTGGTCTCGGTCAACCCGCTCGCCCCCGAACTCGCCGTACATGGCGTGCAGGTTCACGCGGTGACGGCCGGGGATGAGCGAGAGTGCCTTTTCCAGGTCCGCGCGCAGCTCGCCCACTGTCCTCGCCTTGCCGGGGTGGCTGCCCGTGACCTGGATCCCCCCGCCGGACAGTGACGCCTGCGGCCGCTCGAACCCGCCCACATCATCCCCCTGCCAGCAGTGCACGGAGAGGGAAACCTGAGACAGCGCGGCCAGGGCCGACTCGGTGTCTACTCCCAGCTCAGCATACCGGTTTCTCGCCATCTCATAGGCCTTGCCAGCCATCTCTTCAGTCATCCTCACCGTCTCTCAGGCCGATATACACTCCCGATGCAGCTCCATGAACCGCTGGTACGGCCCCTCCCACTCCTGCGGCCGCTCCGGCTGGTAGCGCTTCATCGGGAGCGACTGCCGCACGATCTCCCTGAGTTCGGCCTGCGATCTCACCTCGCCCATTGCCATCGCCTGCACCAGCAGATTGCCGACCGCCGTCGCCTCCGCAGGCCCGGCGAGCACCGGGAGGCCGATGGCGTTCGCGGTCAGTTGGCAGAGCAGCTCGTTCTGCGCTCCTCCCCCGATGACGTGGATTCTGTTGATCGGGCGTCCCCACACCGACCTCAGCTCCTCCAGGGTCATGCGGTACTTCAGCGCCAGGCTTTCCAGCGCGGAGCGCACGTACTCGCCCGGCGTCCCCGGCGCCGGCTGCGAGGTGCGGGCGCAGAAGGCCGCAATCGCCCGCGGCATATCGGGCGGATTCAGGAAGCTGGCATCGTCCGGCACGATGATCGCCCTGAACGGCCTCGCCTCCTGCGCCAGGCTTGCCAGCGCTTCATAGCTATAGTGCTTTTCGCTTTCCCAAGCTCGCCGGCACTGCTGCACCAGCCACAGGCCCATGATGTTCTTGAGCACCCGAAAGGTATCCGCCACCCCACCCTCATTGGTGAAGTTCAGAGCAAGCGACTGCTCGGTGATCACCGGATGCGGACTCTCCACCCCCATCAGAGACCACGTGCCCGAGCTGATGTACGCCCAGTCCTCACCCTCCGCCGGCGCCGCCGCCACCGCCGCCGCGGTGTCGTGGCTGGCGGTGGCCACCACCGGCTTACGCCCCAGCCCCGTCTCCACGCCGACCTCCTCGCTCAGCTCCCCGATCACCGTGCCAGGCGGCACGATCTCCTGCATCAGGGTGATGGGGATCTCCAGCGCGTCGAACAGCTCCTGCTCCCACTGCCCGCTTCTCGGATTGTAGAGCTGGGAAGTAGTGGCGAAGGTGAACTCGCTCTTCTTCTCACGTGTCAGAAGATAGTTGAACAGATCAGGCATGAACAACAGGTCTCTCGCCTGATCGAGGATGGGCGACCTGTCCCTCACCATAGGAAAGAGCTGGAACAAGCTGTTGAAGCGCAGGAACTGAACGCCGGTGAGCTCATACACCCGTTCCCTTGTCATCCGCGCGAAGAAAGCCTCCATCGCCCCTTGCGTCCGTTCATCGCGGTAGGCGTAAGGGAGGCCGAGCGGGTTGCCGTCCGCGTCGAGAAACCCGAAATCCACCCCCCAGGTGTCCACCCCCACGCTCTCAATCGCATGGCCGGCCTCGGCGCAGGCGGAAAGCCCCTCCATCACCTCTTCGAACAGTTCCGGAACGTTCCAGTGCAGATGCCCGTTCAGGCTGACCATGGTGTTGGCAAAGCGCCTGATCTCGTTCAGTTGCAGGCGCCCCGCCTCCAGCCGTCCCACCATGGCCCGGCCGCTCTCCGCCCCCAGATCGAACGCGAGGAAGTCCCTTGCCCCCATAATGCCGCGATTATAGCCCCCACCCTCTGCGCGCGCAACCGCAAGCGGCCTGCCCGGCCGATGGCCCTCCGTCTCCCCTCCCGAAACAACGGAAGCGGACCAACACGTGCGCCGCTGGCGCACGAACTGCGATGGTGGCGCCTTCGGCGCCACTGCTGGTCCGCTTCCGCAACACCGGGCAGGGCGCCTTAGGCGCCCTGCACAAACGACCCCGCGGGTGCCGTGTGCCCTTCGGGCTTTTGAACCTGCATAAGCAGGTGGGCGCCTGCCTAACGGCCTCGCGAATCCCGATCGGTTGACCGGGCTACCACTTGGCCGCCAGATGCGGCTCCCTTAGTTCTAGTGTTGGCTCAAAACTACGCGAGGACAATCACGCGCACCGCAGGGCCATACACCAATTATCTAGCATGGATGATAGCACACCCACCCCCCGCGCGCAACACAGCTTGTGCCTTTGTCCCGCGGCTAGGCCACAAATATGGCGCCGCCCACGCACACGCGGGCCGCGCCAGGCCCCCTCGGCTCCCTCTTCCTTGTCCGCTGCTCTGGTCGGGGCGGCCCTTCGACTGGCTCAGGGTCGCCCCCCACTGCGCGCGACAGTGGGTGCGGCCGCCACTGTCACCCCCCACCTGGGCATGAGTACGAGGCGACATCCGTGGTCGGGGCGGCCGGACTTGAACCGACAACCACCGGCACCCCATACCGGTGCGCTACCAAATTGCGCCACGCCCCGACGCGTTTTCCCTACCGCATTATACCACCGGCCTTAGCGGTGTCAAATGACCCCCACGCCTACAGAGTCTCTTGTGTTATGGTCATGCCGGAGTTGTCCACAGAGGCCCTTTGCGATGGCTCTCTGCTCCGTCTCTTGCCTTCCCGTCGTAACGGTAAGGTAAGAGACTCCCTAGCGTTGCCTCTGCGCCTTCCCGGTCACCAGCCGCCGCAACTGCTTGCTCGGCCGAAACACCAGCGACCAGGTGGCGCCCACCTTGATGGTCGCCCGGGTGCGGGGGTTCACGCCCACCCGCGGGCGGCGCCTTCTCGGCTCGAAGGCGCCGAAACCAGTCAGTTGAACCTTCTCGTGCTTCTTCAGCCTCGCCGAGATGATGCCGAACGCCGCCTCTATCACCCTGGTGGCGTCCCTCTTCCTCAGGCCTGTGGCCTCGGTCACCTCCAGGACCAGCTCGGATTTCGTCAAGACCAGACCCTCCCTGCGGCTAGGCCCCGACAGCGCCGCCGCGGTCCGTTCAGGGTCTCCGAAAAGCGGCCGGCCGCGGCAGCCTAGCCATATGAGTGCGTTTCCCGCCGTGCGCGGGGCAGCCGATTGTGTTCTGCGCGAGGCTTCCTGGTCCTTCTCTCGCGCCGCCGGCCGCTATCTGCGCTTCCCGGCCGCCTTGCCGCGACGGAGCCTGCGCTTGAACTCGCCGAGCGGCAAGGTATTGAGAACATTTCCCGCCTCGATCCATCCCCGCCGGGCGGTGGCCACGCCGAAGTGCATCACGCCAAGCTGGTCGGCGGAGTGCGAATCGGTGTTGATGAGCAGCTTCACCCCCAGCTCCTTTGCCCGCCGCGCGTGGACATCTTTCAGGTCCAGGCGGTCGGGATAGGCGTTGATCTCCACCGCCACCCCCAGCCGCGCCGCCGCTTGCAGCACCTCCTCCATCTCCATATCATACGGCTCCCGCCGCCCAATCAAGCGCCCGGTCGGGTGTCCGAGCGCGTGGACGCGAGGATTCTCCATCGCCTTTACTATCCGCCGCGTCATGCTCTCGCGGTCCATCTTGAACCCCGAGTGCACGGAGGCGAGCACAAAGTCTAGCTCCGCCAGCACTTCCTCCGAGTAGTCGAGGGAGCCGTCGCGCTTGATGTCCACCTCAGTTCCGCTGAGAATGGCAATGCCGGGAACCGCTTTCCGCGCCTTCTCGATCTCCGCCGCCCGCGCCCGCAGACGCTCCACGCTCAGCCCGTTCGCCACCGTCTCCGAGACGGAGTGGTCGGTGATGGCGATGTACTTGTACCCCAGCGCCTTGGCGGCCCGTGCCATCTCCGCGATAGTGTTCTGCCCATCGCTCCAGTCCGAGTGCATCTGCAGGTCGCCTTTGATATCCGAGAGCTCGATCAGCGCCGGCAGCCTCCCCTCCTTCGCCGCCTCGATCTCCCCCAGGTCCTCGCGCAGCTCCGGCGGCATCATCGGCAGGCCGAGCGCGGCGTACATCTCTTCCTCTCGCTCCCCGCCGATGCGTCGTTCCGCCTTCCCTCTGACCCGGAACACGCCGTACTCGTTCAGCTTGAACCCGGCTCGCACCGCCATGTCCCGCAGCTTCACATTGTGCTGCTTCGACCCCGTGAAGTACTGCAGCGCGGCCCCCCAGCTCTCCGGCGCCACCACCCGCAGGTCTGCTTGCACCCCCGCCTTCGTCAGCACGCTGCTCTTGGTCGGGCCGTGCGCGATCACCTCCGCCACCTGCTCCAGGGCAACGAAGCAGTCCATGACCTCCTGGGGCCGGTCTGAGGTGATGAGGATGTCAATATCCCCGATGGTCTCCTTCATCCGCCGGAGGCTGCCAGCCGCCTCCATTTGGTCAACCGGCGCGCAGGCCCGCAGCTGCTCCATGATCGCCTGCGCCATCTCCCAGGCGACCCCTAGGTTGGTGCGCTTGGCGTACTCCCGCAGGTGGCCGATGCCCCGGAGGATCTCCTGCTCGGTCTTCTCGCCCATGCCGGGCAACTCGCGCACCAGCCCTCCGCGCGCCGCCTCCTCCAGCGCCTCCACGGTAGCGATGCCCAGCCGCTCCCACAGCAGCTTGATGGTCTTCGGTCCCACCCCCGGGATTCTCATCACCTCGAACAGCGTCCCCGGGATCTCGGTGAGCAGTTCCTGGTGCTGCGCGCACTTCCCCGTACTCAGCAGTTCCTCGATCTTCGCGGCCGTGTTCTTGCCCACCCCGGGGATGCGTTGCACCTCTCCCCGTTCGCTCAGCGCCGACAGCTCCTCAGTCAGGCCGGCTATCGTCTCCGCCACCCGCTGGTAGGAGCGCACCCGAAAGCGATCCTCGCCCTTGATCTCGAGCAGGGTGGCGATCTGAGCGAAGACCTCGGCAATCTCCGCGTTCCGCATCTCCTTCCCCATTCGCTCACTTACGCGGCGGACCCGAGCTGCGGACCTACTGGACCGCAGCCCTCTTGGCACCGCCGCCCCTCCCGGGCAGGAAGGCCGCGCTGCGCAGCTCGCGCTCCGCCCGATAGTCCACGAACCGCCGCATCAGCCGCTCCAGTTCCTGCCGCGTCTTCTCCGTCAGCCGCCTCCTCCCTAGCTCCTCCTGCGGCAGCCTCACCATATCCCGCATCCCCTGCAGAGCAGCGGGCGACAGCGGCGTCCCTGTCTCTCTCGCACACCGCCGGCAGACCACGCCGCCCTCCGGCACCGAGAACCCGCCCGCCTGCTTTTCCAGCTGCACTCCGCAGGACACACACGCCTCCAGTTCCGGTCCATAACCCAGCCCGGACAGCAGCTTCAGCTCGAACCCGCGCATCAGGGCCGCCATGCCCCCGCCGCCGTCGAGACCACTCAGCGTCGCCGCCAGGAGCTCGAACACCCACTCCGCCGCCGCGTGCTCCTCCATCATCGCGTCCGTCAGCTCGGCCACATAGCAGGCGCAAGCATACCTGTCCACATCCTCCCGCAAGTGAGGGAAGGCCTGCTCGGGGGACGCCTGAGTCACCACCTCCAGGGACCGGCCTGCGGCGAGCTGCAGGCGCGCCTGAGCGAAGAGCTGCAGGACGGGGGCCAGCTTGCTGCGCAGCCGCTTCACACCCTTGGCCACGGCAGAGAGCTTCCCTCGCTCTCGAGTGAAAAGCGTGAGGATGCGATCCGCCTCCCCCAGATCCCGCTGGCGGATCAGCAATGCGGAGACTTCGTAGGTACGCGCCCGGGTCACTTCTCTCACGTTCCCGGTGCGGCGGGCATGTGCCTTCCGCCTTCGCCGTGGCCGCCGCGGACAGGTCCCGGCATACCCGACGTACGGACTACCGAAGGACTTCCTCCGTCACCGCCCCCAGAGACTGATCGTAGGCCTCCACGATCGCCGCCCCAGTGCTGGTTCCAATGCGATTCGCCCCGCCGTTGATCAGCGCCATCGCCTGCTGGATGGTGCGGATTCCCCCCGCCGCCTTGATCCCCATCTCCCGTCCCACTATGTGGCGGATATGCTTCACATCCTGCACCGTCACCGCACGCGGCCCCACGCCCGTGCACGTCTTGATGAAATCCGCCCGCGCCGCCTTCGCCATCCGGCACACCCGGATCTGCTCCTCCCGGGTGGTCAGCCCCACCTCGATGATCACCTTGGTGCAGATGTCGTCTCCGTCCTCGGTAAGCCCCGCCAGTTTCGAGGCGGTCACCACATCCTCGATATCCCTCGCCACCGCGTCGTGATCCCCCGACTTCAGGGCCGCCAGGTTGACCACCATATCCAGCTCGGAAGCTCCACTTCCGATCGCCTGTCTCGCCTCGTACACCTTCACCGATGTGGGCAGGACGCCATACGGATACCCGATCACCGTCCCCACCTTTACATCCGAGTCCCTCAGCCGTCTCTCCGCCGTATGACACCAGTAGGGGAGCACGACCACGGTCGCGAAATGGAACTCCCTCCCCTCCTCGCAGTACCGCACCACATCGTCCTCGGTGGCGTCCGGACGAAGAATCGAGGAGTCAACCATCTTCGCCAGGGCGATCTTCGAGAACATGACCATTCCCTTCCGGGTTACTTCAGCCTCGTTATCATCTCGGCCGTGGACCTACTGGACCACGGCCCCTCAACGGGTTCGAGGCCGATCCTACCGGCCCCCCTCGTGCCTGCCGCGGGTCGCCGCCTTCAGCTCCCCCACGAACTGCGCCACCGCCTGAGGCAGGCCCGCCGCTCCTCTCTCCCGGTCCACCAGCGACACCAACGCGCTACCTACCACCGCCCCCTCCGCAATCCCACACACCTCCGCCACATGCGCCGGCCGCGAGACGCCGAATCCAACGGCGATGGGCTTCGCCGTCTCCCGCCGTATCCGCTCCACCAACTCCTTCAAGTCCGCCGGCAGCTCCTCCCTTGCTCCGGTCACGCCCATCCGAGAAACACAGTACACAAAACCAGTCGCAAGATCAACTACCTTTTTCATCCGCGCGGCCGAACTGGTCGGAGCGAGTAGGAAGATTGTGTCCAGGCCGTCTGCCCGCGCCTCCGTCACCCACTCCTCCGCTTCTTCCGGGGGAAGATCGGTTATGATCACCCCATCTACTTCTGCCCCTCGCGCCTCCTCCGCAAACCTCCTCACCCCGAATTGGCAGATCGGATTGTAGCACGTCATCAGGACCACCGGGGTCTCTCTCTGCGCGCGAAACCGCCGCACCATGTCCAGCACATCACCAGGCGTCACGCCCCGCTCCAGCGCCTGCTGCGAGGCCCCCTGGATCGCCGGTCCGTCTGCCAGGGGATCAGAGAACGCTATCCCCAGCTCGATGATATCCGCGCCCCCCTCCGCCAACGCCGCCACCACCTTCTCGCTCTCTTCAAGGTTCGGATGCCCGGCCACCGTGAACACCACCAGCACGCCCTCGCCCCGCTCCCGCAGCCTGTCGAAGGTCTCTCCTATCCGGCCCATTACCCAACCTCCCCCATCCCCGCCTTCGGCGAGCCCTCGGCGGGCAGCAGTCTCTGCACTTCGTTCATATCCTTGTCGCCACGGCCGGACAGATTCACCAGCACCGCCTTGTCTCTGGGCAGGGTCCTCGCCAGCTCCATCGCATAGGCCACCGCGTGCGCGCTCTCCAGCGCCGGCATGATCCCTTCCAGCCGCGACAGTGCCTGGAACGCGCTCAGCGCCTCCTCGTCCGTCGCCCCCACGTACTCGGCGCGTCCGGTCTGCTGCAGATAGGCATGCTCGGGGCCGACGCCCGGATAGTCCAGCCCGGCCGCCACCGAGTGCGTGGTGCGGATCTGTCCCGTCTTCGTCTGCAAGATCTTGGTGCGGGCGCCGTGGAGCACCCCCTCCGTGCCTGCGGTCAGCGAGGCGGCATGCTCACCTGTCATCAGGCCTCGTCCGGCTGCTTCCACCCCCACCATCTTCACCTCGTCGTCGAGAAACGGGTGGAACAGCCCGATGGCATTGCTTCCGCCACCCACGCAGGCCACCAGGTAGTCGGGCAGCCTGCCCTCCTGCTCCACGATCTGCTCCCTCGCTTCCCGCCCCACCACAGACTGGAAGTCTCGCACCATGGTCGGGTACGGGTGCGGCCCCGCGGCCGTGCCGAACAAGTAGTAGGTAGTCGCCGCCGTCGCCATCCACACCCGGAAGGCCTCGTTGATAGCATCCTTCAGGGTCTTGCTCCCCGACCCGACCGGCACCACATTGGCGCCGAGCAGCTTCATGCGATACACGTTGAGGGCCTGCCTCCGTACGTCCTCCTCACCCATGTAGATGTCACATCCCAGGCCGAACAGCGCGGCCACCGTTGCCGTCGCCACTCCATGCTGGCCGGCGCCGGTCTCAGCGAGCAGCCGCTCCCTCCTCATGCGCACCGCCAGCAGCGCCTGCCCCACCGCGTTGTTCGCCTTGTGCGATCCGGTGTGCGCCAGATCCTCCCGCTTGAGGTAGATCTTCGCCCCTCCACATTCCTCGGTCAGGCGGCGGCAGAAATACACCGGGGTCGGCCGTCCCACGTAGTGCTTCAGCCGGAAGGCCAGCTCCCGCTGGAACTCCGGATCCCGCCGCGCCGACTCGTACGCCTCCGCCACCTCCGTCAGCGGACCCATCAGAGTCTCTGGAACGAAGATCCCGCCGAACAGCCCGAAGTGACCAACGCTCATCCTGCTATCTCCCGGTCTGCCGCCCTTACCGCCTCCACGAACCGCCTCACCTTGCCCGCATCCTTGCGACCAGGCTCGGCCTCGACACCGCTGCTCACATCCACTCCATATGGACGCACTCGCCTGACCACCTCGCCCACATTTTCCGGCGTCAACCCTCCCGCTACAATCACCCGGTACCCCGCCCTCACCATCTCCACTGCCACCGCCAGATCGAATCGCTCCCCCGTGCCCCCGGCCTTCCCCGGCACAAGGGTGTCCAGAAGAATGGCTCTCGCCGTCTTGTAGGGCGGGCGTGCCCACGCCCGCCGCTCCTCCTCATTCACGCCCTCTCCGATCCTGATCACTTTCACTACCCCAAACGGCGCCAGCGCTTCCACATACTCCGGCCCCTCCTCCCCGTGCAACTGCGCCACCGAGCACCCGGTGCACTCGAGTATCCTGCGCACCTCCTCCGCCGGCGCGTTCACGAACACCCCCACCGCCACCACGAACGGCTCCAGGCCGCGCAGAACCTCCCGCGCCTGCTCCGGCGTCACCCGCCTCGGGCTCTCCGCGAACACGAATCCGATCGCGTCCACCCCACATCCAGCGGCGAACTCCGCATCCTCCCTATTCGTGATCCCGTCAATCTTGATCCGCGTCATCGCCGTTGGGCAGGAGCTTGCCTCCTGCCCCTCTACCTCCCCATCAACTCCTCGATCTTCCCCTTCGGGTCATCGCTCGCCATCAACGCCTCGCCCACCAGTATAGCGTCAACCCCGATGTCCTCCAACCGCCTCACATCATCACGCCTGTGGATGCCGCTCTCCGACACCACCGGAATCCCCTGCGGAACCCGCGGCCGCAAGCGCATCGTCGTCTCCAGCGACACCTCGAAGGTCCGCAGATCGCGATTGTTAATCCCGATCATCTCCGCGCCAGCCGCCAGCGCCTTCTCCAGATCGCCCTCGTCGTGCACTTCCACCAGCGCGGCCTGACCGCAGGCGGCGATCAGCTTCCGCAACTGCTTCAGCTCGTCTCCGCTCAGCGTCGCCGCAATCAGCAAGAGGCAATCCGGCCCCTGCTCACCGGCCGACTGCACCACCTGGGCGGGGTGGATGATGAAGTCCTTCCTCAACACCGGCAGGGCACACGCCTCACGCGCGGCGTGCAGGTCGTCCATGCTGCCGCCGAAGAACCGCGCGTCCGTCAGCACCGACACCGCCGCCGCGCCCGCCTCCTGGTAGAGACGCGCAGTCTGCGTCGGGTCCGCGTCGGGCCGGATGTCCCCCTTGGACGGCGATCTGCGTTTGAACTCGGCGATCAAGGATACGCCAGGCTGCTTGAGGGCGGCCGCGAAGTCACGCCGCGGCCATCGCCGCGGGCTTGCAGGCCCCGCCGCCAGCCTTTCCACCTCCCGCCGCTTGTGGGCGATGATGTCGTCCAGGATCATGACAGGAAGCTCCGCATCGCCTCCAGCTTGTCCAGCGCGGCGCCGGAGTCTATCGCCCGCGCCGCCGCCTGCACCCCGCTTCGCAGGTCTCCGGCCCGGCCGCCGGCGACAATCGCGGCGCCGGCGTTCAGCAGCACGATGTCCCGCGCCGGCCCGGCCTTGCCCGCGAGCACATCGCCGAGCAGGCGCGCGTTCTCCTCCACCGTCCCCCCAGCGATCTGCTCCAGACTCGCCCTCTTCAGCCCGAGATCCTCCGGCGTCACGGCATAGGTGCTCGTCTTGCCATCGCGCACTTCCGTCACCCGCGTCTGGCCGATGGTGGACAGCTCGTCCAGTCCCCCCTCTCCGTGCACCACCAGCGCCCGGCTGCACCCCAGCCTCTGGAGCACTCCCGCGTGCACCTCCGTCAGCTCCGACGAGTACACGCCGAGCACCTGCGCCTCCGCGCCCGCCGGGTTGGTGAGCGGCCCCAGCATGTTGAACACGGTCCTCATGCCCAGTTCCCTGCGCACCGGCGCGGCGTGCTTCATCGCCGGATGGAAGGCGGGTGCGAACATGAACCCGATCCCGATCTCGTCAATGCAGCGCGCCACCTCCTCCGGCGTCTGCTGCACCTTCACCCCCAGCGCCTCCAGCACATCCGCGCTCCCGCACTTGCTGGTGACCGAGCGGTTGCCGTGCTTCGCCACCGCCACTCCCGCCCCGGCGGCCACGAAGGCGGCCGCCGTGGAAACGTTGAAGGTCTTCAGCGCGTCGCCGCCCGTCCCGCAGGTGTCCACCAGCGGCCGGCGCTGTGCGTTCACCTTGACCACGTGCTCCCGCATCACCCGCGCGAACTCGGTGATCTCCTCTACCGTCTCGCCCTTCATCCTCATGGCCGTGAGGAAGCTGGCGATCTGCACGGGACTCGCCTGCCCCTCCATGATCTCCGTCATCGCCGCGTGCGCCTCCTCCGCGGTCAGGTCCTTCCCATCCGCCACCTTCCTGATCAAGTCAGCAATCATCATGTCCTCCCATGGCCGGTAGGGGCGCATCGCCATGCGCCCCTCTTCTGTGGGAGCCCCGTCCTCGGGGCGATCCGCTCACAAAGCTAGGAAATTCCTCAACAAATCCTTCCCACACTCCGTAAGGATGGATTCGGGATGGAACTGCACCCCCTCCACCACGTGCTGCTTGTGTCTCACTCCCATGATCTCGCCCTGATCGGTCTCCGCGGTGATCTCGAGGCAGTCGGGCAGCGTCTCTCGCTTGATGATCAGCGAGTGATACCGCGTCGCCTCGAACGGATTCGGCAGCCCCTGGAAGATGGTCTTTCCGTCGTGGCGGATCATGGAGGTCTTCCCGTGCATCAGCCGCGGCGCGCGCACCACATCGCCGCCGAACACGTGGCCAATGCATTGGTGCCCCAGGCACACGCCCAGGACCGGCACTCGCCCCGCGAATCGCCGGATCACCTCATTCGACACCCCCGCCTCATTCGGGCTGCACGGGCCGGGCGAGATTACGATTCTCTCCGGCTTCATCGCCTCGATTTCGTCCACCGTGATCTGGTCATTTCGGTGGACCTTGATCACCTCCCCCAGCTCCCCCAGGTACTGCACCAGGTTGTACGTGAACGAATCGTAGTTGTCGAGCATGAACAGCATGGTAGCTCCCCTTTCCTCGCGGGCTATTCCAGCCCTCCCTCGGCCATCTCGATCGCTCTTAGCAGCGCCCCACCTTTCAGCAGCACGCATTCCTCCCACTCCCGAGACGGCACCGAGTCGGCGACTATCCCAGCTCCTACCTGCAGATGAGCCATGCCATTAGTGCACACGATGGTGCGGATGGTGATGGCGGTGTCCATGTTGCCGGAGAAGCTGAAGTACCCGATCACCCCGCCGTAGGGGCCGCGCCGCGTGGGCTCCATCTCGTCAATGATCTCCATCGCCCTCACCTTCGGGGCGCCCGTCAGCGTCCCCGCCGGGAAGCACGCCCGCAGCGCGTCGAAGGCATCCCGATCAGCTCGGAGCTGCCCGCGCACGTTCGAGACGATGTGCTGCACGTGCGAGTACTTCTCGATCACCATCTGCTCGTCCACCTTCACCGTCCCGTAGCGGCAGACGCGGCCCAGGTCGTTGCGCCCGAGATCGAGCAGCATGATGTGTTCCGCCCGCTCCTTCTCATCCGCCAGCAGGTCCGCCGCCAACTCCTCATCCTCCTGCGGCGTGTTTCCCCGCTTGCGGGAGCCGGCGATGGGCCGGGTGATCACCTCGCTGTCTTGAGCGGACACCAATCGCTCCGGCGAGCTGCCCACGATTCGCAGATCGCCGTAGGTGAGGAAGTACATGTAAGGTGAAGGATTGAGCGATCGCAAGGCCCGGTAGATGCTGAATGCATCCGCGCCCACCTGCCGGGACAGCCGCTGCGACAGCACCACCTGGATGATGTCACCGGCGGTGATGTACTCCTTAGCCCTCATCACCGCCGCCTCATAGCCCTCCCGGGTCAGTGTGGCGACGAGCTGCGTATCCTTCGGCCGCGGCTTGGGAGGCAGCACCGCCGGCCCCGGCGCGTCCAGACGTGCGCACAGGGCCTCGATCTTCTTCACCGCCGCATCATAGGCGCGGTCGGGGTCGCCGTTCACAATGGCGTTTGACACCACCTTGCCACGATGGAACACGTGGTCGAAGATCAAACAGGTGTCGGTGAGCACGAACACGCTGTCCGGCAGCCCGAGGTCGTCCTGCGGCGTGCCGGGCAGGCGCTCGAAGAACCGCACCACATCATAGCCCATGAACCCCACCGCGCCGCCGCAGAACTTCGGCAGCCCCGCCACCGGCACGAACTTGTACTCCGACAGCAGCGCCTTCAGCGCGCTCAGCGGGTCCTCGCCCGGCTCCAGCCGCCGCGTCTTCTGCTTGCCGTCTCTGCTGACGGTCACCTGATCGCCCCTGGTGCTGAACACCGCGAACGGCTCCGATCCGACGAACGAGTTGCGCCCGACCTTCTCCCCGCCCTCCACGCTCTCCAGCAGGAAGGCGTACTGGCTGTTGCCGAGCTTCCGAAACGCCGACACCGGCGTCTCCTGATCTAGCAGCACTTCCTTCCAGACCGGAATAAGGTTTCCTTGCTTAGCCTTTTCTCTGAACTCCGCCTTGCTCGGCTGATACATCATGTCCTCCCTTGTAGGGCGGGTATGTTCCCGCCCGCGGCGGGACATGCCCGCCGTCCTGCAGGCTGGAAGCCTGCGCCACCAACGAAAAACGCCCAGCCCGGGCTTGCCGGGCTGGGCGATCTGGTTTCCCTATTCAGTTTGCGCTTTCTCTGCTCAGTCTCTGGATGTGTGCGCGCAGCCCGGCAAGCCGAGTCTCTCGCCGCGCCACCACCAGCACACCAGATTGGTCAGAGAACGCTGTTCCATGTCAGGGCCGCACCTTGATCCGAGAGTTCTTGTACCACAAGGGCGCAGGGGATGTCAAGAGATTTCTTCATAGCGATCATGCGCTACCTTGTCAGCTAAGACGTATTGCCAGCAGTCCTGTTAGCAACAGATTTGCTGGGAAGGAGCCAATCACAATGGGCAGAGCCCGTAGGCGTAGCGGCGATGCCTTGCTGTAGGGCGGGCGTTCCCACGCCCGCCACGGCTGGCATAGGAATGCCAGCCCTACAGCGCCACGCGATTCGCTGCCACCCCCATTTGAACCTCGAGGAAGCCAACGTGATGCTTGTTGGGCACGAGCTTGCTCGTGCCCGGACTGTGGGAGCACCGCCTGCCCGCCTCTGGAGGGTCGCCGGGGCGACCTTGATACAGTCGCGCGCCAGGGTCCCGCCTGCGCAAGGCCGGACTACTCACGTCGCCCCGACCCCAGCCCCGTGATGCTCCAGTCCGCTGTTCCCCGGTCCGCGGCATCAATGGCCACGCCTCTGACCGACACGGACCGGGCTCCTGGGAGCACAAGGAGTACCCCTGCCACCACCGCGACACCCAGCAGAACAGCAGCAGTGCTAGCCTGGAGGCGGACAGCTTCCCAGATCGCGAGAATCAGCGATACGCCGAACACCACCACGAGAAACCCAAAGGGGATCCACCGCTTCCAGTTGCTGCCGGGCCCCGTCCAGTACTCGAACCCAAGCGCACCTCCACGTTGCTTCCAGTCAAGCGCCGATCGGACAAGACCCCGGTACGCCTGCGAGAGAAGCTCCCTGTCAAACTCGTCCCCCAAACCGTGCCCGACCCCAGTGGCCGCCATGACATATGCCTCGAACGCGCCATCGCGGTTCCCTAGGCGTTCGCGGACCCGGGCAAGCGCGATGCGATCCTCACGCGAGGTGCCATAGGGCTCCCCAAGAGCGATCACCTGCTCGTAGGTGGCGGCCGCTCTGCTCCAGTTCTGCCTTTCCTCGTGCAGCCTCCCCTTCAGCCGCAAGGCCCCATGCTTCGCATGCGCGTTGTCGCCGGCCAGGGAGAGCGCCCGGTTCACCGCCCCCTCGGCCGTGTCGAGGTCCCCGCGCCTCAGTGCGCAAAGCCCGATGGACGCATGAGTGTTGGACAATGAGCTGATGAAAACGTCCGGCATTGAGCTCCGCTCGATGCCCTCAAGCACGTCAAGCTTCTCGCGTAGGACCCCAGCGGCCTCAAGGTATTGGCCATCCGAGAACAGCTTCTCTACCTTCGCGTCGAGCTCGTTGAGCTTGGGAATGAGGTCGTCACCCCACGACCGCTTCTCGCTCATGACTTATCCCTCCGAATGCCGCGTTCGCTGAAGTGGATTCGCCAACCACACGCACACGCCTGCGCAGGCGTACACCAGAAACGGGCGGGAGCAGGGCTCCCCGCCCAGGGCTCCTGCGCAAACGTCACCCTCGTGCCGGCCTCCGCGCCACCGCCCCCACCCCCACCACATAGCACCCAAAGCCCGTCCAGAAGGAGGCGGTGATGCCGGCGCTGAGGGCGATGACCACGGCGAGCACGGAGGCGCAGACGGAGGTGGCCCCGTTGATCCCCCACAGGCAGGGGGTGAGCTTCTCAGATTGCTGCGCGGCGAGCTTCATGCCGATTGGGAAGGCCATCCCCATCACGAACCCCAGGGGTACGAGAATCGCCACCGAGAGCAGGATGCGCACCGGGGTGCTCTCGCCGCGCGCCCAGGTGATGAGGTGCGGAGTGAGCAGCCCGAACGCAATCAGCGCGGCCAGCAGCAGCGCGAAGCGGAGCCGCGCGCCGCGTCTCCCCTCGGACACGTCGAGGCGTGAGGTCGAGAGACTGCCCAGCCCGCTGGACACAAGAAGCGAAAACAGCACCACAGACAAGCCATAGGTCGGATGCCCGAGGAAGATGATCAGCCGCTGCATCTGCGAGATCTCCACGAACATGAACCCGAAGCCGATGGCGGCGAAGTACCCAAGCAGCGGAAGGTGCTGCCTCACCTCCGCGCCGGTGAGGGTGAGGCGCACCGGCACGACGGTGCATAGCACCGTGAGCGCCAAGGTAACGATCAGCAGCACGCCGAGCACCACCACCGCCTTCGCGTTGAAGCTCATCCACCCCTGATTCCAGAGATCGCGGCGCAGCAAGTCCCGCATCCGCAGGGTGAGGAAGAAGAACGGGCTGTCGTCCGTGGGCGCGGAGATGTTCATGGGGTAGTGTGCGGCGAAGCGCGCGTAGCCATCCTTCGAGGCGATCGCCGCCAGGTTCGGGTCGGCCGCAGAGCGCGGACTCAGCATCACCTCGAACTGCATTTCGCGCGCCACTCGCTCCACCGTGTCCAGGTCCGCCTCGGTGAAGGGCTGCGGGCTCACCAGGATGGTGCCCACCCCATCGGGCTTGCCCGGCTGAGGGCGTTCGGGCATGCAGCGCACGATGATGATGTGCGCCCGCGGATCCCGCACTCCCACTGCCAGCAATGAGGCCCTCGCCAGGGAAGCGAGTCGGTACACCTCCGCCGGCCGCTCCCGGAAGTACCACCTGGACACGCTCAGGACCCCGCCGGGCTTGAGCCGCCGCAGGAACGTCTCCCATGCCTCCGTGGTGTAGAGCGAGTTCTCCGCCAGCACGAAGGCGCCGGCGGCGGTCGCCGCCCAGGTGTCAATCAGCGAGATCTGGATGATGTCGTACCTGGCATTGGTGCGTGCGACATAGCTGCGCGCTTCATCGGCCACAAACCGAACGCCTAGTATCTGGTCGAGGTGGCCGGAGTAGTCGCCGAACACCTCGTTGACAGCGCGGTTGATGTCCTCGTTCAACTCCACCCCGACCACCGATTTCTGGCCGGCCTGAAGCGCGGCAAGGATGTCCCGGCCTCCCCCGGAGCCGACCGCCAGCACGTCGGCGTCCCGCCGCAGGAAGTGGGCGACGTTGGTGACATCGTAGCTGAGATCCTCGATCTGAGAGAGATCGCCGCCGAACCTCGTGATCACCGTCCCCGCGCTGGCGTCAATATTCAAGTGCACGTGCTGAAACGGACGCCCGGGCCGGTACGCGGGGCTGAGGCCCCAGCCAAAAGGGGGCTCGGGCCGGTTGGGATCGCCCACCGCCTTGATGCGGGAGAACGAGTTCCACTTCTCATACAGCCCCGGTGCCTCCGGTTTGCCCTTCGCCCAGATCACCCGCACCAGCGGCTGCTGCATCCTCCCCAGCGCGGTGTTCGCCGCCCCGAAGCCGAGCAGACCAATGGTCACCCACCCCGCCGCCCTTGCCAGCCCGCGCTCGCCGTCTTCCGAGGCGAACAGCGCGCTCCCGGCGCTGGCCAGCATCGCCACCGCAAACACCGCGCTGGGGCCGTCCGTCACCTCCAGCAGATACACGAGCAGCACGCATCCCAACCCAGCCCCACATAGATCAGCGGCATACAGCTTGCTCACCTGGCGTGGGAACTTGGTGAGCGCGAGACACACGCACACGCCGCTGAACACGAACGGGACCGACACCACCAGGTAAGTGAGCGCGATGCCGAGCACCGCCACCAGCGACGCCTGGGTTAGGAACGGGATGTGGAGATGCGCGAGGAAGCTCAGCACCGCGGTCGCCGAGAACAGCAGCGCCGACTGCGCCATCCGGCGCTTCGCCCGTTCCCGGGTGAAGTAACCTGGCGCCAGATAGACCAGCAGCGCCCCCGCGGTCATCCCGAACATCGCCACCGAGATCGCCACGAAGGCGAAGTGATACCACATGGTCACGCTGAAGATGCGAGTCAGCAGGATCTCGTACATCAGCGTGGCGAGGGCCACCAGGAAGAGACCGAAATAGGAGCGCGGACCGGCGATCGGTCGATCAGTCATGGCTGTGCGGATATGTTGGGCAGAGCCCTGGGCCCCGAAGCCTCGGCGAAGGGGGCTTGCCTCCTGCCCTGTGCGTTGTCCTGCGTGCATTGTGTCCTGGTGGTGCGGGCCTTTGCCTCACAACCCCAGCTCCCCGCTGATCCCCTGCATCGCCTTCACGCTGATCTCGAGGAACTCCGCGAGAGGCAAGTCGAGCTCGGTCTCGCAGGCCTTGATCTGCTCGCGACTCACATTGCGGGCGAAGCCCTTCTCCTTCATCCGGTTCAGCACGAACTGCGCGTCGATCGCCGACAGCTTCTTCTCCTCCCGAATCAGCGCCGCGGCGACGATCAACCCGGTGAGCGGATCAACGCACCACAGGGCTTTGTCCAGCAGGGATTCCCGCGGCGCCTTGTCCGCGTGAGAGAGAACCGCGTGCACGATCACAGGGTCAACGCCTGCCTCCTCAAGCGCCTTCGCCCCGATCACGCCGTGCGTCTCCGGCGAGTTCACGGTCTGGTCGTAGTCCACATCATGGAGCAGCCCGGCGAGCCGCCAGGTGGCGACATCCCCGTCCAGCCGCTCGGCGAGCGCGCCGAGCACCGCCTCGCAGGCGAGGCAGTGCTTGACCAGGTTCTTGTTCTTCACCTTGGTGGTCAGCACATCAAGTGCGGCCGAACGCTCCATCATCTCCTCCTAACCCTCCATGCCAGCCATTTTCCGGAACTCCTCCTCCGTGAGGATGGTGACCCCCAGCTCCTGCGCTCTGGTGTGCTTCGACCCCGGGTCTTCACCAGCAACCACGTAGTCCGTCTTCTTGCTTACCCTCGAAGCGGCGCGGCCGCCCTGGGACTTCACGATCTGCTCGGCCTGAGAGCGAGGCATTGATAGGGCGCCCGTGAAGACCACGGCCTTCCCCGCGAACGGCCCGCCCGCGCCAGAGGCCGCGGCGGCCGGCGCCTGCGCGCGCACGTCGGCTCTCCGCAGCTTCTCCAGCAGTGCCTTCGTCTGCCGTTGGCGGAAGAATACGGCGATGGAAGCGGCGATCTTCGGGCCGATCTCCGGCGTCTCGCTCAGCCTCTCCTCGGTCGCCTTAGCGACCTCATCCAGCGACCCGAACCGCTCCGCCAGCACCTCCGCCACGTGGGCGCCGACGTGCCGGATGCCCAGGGCGTAGATCAGCCGCGCCAGCGGCGTCCGCTTGACCCCCGCCAAGGCGTCGAGGATGTTTTGCGCAGACTTGTCGGCCATCCGCTCCAGGCTGAGGAGCTGCTCCTTGGTGAGGAAGAAGAGGTCTGCTGGGTCAGCCACCATCTTCTTCAGCACGAGTTGGGCGACCAGGGCCGGGCCGATTCCGTCCGCATTCAGCGCCCCGCGGAAGAAGAAGTGCTCGATGCGCCCGAGCAGTTGGGCGGGGCAGGCAATGCCCGTGCAGCGAGCAACCGCCTCCCCTTCCGGACGCACCACGTCTGACCCGCACACCGGGCACTTGCGCGGCATCCTGAACTTGTGCTCCTTGCCGGTGCGCTTGCTGGCGACCACGCTCACCACCTCGGGGATCACATCCCCCGCCTTGCGGATCACCACCGTGTCTCCCACCCGCACGTCCTTGCGCCGCACCTCGTCTTCGTTGTGAAGGGTGGCGTGCTGCACGGTGGAGCCGGAGACCACCACCGGCTCCATCACCGCCACCGGCGTCAGCGCCCCCGTCCTGCCGACCGACACGATGATATCCTTGACAACGGTCACCTGCTCTTCCGGAGGGAACTTGTAGGCCACCGCCCAGCGCGGGCTGCGCGAAACCTGGCCCAGCTCCCGCTGGAGCGCCAGCGAGTCCACCTTCACCACCACCCCGTCGGTCCCATAGCTCAGCTCACCATGCCTTTGCTGCCACTCCTGGCAATAGCCTGCTGCCCCATCAACGCCTCGGCAGAGCTGGCTGTGGGGGCTGGCCCTGAAGCCGGCCGCCCGCAGGTACTCCAGCGTGTGGTGGTGAGTGCTGAACTCGGCCCCCTCGGCCGCCCCGACCCCATAGCAGATCATGTCCAGCCGCCGGCTGGCGGTGATGCCGGAATCGAGCTGCCGCACCGACCCGGCGGCCGCGTTGCGCGGGTTGGCGAAGAGCGGCTCGCCCGCCTCCTCCCGCTCCCGGTTGATGCGCGCGAACTCCCGCTTATCCAGGAACACCTCTCCGCGCACCTCCAGCCGCGCGGGCGGCGTGTCCGTCAACAGCCGCAGCGGTATCGCGCGGATGGTGCGCAGGTTGATGGTCACATCTTCGCCGGTGAACCCGTCGCCGCGGGTGGCGCCGTGAGTGAAGACGCCGTTCTCGTAGGTGAGGGAGACCGCCAGCCCATCCACCTTCAACTCGGCCACGTAGTCAATCACCTCGCCCTCCGGCAGTCCGAGGTGGCGCTTGATCCGTTCGTCGAAAGCCCGCAGCTCCGCCTCGTCGAAGGCGTTGCCCAGGCTGAGCATGGGGATGCGGTGCTGGACGCTGGCGAACTCCTCCAGGGGCGGCGCGCCGACGCGCTGCGTGGGCGAGTCCGGGGTCACCAGCTCCGGGTGCTTCGCCTCCAGGTCCTGCAGCTCGCGCATCACCCGGTCGTATTGCGCGTCGCTGATCTCCGGCGCGTCGAGCACGTAGTAGCGGTAGTTGTGGTGGTTGATCTGCCGCCGCAGGTCGGCGATTCGGTCGCGCACTCGTTTAGGAGCGGCTTCCAGCATCTCTGCGGTCCTCCGCGGAAACCGTCTCCCCTCCTGGCTTCTGGCTAAGACGGCGCACTTGCAGGTTCCGGAACCGCACCACGGTACCCGGGTTCTGGCACTTGCTGCCCACGCCGACCGCCGCCCTTCCCCGCACACGCCCCTTGGCGAGCTTGACCGCCTTGTCGACCACCTTGCCGTTCAGATACGTGGTCACCGAATTGTCCCACAGCCGAACCAGGAAAGTGTTGCGCCCGTGAACCTCGGCATCGGTGTAGACGCACTCCTCCTCGCGGAAGTCGTGACTCAACAGGGTCTTCTGCTCTTGCTCCGACACCAGCCAGGCGAAGTAATCGCAATCCTCCGTCCCGGTGTAGTTGAAGACGACGCCGCAGTTGGGTGGGTCCTCCTTGCGGCTCGCCAGCATCTCCATTTCCCCCCGAAACTCGATCCTGGAACCCACATCTTCATCGCAGAGCAGCCACAGCCCCACTCCGGTGGAGACCCCGAGGATGGCGCCCTCCTTCTCAACTGTCCAACTGCCCCTGTCTCGTATCCAGCCGGTGAATTCGGCGTCAGGCTTCAGCTTAACCCACTCCCCCGCGGCCAGCTTCAGCTTCCATCTCAGAGAGGCGATCTGCTTGCCCACATACTCGCGAGAGATCGCGTTCTCGGGTCCGGCCGCGAGGATACCCTCATAGGCAGCCAGAGCCTCCGCAATGCTTCCCTGTTTGCGCAAAGCCGCCGCCGCCTGCGCCTTCTCGCGGTGGCTGCCTGAAAGCAGGTAGGTCTCGCCCAGGGCGTCGGCAGCGGATGCCTGGAAGCAGTCCCGGAATACGGACTCCCGAAGATCCCCACTTAACTCGCCGAGCAGCCGCCGCGCTTCCTGGTAGTCACCCATGTACCACTCGGCGGCAGCCTGCACCGACCGAAACCACGCCCGCTTGCCGGCCGGCGCCTTTTCCGCATAGCCCGCAAACATGGTCTGCAGGTGCTCGCGGGTCTCCGGCATTCTCCAGTAGGTCTGGTCCCCCTCCAGGTCCTCGGTTATCATCTGAAGCGCCCGGAAGAACCAGAATGGCGCATCGGTGTCGAATCGGTCTGTCTCCAGACATTCCACTCCGAACTCGTACATCTCCTTGTGGCTGCCGCCCCAGCGAGGCCGCATGAACCACAGGAGATTGTAGTAGGCTGGCAGGTAGTCCATCTGCGCCGCCACCGCTCGGTCGAACCACAGCCGGCCGGTCTCGTCTGGCCCAGCGTGCCCGGCCATCGTCACTTTCACCATCAGGGCCGGCGCCTCAGGGCACTCCGGATGGAGTCCCCATGCCCCAGTGAGGACCTCGCGCGCGTTGGTCAGGTGCTCTTCGAAGCCCTTCCACCCCTCTGGTGTCACCTCACTGGCCCAGTCGTCGCCGCGCGCCTCCCAAGCCTCGTCTATCTCCATGAGACCCCGCACCACCGCCTGCAGGTACGGGTAGCGACTTGCGCTGCGCGCGACCGTGCTCGACAACGCCCTTCTCTGCTCCAGGGGCATCTCGTACCAGCAGGCCCGCAGCGCAGACAGGAACACGCGCTCTTCCTCTTCCTCGTACGTCCCTTGCCGCGCGGTATCCCCTACCCACTTGATGGCGCGATCCCAGTAGACTTCCGGCAGATCCCCCTGGGCACGCGCGTGTTTCTGAAGGACCTCCGCCATGCGCATGGCTGCGAAGGCGGCCCGCATGGGCCCGTAGCCGCTCTTCGGCAATTGCTGGAGCGCCTGCTCCAACACCTTCTCTGCCTCCTCCATTCTCTCCGCGGCCTGCAGCGAGACGCCGCAGCAATACAACACCAGCGGGTCGTCGCATCCGGAGGCGAGCAAGGCATTCGCCTGCCCCAGCAGCGCCCTTTCATCTGGCGCGTCAGGTGTCTCCGCGAAGCAGCGCGCACAGTCGGATAGGAACTTCGTCGCTGCCCTATCCCATGCGGGGCTTCTCTTGCCTACCTCCCCATAGGCATCCACCATCGTCCGCATGTTGCACCGCAGCGCCAGCTCCGAGAAATCCCTGAGGGTGCGGGCCTCGGGTCCGCATGGGATTGGCTTGCCCTCGTGCGATTCGGCCTGCGCTCTCGCCAGCCGATGCAGCGCGAAACACCCCGGCAGAACGGCGAACAGCCAGGAAAGTGCAGCTACGACCAAGACTCTCCTAAGCATCGCTTCCTCCTCCCGGAGCTAGGGGAAAAAGGGATTTGCGCCTGCCCTTGTCTGCTGCTCCTCACACATGCGACTGCTCGCCTGGGTGCCTCCGGCGTGCATCAACGCGCTCCATACGAGCCACGGGAACGCTCAACCGGTCGAGGCTCACCATCAATGAATGACCATCTTGCGCCTGCTCGGCGTGGCTGCGTGGGCCCGTCTGCGCACCTGACTCGGGACGCCTTGGCTCATGCCAGCGACCTCCGCGGAAGGTGGAACCAACCCACAGGTACTCTACTCCGCCCTCGCCACAACTCCTGTGCGCGGAGACAGGCTTTACAGAGCGTCGCCGCGCAGGTAGACTCAGAGAGACTTCTTCTCTGTGTAGGCAGATGCGCAGATCTCTCTACCTGGCGCTAGCTCTGGTCCTGGCTGGCCTGGCGGTGCACTCGGCGGTTCGTGTCATCGCAGGGCGCTCCCATCGTGCGGCATCCACGACAAGCCGAGGCGGCCCCGCGACCGCGGGCAAGGCCACCCAGGCGACAGCCAGGCCGCGGCTGCCTGCCAAGCCCTCCTTGGGCGATCTGCGCGCCGCCGTGGCCGGGGCCAACGTTGTGATTGTGGTGATAGACGCGGCGCGCGCCGACCACGTCGGCTGCTACGGTTATCCCAGAGACACTACTCCTGAGTTGGACCGTCTCGCCCGGGAGTCGGTGGTGTTCGAGCAGCACTTCTGTCCCTACCCTGCCACCACTCCCTCCACGGCCTCACTGCTGACCGGCCTGTATCCAGACACGCACGGTGTGCTGGGCGCGCTGGGAACCGACGCGATGGAATACCAGGGGATGGACCCGGCCATTCTCACGCTCGAGAAGAGCCTCAGGTCGGCCGGCTATCACACCTCCATGCTCACCGCCAACGAGGCGGCGTCCCCGGCGGTGGGAGTCGGGGAGGACTTCGACGAGGTGTTCCGGGAGCGCCAGGTCGGCTCCGGACGACAAGAGCGCGGCGACTCCACCCGACACCTGGTGCAGAAGCTGGCGCACGTCTTGTCCAAGCACCAGAACACCCGCTTCTTCGCTTACGTCCACTTTCTGCCCCCGCACTCCCCCTATGACGCGCCGGGCGCGCTAAAGAGCCTCTTCTCCGGCAAGCAGCCGCCAATCTCTTTCCAGACTCCGGCGTTCCTCCCGCAGGCGACCGAGGAGTATCGCGCCGGCCCTCCGCCGGCGGACCGCGCCGAGTGGATCAACCTCTACGACGCGAACCTGCGCTGGGCGGACCAGGCAGTGGGCGAGGTGCGAGGGCTGCTGGAGAAGGCGGGGCTGCTGGAGAACACCCTGCTGATCGTCACCGCCGATCATGGGGAGGCGCTCGCCGAGCACGGCTACCTGTGGCACGAGAACGTCCCCTATGACGAGGCGCTCCATATCCCGCTGCTCATCCGGTTACCCGGCGGCCGCCTGATTCGCCGCGTCGGGGCGCTGACGCAGACCGTGGACGTGATGCCTACCATCCGCGAGCTGCTGGGCATAGAGAGCCCAACAGATGCCCTTCAGGGCCGCCCCCTGACGCCCCTCCTCACGGGCGGGAAGACAGCAGTGCGGGAATACGCCTTCGCGCAGACCTACGGCCCCTACTACTGCCGAGTGGCGCGAGACAAGGACTGGGTGCTGCTTCAGTATCGAGACGGACCCAGCGCTCTCTACCACATCGCGGTTGACCCGCGGCAGACCCGCAATGTGATTGCCTCCCACCCGGATCGCGCGGACGGGCTCGGAGATGCCCTGAGGAAGTTCGAGCAGCAACAAGCCGCCTTTGCCGCGCAGACCACAAAGGGAAGGCAGGGGAAAACAACAACTGCCTCCCGTCGCAAGCTGTCTGAAGACACGCGGCGGGAGCTGAGGGCTTTGGGCTACCTGAAGTAGGCCGCGCCGGCTCGCACGAGCACCCGAGTGTGAGCGGCAACGCCCTGCGCCCACCGGCTCGCGGGGGCGCTGCTTACATCCTCACGAACCGGCGCTTGGTCTTCTTGCGGCCCTGGCTCACCTTGCGCTCGTCGAACACCCAGATGTCGGAGTTGGCGGGGCGCTGGTAGAAGCAGTGATAGGAGGCGAGATTGGACGCCACCAGGCGGCGCCGGGTGCGCCGCACCACGTTCACCTCCGCCCACAGCCTCATGAACGGGACGCCGCTCTCATGCCCGGAAAGCGACCGCTGCATGATCTGGAACACCGACCACTTGCTCTTCGCAGCCTCCCGATGGAGCTTGGTGAGCACCTTCAGCCGGTCCTCCTCCAGGCTGACGTAAGGGTCCATCTCATCGGTGTAAGAGACGGCGAACTCATCCGGAGTCTGGCCCGGGGTGAGGGTGAACACCGCGCCCGGAACCAGCTTGCGCGCCTGGTACCAATCCCCGACCTCATACAGGAGCGAGCTGGTGTAGCTCAGCCACACAGGATAGGCCTTGCCTGTATCCTTGTCGAGAAAGCTGGCGCAGACTAGATTCGAGTCCGACGGGTAGAACCGCCGATCGCACACCCGCACCTTGAGCGTCCCCGCGCGCCAGTGATCGTAGAGCAGCACATAGCGCAGCTCGTCGGTGGGCTGCTGCTCGGGGCCGATCTCGATCTCGGACTCCTCTCCGAAATCCTCGTACCTGGGGTCGTGCACCCAGGAGACGAGCACCGGCTCCAGGCCCTCGTCGTCCAGCTCCGCATCGGTCTCGTCCTCCTCCGCGGGAGAGGACACCGGCAGCAGGACGTCGGGCACCTTGTCCATGCCCTTGGGCATCATCTCGGGAAGGGCGAAGGTCTGTCGTCCCACGCGCACGAACCGGGTGTCGAGACTGATCCCGGCTACCAGCGCATCCACCGACTCCTGGAAGCGCCGGGAGGCAGGGGGAGTGCCGAACACGCTCTCCATCAACACGGTGGCGGGCTGCGGCCGCTTGCGCCTCCGCAGGTACTTGAGCACCTCGTCCACGTCGCTGGGCGAGATGACGACCGGTCCCTCGGCCTCCTCTTCCTCCGCCCACTCCGCCTCCTGCTCCTTCTCCGCCCGACGGGAGAGGCGCTTGAGCTCCTCGTGGTATCCCTCCACGAATTCCTGCAGGCCGCACATCGCCCCCCAAAGCACCCCCAGCCGCGGCTCCTCTCGGCAGGCCTGGAAGAACTCCGCCGGATCGAGATCGCCCTCTCGCAGCCGCCACACGGCATAGCACAGCACCTTCATCGGCACCGGCTCCCCCGCCCGCCGCACCAGCTTGATAGCCATCTCGGCAGGCGCCTGATCGGTGCTCATGCGAGTGCCGAGAAGCATGTCAACCAGGGCACGGACCTCCCCGGCCTCCAGAAAGAAGTTGCGAAGAAAGCATCGCTCCGGATCCGCGTCGGTGGTGTCCAGCACCCACTCGCGCAGCCCCCACGTCCCATCAGGCGCTTGCCAGTACTTGGACCGAGTGCCCAGCGTCTCCGCCAGCAGCTCGTCGAAGAAGTCAACCGATCGGCGATGGATCATCGCCATCTCGTTCTGGATCGCCTGCAAGCTCATGGGCTTGCCGTAGTCGCGCAGCGCATGCTCGATGGACCCCTCAAACGTAAGATGCGCGGCGGCGCGCAGGGACAGGTTCCACCGATGCTCTTCCATCACGAACCGCGGGCTCTCATGCAGCACCTTGCGGATGAACTTGGGATGCAGCTTGACGGTTGGCTCCAGCGCGGCGGCGATCTCTCGCGATTTCATCGCCAGACCGGCGTTCAGCATCATCTCGAAGACCATATCCTCGAGGTACTGGACCGCATAGACAGGCGACGCCTTCTCGGCCGCTTTCTTTGATTGCTTGCTGGTGGCAGTGGCGGACACTAACATCCTCCCGGAGAAGGATAGCACCGACGCAGGCGCGCCGATGCCTGCTCTACTCTAGCATATGCCAGGCGCAGAGGTCAAGGCGCATGGCGCGCGCGCAGGAGTTCACTCGTGGTGAGAGTGACTTGAAGCCATTGCGAAACTCAGAGAAGAGAGCATCTTAGGCCGTGTCGCCGGAGGGACACGGCCCGGCGACTTAAGCACGTGGGCTTGCCTCTGGAGGCCGACAGCGGCCTGCCCCCGCCTGCCAGGCGCCCGGCAGATACATCCGCCCCAACTCGCTGCGCCCCTCTTGGCGGAACGGGCGCCCTCTGAGACCTCACTCCCAGTCTCATCAACAGGAAACCGTTTCTTGACAAGCCTGTAGTGGGTTCATAGAATGCTCGTGGCTGCCCTACCGGAACTCACAAGTGCAAGTCAAGGCCGGGCAACCGCCGGCCGGCGCTGCGGCCGCTATGTCCGAGTCTCCTCATTGCGGCAGTGAGCGGGACTCGTCAGGTGACGGCCCTGGAGCAAGGAGAAGCTGAGATGGCGAGCTGTCCGCGTTGTGAGCGAGAGAACGACGAAGACAGCCGGTTCTGCAAGCACTGTGGGGCGTTTCTCGGCACTTCCGATTCATCTTCCAGGCCGGACGATGATACCCTGATCATGCGTCTGTTTGATGAGCGCCCGGAGGAGGCGGTAGTTAGGCGGGCGTCAATCTGGCTCCTGGACCCCACCGGCGACCATGTGGCGCGGTCCTGTGAGCTGAAGGACGAGATCACCATCATCGGCCGCCAGGCGGACGCCACCATCTGCCTGCCCAGCAGCACCGTGTCCCGCCACCACGCGCAAGTCCGCCGCGACGGGGCCCAGTACCTCCTGCGGGACCTGAACAGCACCAACGGCACCCTCCTCAACCGCGAGCCGGTGATCGGAGAGGAGGTGCTGCATGATCGGGACGAGATCGGGGTCGGCATCTACCGCCTGATCTTCCGGTACTCGTAGCCTTGGCGGGCAACGGCGCACGCGAGGCGCACGTGAGAGAACCAAGGAGGCAGCGGAGCTGCGCTCCGCCGTAGGATGAGCCAGTCACTGGTGACCTTTGCGCTCGCCCTCGTGCTAGGCCTGGGGCTCTCCCGCCTGTCACTGCGCAGCCTATCGTGGCTGCAGTCCCGGGAACGCAAGGCAGGAAAGGAGCGCATCCACAGGCTGTTTCCGAAGGCGCGGCGGCCCCTGGGCGGGGGAGTGGCGATCATGGTTGCGGCGACCGTGGCGCTGCTGCTCGTCCCCCTGTTCTGGGGGGAGACTCCGGCGCCCGCAGCGCTGTGGGCGGCGCTGGCGGGATGGGCGTTTGCGCTGATCGGGCTCACCGATGACCTGCGCAAGGTCACCGGGCAGGGGCTGCGGGAGAGACCCAAGCTTCTCCTCCAAATCGCGGTGGCCCTCGCCTTCGCCTGGCTGTTGTTCGAGTTCCACCAGTTCCGCGCGCTGTGGATTCCGTTCTCAGCTAGCCCCATTGCGCTGGGACCTTGGCACATTCCGTTCGCGGCGCTGGTGATCGTGGCCGCCGCCAACGCGGTCAATCTCTCCGATGGGGTGGACGGACTGGCCGGCGGCGCCGCGGTGATCACCCTCCTGGGCCTGCTGGGGGTGGGGCTGCTGCACCCCGGCAGCTCAGTGGAAAGGGCGGTGTGGCCGTTCCTCGGGGCGATCCTGGCCTTTCTGATGTACAACCTCCCACCCGGCCGCCTGCTGATGGGAGACACCGGCGCGCTGGGCATTGGGGCGGTGATCGCCATGCTGGGGCTGTTCGCGGGTGTGGAGCTGTGGCTCCTGCCCCTGGCCGCTCCGTTTGTGGTGAACGCCGTCTCTGTGCTGCTGCAGTTGGGAACCGTGCGCGGCCTCTGGCGGACCATCCGTCCGCTGCGCCATCGCACCACCGAAACGCCCAGGCCCTTTCTCTGCACCCCCCTCCATCATCACTTCCAGTGGCTGGGGTGGGGAGACTGGAAGGTGCTCGCCCTGTTCTGGGGCTTGGGAGCGGTGGAGGCGGGATGGGCGGTGGTTGCGTTCGGCTCCGGCGCCTTGTGGTTGGTTGCTCTGGCGCTAGAGGGCTGCTTCCTGATCGGCGCGGCCATGCAGAAGTCTCTCCGCGCGCAGTATTTCCTGGGGCTGCTGCCGCGCACGGGATCCGCCGGCGGCGGACTGGCGCTCTATCGAGGCGTGCCGGCCCAGATCCTCGGGCTTCCCCTGTACCTACTCCACCACGAGACCTCCGTCACCGGCGACATGCTGGTGGGGGCCACCGCAGAGAGCATCTTGTGGCGGCCCATCTCGGAGGTGGAGGCCCATGTGGTGCTGGGGAAGATCTACGCCGACCAGAAGCTGTTCGATGAGGCGGTGCGAGAGTGGGAACAGGTGCCGGTGCGGAACCTGCTCATCCGCCCCACCGTGGTGCTGCGGCTGGCCCGCATCTACTATGGCAGAGACCGCTTGCTAGAGGCGATCAAGCTCTGGGAGGAGCTGCCGCCCTCCCGGCTGGAGGGGATGCCCAATGTGCGGGAGGTGGTGAGAAGCGCGAAGCTCCGCCTCGCCGACCTGGCGAGTAAGTCCCATCGGCAGAGCATGAGAATGGTCCGGGCGGCGGAGGGCCGGGAGGTGGACCCGGCGCGGCTGGAATCCTATCTGCTCGCCGCCAGGCGCTGGAACCAGGAGCTGCTATCGCTGCTGCTGTACGAGCGGGACAAGCTGCGAGGCAAGGCCGTGGACCCGCAGGCGGTGCGGGCGCGGCGCGAGCTGCTGCGGCTGACGCGCGCCGCGGTGATGGCTCGCATTCGGGAGGTTGACCAAGCCCTCGGCGAGCTGGCGCGGGGGACGGCTCCCGCCCCCGAGGGCGCTCCTCCCGGCCAGGACGCCGAGCAGCGGGCGGCCCAGGAACTGCACCTCCCCCGCCAGGCCCTGCTCAACCTGTTGGCGCCCGCCGGCAGCGGAATCCCCCATGTGATGCGCGCCGCCATCCACCCCAAGGCCTCCCGCAACACCGTCCTCCGCCTCCACCTGGAGTGGCCTGACAGCGGGCCGCCCACGGTCATCGTCAAGCGCTATGCCGCGGATCGAATCGCCTTCTTCTCGGCCTGCTACCGCCGGGAGAGAGGGGTGATGGAGTTGCTCCACAGCTACGGATGCGCGGTGCCCAGGATATACGAAGGCGAACTGCAGGACCAGCAGGCGCTGCTGGTGATGCAGGACCTGGGGGATGAGACGCTGGCGGAACGACTGGAGGCCTCCGACGCACGGGGCAAACAGCACTGGCTGCGATCCGCCGTCACCGCGCTGGTGTCCTTTCACGCCACCGCCTACAGCCACCTCAGCGCCCTCTCCGCGGAAGTCCAGAAGGTGGACAAGGAACGCCTGGGCGCAGACTACTACCTCAGCGCCATTCGCATCGCCGTGGAGCGCATAGCCGGCCTCGCCCAGACCGCCCTCAGCGAGGCCGAGTGGCAGCGAGTGGCCGAGCAGTCGCATCCTCTCCTCAGCCTGCTGTGTGAGCGGCCGGCCGGTTTCATCCACTTCGAGCTCACCCCCCATCACTTCCTGGTCGCCGATGCCGGGCTTCACATCTTCGATCTCGAGCAGGCTACGGTCGGGCCGCTGGAGTTCGATGTCGCCGCCTTGCTCGCCCAGCCGGAGAGCGAAGCCGGACAGGAGATGCTGGACGGCTTGGTGCAGTATTACCAGGTGTGCGGGTCGGAGTCCGGCCTGCCGGTGGACTCCCAGACCGAGCGGGGTGTGGCCTACGCAACCTTTTTCAAGTGCCTGGTCTACGCTGGCGCGGCCGCCAACTTCCTCGACAAGTTCGGCGGCGAGCACCACCTGCAGCGGTTCCACTACTACCTCAGCAGATGTCAGACCATCATCTCCCGCTGGCCCGCCCTCCGTCCCCTGGGGATGGTGCTGGGGCCGAAGCTGCGCGCGGCGCGGTGGGCCGCCGGTCGGCGCTAGTGAGTCTCGCCGGAACAGCTAACGGCGAAACTCAGATGGCTAGGTGCCCAAGGGACCGCCATGGCGGCCCGCCCCTTGCGGGCCTAGCCACACACCAGGCTGGAACGCAGCACGAGCGTCACAGGCCGTTACTTCGATATGCGACGCGCTATAGCAGCCATTCGCGACCGCCGGCCCTGCCGCCCCTGCCCCTGGCCTCCTCGCAGGCGCTGGGGCTGGCCGGGAGCTGGCGGGCGTGAGGTCACGTTGACATTCCTTCGCTCGCTGCCTATAATGGCGGCGAGCGAAGCCTGAGTCCGCCTCGGAGGCGGCTTGGGCTTCGGGGATTCTACGCGTGTCCCGGCCGGGTTCGGCGCAGGCCCGCCGCTCGCTGGCCCGGTGCGGGGCGGGCGATCTGCGGGGCGAGCCCCGCCCGAGTTCGACTCTCCGGTTGCTACTCCGCGAAGTGGCGCAGTAGCTGTGTCACCCGGGGCCACCGCTACCGCGGCCCTGTGGCGACCTAGCCGCCCCTTCGCTGCGAATCATAGAGAAAGGCATTGCTCTGATGCAGGCCCGCACCCGTTGGTGGTTGATTAGCATCTTGGCGCTCGTGGCGGCCTCCGCGCTGGGCGTGCTGGAACCTGTCAAGTTCCGCGACCGGAAGGACCCCAGCACCGGGCAGCCGGTGAAGCCGCTCAAGCAGATCGGCCCCCTCCGCTTCTACCCCCCTCACATCGGCATCACCCTGGGCCTCGACCTGCGAGGGGGCATGCATCTCGTGCTCCAGGCACAGCGGGTGGGGGAATTCACGTTCCTGCTCAAGGACCCGGTGTCGGCCGAGGATAAACCAGACGTGCTCGGCAAGATCGTGGAGGCGCTGCCCAAGGAGGCCATCTACGGCGAAGGGGGTGAGAGCGAGCAGAAGCGCGATGTGGAGCTGAACGAGGACCGCGAGGTGCTCGTGCGCACGAGAGTGAGGGGAGACACGCACGGCGAGGCGGAGGCGGAGCTGAATCGGCAAGCCAAGGTCATCACCGACCTGTTGACCGCCAAGTTCCCGGGCCTTCAGGTGAAGGAGCCGACCCTGCGCGAGGTCACTCCCAGCGACCTCGCCAGCATCGAGCAGATCCTGGACCGGAGGGTGAACGCCTTCGGGGTGGCGGAACCGGTCATCCAGCAGCAGCGGCCCGACCGCGTCATCGTCGAGCTGCCGGGCATCAAAGACCCGGAACAGGCGAGGGCGCGATTGCAGAAGACGGCCGTGCTCGAATTCCGGGATATTCCTCGCAAGTACGCGTTCGGCGATGATCACAGGCCTGAGTACTCCTCCGGCGGCGAGATCACTGGCTTCACCCTCGGCGGCGAGCTGGTGCCGGTGGACAAGGTGATAGATGAGTCTCCAGTGATCGCCACCGGCGCCAGCCTCAAGCCCAACTCCCGGGTGCAGTCCACCACCCGCGTGCAGGTCACCTTCGAGCTGATCGGCTCGGCGCGGCAGACATTCCAGGAGTACACCCGGGCGAACATCAACCACTACCTGGCGATTATCCTGGATGGGAAGATGATCTCCTGTCCCAAGGTCAGGAGCGTTATCCCGGGCGAGGGGGTGATCGAGGGCGGGTTCGAGGGGGTCGGTGGCTTGCAGGAGGCCCGCGACCTGAGCGTGCTGCTAAACGCGGGCGCTCTGCCCTTCGACCTGGACCTGGTGGAGAACCGCACGGTAAGCCCGGAGCTGGGAGAGGGAGAGCTACGGAAGAGCCTGTTCGCCGGCCTGGTGGGGCTCTCTTTGGTGCTGGTGTTCATGGCCGCCTACTACCGGCTTCCGGGCCTGGTGGCCGATCTGGCTCTGCTCATCTACTGCGCCCTCCTGCTGGGCGCCATCAAGCTCATTGACCAGGTGCTGACACTGCCCGGCATTCTGGCGGTGATCATCTCCATCGGCATGGCGGTGGACGCGAACGTCATCATCTTCGAGCGCCTGAAGGAGGAGATCCGCACCGGCAAGACCATGCGCTCCGCCGTAGACGCCGCCTTCAAGCGCGCCTGGGCGGCGATCTTCGACTCAAACGTGTGCAGCATCGGCACCGGGATCGTGCTTGCCGCCTTTGGCACCGGCCCCATCAAGGGGTTCGCCGTCGCCCTGATTGTGGGCGTAGCGGTCAGCCTGTTCACCGCCGTCACCGTTACCCGTCTGTTCGTCAACATCGTGGTTGACTCCCGCCTGGGCCATAGCATCAGGCTCTTCGGCGTGTCCCCGCGGGAGATTCAGGCCCGCTGAGGTCGCGCGCGGGAAGCGAATCTGGAGAGAGGAATCGTGGCGAGTTCTATGCGCAATTCACGTGTGCCCCCGGCCGGGCAGGCTTCGGCGCCCGAACCTGCGGGGTCCCCGCGCGGCGGGGGCCTACGCAGATGGGACTTGGTTGGCCGCCGGAACCTCTGGTTTGCCATCTCCCTGCTGGTCATCCTGCCGGGCCTCTACGCCTGGGCCACCAGAGGCCTGAACCAGGGCATTGACTTCACCGGCGGCGGGCTCATCACCTACGAGCTGGCACAGCGCATCCCCGCCGGCCAGGACATCGCCGTGATACGCCAGGCCAGAGATTCCCTCAAGCGCGCCGGCGTGGAAGCGCGGGTTCAGATCGCGCGGCAGGCCATGGGCAAGGACCAACTCCTAGTGCGCACCCAGATCGGAGAGAAGGAAGCCAGGCCCGGCCAGGTCCTGGAGGAACAGAAGAAGACTGTGCTCGCGGAGATGAGTAAGCTTCTGCCAGGCCTGCGGGAGGTGGATGCCTGGACCGTAACCCCCGTGGTCAGCAAGCAACTCCTGGCGAACGCCTTGAAGGCAGTCGCCTTCGGATGCTTGTTCATCCTCTTCTGGGTATGGGTCCGCTATGCCGGGGTGCAGTGGGGATTCTGCGCTCTGGTCGCCCTCGTCCACGACGTGCTCCTGCTCCTCGGCGTGTTCGCCCTCACCCAGAAGGAGATCAACAGCCCCTTCGTCGCCGCCGCCCTCACCGTGGTCGGCTACTCCGTTCACGACACCATCGTCATCTTCGACCGGATTCGGGAGAATCTCCGTCTCCGCAAGGGCAGCACTTTCGCGGAGACCGCCAACATCTCCTTGCTGGAGACCATGCCGCGTTCCATCAACACGGTGCTGACCACAGAGATGGTGCTGGTCGCCGCCTTCTTCTTCGGGGGCGCCTCCCTGCGCGACTTCACCTTTGCCATGATCGTGGGCGTCACCACCGGCGCCTACTCCTCCATCTTCAACGCCAGCCAGTTGATGGTGGTGCTGAAGAACCGAGAGGAGCGCAAGCTCGCCACCAAGCGCGGGCAGGCGGCGCGCCAGGCGGCGCGCCAGGCGGCGCCCACGACTCGGAAGGCTGCCCCAGCCGCCGCGCCGCCCGCTCCCGCCCCTAGAGCCAAGACCGCTCCTGCTTCCGACCCGGAGACCGCGGACACGGCCGCCCAGGAGGAGCCGGCCGCTGCCGCAGGCAGCTCTCCGCCTCCGGGGGACAGAACCTCCGCAGCCCGCGCTGCCCGCAAGAAGCTGAGGGCCAGCGGCAAGCGCAAGCGGCGCTTCTAAAGCGTCTCTTGCCTTACCATTACAGCGGTAAGGCAAGAGACGGGGCAGAGAGGCATCGCAAGGCAGGTGTGTGGACAACTGCGACATGACCATAACGCAACAGAATCTATAGCGGCCCCCGCGCTGGCGCTCTGAGATGTCCGACCTCGCCGGACAGCCCTTATCCACACCCCCGCAGAGACGCGATGGGAGAGCGGCGGCCGCCGCCATCTCGGTCGCCTCGAACACCGGCCTCACCCTCGCCAAGCTCGCGGTCGCCTGGGTGACTAACTCGGTCAGCATTCTCTCGGAGGGTATGCATTCCGCGCTGGATCTGCTCGCCGCCCTGATGGCCTTCTTCGCGGTGCGCCGTTCCCGCCAACGCCCGGATCGCGACCACCAGTTCGGGCACGGCAAGTTCGAGAGCATCTCCGGCCTGGTGGAAGGCGCCCTCATCGTCCTCGCCGTGCTCCTCATTGTCTGGCGGGCCATTGCCAGGATGGCCACGGGCGACGTCCACATCACGGAGGCGCGGCTGGGCCTGGCCGTGATGGCCGTCTCCGCGGTGGTCAACCTCTTCGTGTCCCGCCTGCTCTTCCGCGTGGCGCGCCGCACCGACTCGGTGGCGCTGGAGGCGGACGCCTGGCATCTGCGCACCGATGTATGGACCTCGGCCGGTGTCATGGCGGGACTCGCGGCAATCACCCTGGGCGAGCGGATCGGGTTTGCCGAGGCCGCCCACCTCGACCCCCTCATCGCCATCGTCGTCACAATGGTCATCCTACGGGCGGCCTGGGGGATCATGCGCCGCTCCTGGGACCACCTGGTGGACCGCTCCCTGCCCGCCTCCGAGGTGGACCAGATCCAATCCCTTCTTCGCGACCACTATCCCCGGTTCGCGGACTACCATCGGCTGCGAACCCGCAAGGCCGGCTCCCAGCGCTACATTGACCTCCACCTGGTGGTGCCAGGGGGCCAGTCGGTTGCGGAAGCGCACGCTTTGTGCGATCATCTCGAGTCAGACCTCACCGCGCTGCTGCCGCACAGCGAGGTCATGATCCATGTGGAGCCCGAGGGCAACCATGACTGACACACCGGCGCGCAGCCCCCTTCGACCCTGCTCAGGGCAGGCCTCGGCGGGGAGCCTCACCGGCGCGCGCTGGCAGGTCGCCTCTCCGGACGAGCAAGCTGTAGGCCTCCTCTCCCGCAATCTCTCTATCGCCGGGCAGGCTGTCGGAAAGCTGACGGCGCGGGTGCTCGCCTGCCGCGGTCTCACCGACCCCTCGCAGGCGCGTGACTTCCTGTCCTGTGACCTCGCCGCCCTCCACGATCCCTTTGCGATGCGAGACATGGAGCGCGCCGCCGCCCTGCTCGATCGGGCGCTGGCGGCCGGAGCCCACATCCGCATCTACGGCGATTACGATGTGGATGGCGTGTGCGCCACCGCCATGCTCGTCCGCGCCCTCCAGGCCCTGGACGGGAACGTGGACTGGTACATCCCCCACCGTATTGACGAGGGCTACGGCCTGAACGAGGACGCCATCCGACAGGCGCACGCCGATGGCGTCGCCCTCCTCATCACGGTGGACTGCGGGGCTAGCTCTGTGGCACAGGTAGCGCTTGCCAGAGAGCTGGGCCTGGAGGTCATCGTCACCGACCACCATCGCCCCGGCGACACCTTGCCCGACGCTCCGGTGCTGGACCCCTGGCGGCCGGATTGCGGCTACCCGTTCAAGGACCTATCCGGCGTGGGCGTGGCCTTCAAGCTGGTCGGCGCGCTGGCGAGGACCCGCGGCCTCCCCGAGGGCGCCGAGCTGCGGTTCCTCGACCTGGTCTGCCTGGGCACCGTCGCCGATGTGGTGCCTCTCCTGGGCGAGAACCGCGTGCTGGTGCACCACGGCCTGGAACAGCTTCCCAAGTCACGCAAGACCGGCATCACTGCCCTCCTGGAGGCGGCCGGCGTGGCTGGACAGGTGCACTCCCGACACGTCGCCTTCGCCCTCGCCCCCCGCATCAACGCCGCGGGGAGAATGGAACACGCACAAGCGGCCGTTCGGTTGCTGTTGACCACTGACCCACAGGAGGCGAGGCGCCTCGCCGAGCTCCTGTCACAGCAGAACGCCACCCGCAGAGAGCAAGAGCGCCGCATCCTGGCGGAGGCGGTAGGCCGGGTGGCCGAAGAGGTGGACCTGCGCCAGGACCGGGTGATCGTGCTCGCCTCCGAAACCTGGCACCCCGGGGTGATCGGCATAGTTGCCTCCCGGCTGGTTGAGCGGTATCATCGGCCTGTGCTTCTGATCGCAGTCAGCGAGGGGATGGGAAAAGGATCGGGACGAAGCATCACCGGCCTCAACCTGTGGGCGGCGCTCACGGAGTGCGCCTCCCTCCTCGCCCGCTTCGGCGGACACCACTACGCAGCGGGATTTAGCATTCAGGCCGATCTGATTCCCGCCCTCCGGGAGCGCATCAACGAGGTGGCCTCGGCCCGTCTGGCGCCGGAGGATCTCGTGCGCACGGTGGCACTGGATGGTGAAGCGGAACTCGACGATCTGACCATCGAGGCGATCGGCGAGTTGGATGCCCTCGCTCCCTTCGGAATGGGCAACCCGCGGCCGCTCTTCGTCACCCGGCGGGCCCAGGTGGTGGGAGCGAACACCATGGGAGATGGCTCTCACCTCGCCCTTACGTTGGGCAGGGGCGAGCCCAGCGACCGCGCCCTTCCGCCGGTGAGCGCAGTTTGGTTCCGTCACGGAGAGGCGCTGGCTCACCTGCCACCCGGCGCCGTGGTGGATGTCTGCCATCGCCCCCGCATGGAGGAGTGGGAGGGGAATCTGCGCCTGCGCCTGTTCGTAGAAGACGTCGGCCTGTCGCCGGGCCCTGTCCCTCCGGTCCCTCAGCCTCAAGGCCGGGATGGCGGTCCGCCACAGGCGGACCTAGGCACGACACTGCCTATGCGGTGATAGGTGGCGCCTGTGGCGCCACCCCTGGAGGTTCGTGCGCCGAAGGCGCACGTGGTGAAATGGGAGAGACCGCCGAACAGAAAGCCGAAGGGCGAGCGGCCTCAGCGGAGGCAGAGGTCGGGTCAGAGGGCCTCGCGGGGCTGCTGGCGCGCGTGGAGGCCTACCTTCCGGAGGGCGACCGGGAACTGCTCCTCCGCGCCTATCAGTTCGCCGCAGATGCTCACGCCGGGCAGAGCAGGCTGACCGGCGACGAGTTCGTCACCCATCCCCTGGCCGTCGCCATGCTGCTTACCGAGCTGGAGGTTGACGTCGCCACCCTCGCCGCCGCGCTGCTCCACGATGTGGTGGAAGACACGGACCACGACCTGG
>Ga0315279_10001285_pt1 | contig 42524 bp, 38 predicted proteins | sample YL17G06_20_MG_FD_203694 | JGI IMG/M metagenome (GOLD analysis project Ga0315279, IMG submission 203694) | Sediment microbial communities from Yellowstone Lake, YNP, Wyoming, USA - YL17G06_20 | ecosystem: Environmental > Aquatic > Freshwater > Lake > Sediment | place: USA: Wyoming | collected...
CTCGGCCCTGCGCTCGTCCAGGTTGCGCACGCTGATCTTCGCCGCCATCTCGCCCGCGATGCGTCGGAACGCCGCGGACACGGGCGAGTCGGGATGACTGATCACGATCGGCACGCCCGCGTCGCCGCCCTCGCGCACGGCGAGGTCGATGGGGATCTCGCCGAGGTACGGCACGCCGAGCTTTTCCGCCTCCTTCCGTGCGCCGCCGTGATCGAAGATGTGCTCCTCGTGCCCGCAGTTCGGGCAGATGAACGTGCTCATGTTCTCGATGACGCCGAGGATCGGCACGTCCACCTTCTGGAACATCACGACGCCGCGACGCACGTCCGCCAGCGCGACGGCCTGCGGCGTCGAGACGATCAGCCCGCCGGCAAGCGGCACCGATTGCGTGAGGGTGAGCTGCGTGTCGCCCGTGCCCGGCGGCAGATCGATGATGAGGTAGTCGAGGTCGCCCCAGACCACGCCCGCAAGGAACTGCTGGATCATCTTCGCCACCATCGGTCCGCGCCAGATCACCGACTGCCGCTCGTCGATGATGAAGCCGATGGACATGATCTCCATGCCGTACTTGCGGATGGGGATGATCATCCCGTCCTTCGCGACCTGCGGCTGGTCGTGCACGCCCATCATCGTCGGGATGCTCGGCCCGTAGACGTCCGCGTCGAGCAGGCCGACGTTCGCCCCCGCCTGCGCGAGCGCCACCGCGATGTTCGTCGCGACGGTGCTCTTGCCGACGCCGCCTTTGCCGGAGGCCACGGCGATGGCATTCCGCACCGTCGGCAGGAGGTCCTGGAGGAGCACCTCGCCGACCCTCTCGCCGGCATTGGACGTGCTCGCACGCGGCGCTCCGGCACGCGGCGCGCCGGAGCGAGGTGTATCGGCCGCCAGCACGATCTCCACCCGTTCGATGCCGGGGACCCGCATGACCGCCGCGCGCGCCTCGTCCCGTATCCTGCCCTGAAGCGGGCAGGCCATCGTCGTCAGCACGAGGGTGAACTTCACGGCGCCATCGCGCACCGCGACGTCGCGGATCATGTTGAGCGATACGAGGTCGCGGCCGAGCTCCGGGTCCTGCACGGCGCTCAACGCCTCGAGCACCGTCTCCTTCGTGACCGTGGGCTGCTTCGCGCCGCCCTTCTCGTCCTTCCTGCCGACCATCATGTGCCTCCAGACGGGTTCGTGCGTGGGCGCCGGCGGCAGCCGGACGCTTCCATCGGCGTTGCTCGACAGTACACGTAAACCGCGCGCGAAGGGTTCCCATCGGCCTGCATTGCCGGTGAGGGGAGCGTTTCGCATGGACGCACCCTTGGTGCACGTCTCGGCCGTGCACATATTCCCCGTTGCAGGGGGCTCTGCAATCCACGATCCGTGCACAATCCCAGAAGCTGCATCGGCACGACGCGATGGCCGGCTCCGCCGGAGCGTGCGCGTCGCACATGCCGGCCTTCGGCCAGCCATGCCAGCCTTCGGAGGTCCCGCCATGAGCAACAGCAAAGCGAGCGACGAGCGCGTAACTCTTCCACGATCGCCTGAGGCGCTGGAGGCGCTCATCCGGGAGCGGACGGCGACGCTGAACAGCCAGGTCCAGATCCTGAACGCGCTCGACTATCCGATCGTGCGGACCAATCCCGACGACACGATGGAGTTCATCAACAACGCCTTCTTCGAGTACGCCGAGCTGCCGGGGCTCGACCGGCCGACGGCGGGCGATCTCCTTCGTCGGGAGTACGCTGGGCGGACCGTGCTCGACTACATCCTGCCGGACGACCGGGAGCGGTTCGAGAACCTGAAGGCGCGGGCGCGCGAGCGGCGCTTCACCGACGCCGCGGCGAAGTTCGTCGTGGGAGTGAAAGGTGAGTTCACGTTCGTCTCCCACACCGGCCGGCAGACGCCCGTGAGTCTCTCCATCACGTACGCGAAGATATACGACAAGTACCAGCTCAACTTCATCGACATCAGCGAGCTGAAGCAGGCGCAGGACGAGCTGCGGCAGGCCCACGACGAGCTCGAACTCCGCGTCCTCGAGCGGACGGCGGAGCTCCAACAGGCGAACGAGCAGATCCGCCAGCAGGCCGACGCGATCATGGAGCTCTCCACGCCCGTGATCCGGCTCTGGAAGGGCATCGTGCTCATGCCGCTCATCGGCGTCATCGACACGGCCCGGGCGGCGCAGATGACCGACCGGCTCCTCGAGTCCATCTCGCACCTCGAGGGGCAGGTGGCCATCCTCGACGTCACCGGCGTGCCGGTGATCGACACGAGCGTCGCGCGCCACCTGCTCGGCGCGGTGAACGCCGCGAAGATCCTCGGCTCCGAGGTGGTCATCACCGGCTTCAGCCCCATCACCGCGCAGACGCTCGTGCAGCTCGGGGTGGACTTCTCCGCCCTGCGGACGCGCGGCTCGCTTCAGGCCGGCATCACCGAGGCGCTCAGCCTCGTCGGCAAGCGGGTCGTCTCCCGGACGTGACCGCCCTCGTCACGCGGCGGGCTCGATGGCATCGCGACGCGCCGATCTGACGTGCTCCGCCGGCTTGAGATCGGGCAGCGCGCGGCGGATGTTCCGGACCGCCTGGCGCAGCCGCTGCTCGTTCTCGACCATGGCGATCCGCACGTACCCCTCTCCCATGTCACCGAAGCCGATGCCCGGCGCGACGGCGACCTCCGCCTTCTCCATCAGCATGAGCGAGAAGTCGAGGCTTCCCATCTTCCGGTACGGCTCCGGGATCGGCGCCCACGTGAACATGGTCGCCCGCGGCTTCTTCACCGGCCAGCCGATGCGGTTGAGCCCGTCGCACAGCACGTCGCGGCGCCCCTGGTAGGTCGCGGCGGCCTCCGCGACGCAGTCCTGCGGCCCGTCGAGCGCGGTGATCGCCGCCACCTGGATCGGCGTGAAGATCCCGTAGTCGTAGTAGCCTTTGATCTTCGCGAGCGCTGCGATGACGTCCGCGTTCCCGACGCACGCGCCGATGCGCCAACCGGCCATGTTGTACGACTTCGAGAACGTGAAGAACTCGACGCCGACGTCCTTCGCGCCCTTCGCCTGGAGGAACGACGGCGCCCGGTGTCCGTCGAAGACGATGTCCGAGTACGCCATGTCGTGGATGACGATGATGTCGTTCCTCTTGGCGAAGTCGGCCACCTCCTGGAAGAAGTCGAGGCTCACCATCGCCGTCGTCGGGTTGTGAGGGAAGTTGAGCGTGATGAGCTTCGGCTTCGGCCAAATCTCCCGCGCGATGTAGGCCAGGTCGGGGACGAAGTCCTGCTCCTCGCGCAGCGGGATGCTCACGACGTTGCCGCCCGCCATCGCGACGCTGTAGATGTGGATGGGGTACGTCGGGTTCGGCACGAGCGCGAGGTCGCCGGGGTCCATGAGCGCCAGAACGAGATGGCCGAGCCCTTCCTTCGAGCCGATCGTCGCGACGATCTCGTTCTCCCAGTTCAGGCCGACGCCGTACTTGCGGTCGTAGTGCCGCGCGATGGCCTTGAGGAGCGCCGGGATCCCCTTCGACGCCGAGTAGCGGTGCGCTTTCGGGTCGCGCGTCACCTCGACCATCTTGTCGAGGATGTGGTCCGGCGTCGGGCGATCGGGGTTGCCCATCGCCAGGTCGATGACGTCGATGCCCTGCCGGCGCAGGCGGAGCTTCGCCTCGTTGATCCGCCCGAAGAGGTAGGGCGGCAATCGTTCCAGGCGCTGCGAGCGAATCTGCGGCATATGCGGTCCTCCGGTCGCGTTGAACGCGCGAACAGAACATGGAAAAGGGGCAGGCGGACCCGTCCACGGGAAGCCGCCGTGCCCCTTGCATCGGACTGCGTGGCGCTCGCCGGATGCCCCGACGGGCGTCGTGTCAGCGAACGAACTCGGGCAGTGGCGGCAACTGCGCGGTGGCGGTAGCCCGCGCGCGGATGAGATACGCCTCCAGCCAGCCCCGGTTGCGTCGCGGGTCCATCGTGGACATGATCACCTTCTCGTGGTCGAGGCCCTCGATCCGCTCGTTCGCGGCGCGCAGCGCGTCCATGCAGTTCTTCACCGCCTGGACCGCCGGCATCCGCTCGGGGTTGAGATCGGGCCCGAAGTAGCCGGTGTAGCCGTGCATCTTGAGGACGTAGAGGCAGGCCTCGGTGGTCTCCGGCGAGAGGACACCGACGTTCATGTCCTGGTCGTAGTTGCCGAAGGGCTGGCTGTTCCAGTGCGTGTGCGCGAGGCGGCCGTACTCCATGATGAGGCTCAGGGAGTACGCGGCGTCCTCGAAGCCCATGAGCATGTGCCCCATCTCGGGGTTCATCGCGACGAGGGCGTGGCCTTCGGCGAGGAGCTTCTTGTTCTCGGGGTGCTCGAGGTACGACTCGATCTTCATGTCGAGGAGGAGCCCCTCGTACGTGGAGCCGTAGATGATCCGCCCGCGCGGCTCGTAGGGCTTCGGCTCCATCGCCACGCGCACGCCGGGCACGCGGTCCATCGCCTTCGCGAGGTTCCGCGCGAAGCGATCGCGCATGGCGAAGAAGTCCTGTCCGAACGGGTTCTCCCAACCGTCGATGCCGGGCCAGTGGATGACGTGCGGCGTGCCGGTCGCGCGGGCGAAGGCGAGCGCCCGGGCGAAGATGTCGATGGCCTTCTCCTGGACCTCCGGATAGGGCGAGGAGAGCGCGCCCCACTCGAATTCCTTGTCGTAGAACAGGCCGGGTCCGAAGCCGACGAGGCGGATGCCCGTCTCCTTCTGGAGCTTCTCGTAGAGGTGCCAGTTGTCCTCGCTCACCTCCGTCGGGTAGTGCGCCTCGACGCCCGTCAGGCCGTACTCGGCGAGCTCGCCGGCGATCTGGAGCCGGTCCGCCATGCCGAGCTTCTTCCCGTACGCCTCGTGGAAGCGGCCGCCGCCGGGCGACATGAACCACACGCCCGCGCAGAACCGCAAGTCGAGACTGAAGCTCCGCATGTGCCGGATGAGCTCCTCCGGCGGGCGGCGGGTCGCCTGGGCGCGGATGTCGATGACGGGCATCGGAGGTCCTTTCCTCGAACCGGTTTGGAATCGACGTGAGCCATCGGGAGGACGTGTAGAATATACGTCGGGATCGCCCGGCGGCGGCAAGGCGGTTGTCGCGGCGCACTTGGTCAATCACGCGCAAGTTCCTTGCCCCTGAGCGCACCGCAGCGATACTCTCGGTAGTGCGGACGGGCGGATGTGCGTGCGGGCGGAGAAAGATGATACGGAGGGCGTTCGAGCATCCGTCCACGTTTCTCTTGCATCGGTCCTCCGCGCGACCGTACATTGCCTCATAGTTTCCCCTTGGCCCGACAGCGTGAACCGGAGGATGAGAAGATGCGCCGCGTTCTGGGTCACCTGATGCTCGCTTGGTACAACGTCCGAACCGCGGTGAATGCGAGCGACGGGGAGGCATGGCGCCGCAAGGGCCTGGCACTCCTTACGTTGGGCCGGTATCAGAAGGCGCTCCAGTCTTCTGAGCGCGCTCTCGCCCTGGACCCGAACGACAAAAGGGCGTGGGTCGGCAGGTATTTTGGGTTGGTGGGCTTGGCGCGCTATGAGGAAGCGTTGTCGTGCAATGACCGAGTCCTTGCCCTTGACCCGAACGACGCGGATGCGTGGGGCCGCAAAGGCGGCCTGCTCCTTCATCTGACACGGTATGAGGAGGCGCTGCCATGTTTCGGCGGGGTCCTCGCCCTTGACCCGAACGACGTGGATGCGTGGGGTGGGCAAGGCGAGTCGCTGCTGGGCCTGGGGCGCAATGAGGAGGCCCTGTCGTGTTTCGACCGTGCCCTTGCCCTCAATGCAAACGAGAATGATGCATGGCGGGACAAAGGTGAGACGCTGCTCAGACTCGGACGCGATCAGGAGGCGCTATCGTGTTTCGACCGTGCCCTTACCCTCGAACCAGCCGACAAACAGGCGTGGCTTGGTAAGGGAGCGATCCTATATCTCCTGGGAGGGTTCCCCGAAGCTCTCCGATGTTACGACCGTGCTCTTGCTCTCGACCCGACCTACAAGGAAGCGTTGACTAAGAAAGGTGAGCTGCTGTGTGTCTTCCGGCGTACTGGAGAAGCGATGGCATGTTTCGAGCGTGCTGTTGTCCTCGACCCCAACTACGGGAACGCGTGGTTCGGCAAAGCCGGAGCTTTGCTTCTGCTCGGAAGGGGTCAAGAGGCTATCTCGTGCTTGGACGTGGCACGGCAATTGGGGCATCCGGGTGCAGATGAACTGGCCGACGAGATGCGCCGGGACGTGGAAGGGCGATAGGGGGTTCGCCCTAACAGACACAGCGATTTGTGGAGGTACGGCAGGTCTCGCGCCCTCGTGTAAGGGCGAGTCATGACGCGCCCTTACGACCGCAGTCCGGGTCACCCGTCCTTGCCCGGCCCCGAAGGTAGCGGGCCGAGCATCTGTTCGGCCAGGTCGAGGAACTGCTCGGCGTGAGCGATATGCTGCCCGGCCTGCTCTTCCGCAAACGACTTCTCGTAGCCGTAGTCGCCAGCAACGCGGCCGTCATGGCTGTCCAAGAGGTGCCGATGGTATTCCGGTGGAACGCGCCCAGTCCGAGCAAAGTGCTGGCCGAATGCGGAGATGACCGCAGAGTGTTTTGAGAACTCCAACCCCTCGCCAATCAGCAGCGCTTCGGCCACATAGAACATCGTGTAGTAGGCGCGGGAAACCGCGAAATCGTGGATCCCCTCCCTTTCAAGCAGTCGGGCGGCGCGGAGGCTCTCGTGCGCCTTCCTGATCAGCGCTGCCTGATCCGGGTTCACACAAGGACTCCTTCTCTTCGCACGTTCTGGACCAACGGGCTATGCCCGGTAGCGTAGCGCTCGGACGAGAGATAGACGCACGAAATCAGCGTGTCGTATTTCAGCGAAAGGTCAGACCGGAGATATCCGGTCATCGATATTTCCTCTCCCGGCTTCACCTCGCCCTTCAGCACGACGAGCACGTCAATGTCCGAGTCCGGGTCCGCGTCTCCGCGTGCGCGTGAGCCGAACAGCACGAGACGCTCCAGCCGGTCGCCGTAGAGTTCTTCCATCCCGCGTCGCAGCTCGCGCAGTATCGCGCTCAGTTCTGCATTCATGGCGATCCTCGTTCCGCCTTGCGTCCGTCTCCCGAAAGATACGATATATGGTGGCACTGTCCTCACCTTCACCGCGCGCACGAGGAGCTTCTCCGATGAAAGTCACTGGCATCGAAACCATCATCCTCCGGTTTCCCCCGGCAGGTATCATCAGGGACGCGATCCACACCTTCGGCGGAGAGCGCGGCGGCCTGATCGTGAAGGTTCACGCCGAGGACGGCACGACCGGCTGGGGATACATCTTCTTCGGCATGGTCGGTGGCGCGCCGGCGGCGCTGAAGGCCATCGTGGACGGCATCCTCGGCCCGGCGATCGTCGGGCACGACGCGCACATGATCCGCGGCCTCCGCCGGCGCATGTGGGAGGCGGTCGAGTACGTCGGCACCTCCGGCCTCGTGCACATGGGCGTCGGGGCGATCGACGTGGCGCTGTACGACGTGGTCACGAAAGCGGCCGGGCTGCCGGGCTGGAAATGGTTCGGCGCGGCGAAGGACCGCGTCCCGGCGTACGCGATGGTCGGCTGGTACATGGCCGATGACGCCGCGTTCGAGAAGGCGTGCGCCGATGCCATCGCGGAGGGCTTTCGCGACGTGAAGATCAAGGTCGGGCTCGGCGACCTCAACGAGGACGTGAAGCGGCTCCGCATCGCGAAGAAGGTCGTCGGCGCGGGGAACGTCATGGTGGACGCGAACCAGGCGTTCAACGCGAAGGAGGCGCTCCGCCGCGGGCGCGCGTACCAGGACGAGGGCATCTTCTGGTACGAGGAGCCGCTCGTGCCGGAGGACATCGAGGGCTACACGCTCCTCGCCGAGTCCCTCGACGTGCCCATCGCCACGGGCGAAAACCTCTACGGCGTGGACGCCTTCCGCCGCTACATCGAGGCCGACGCGGTGGACATCCTCCAGCCCGACAACCGGCGCGCCGGCGGCCCGACGGACTGGCTCGCCATCGGCGCCCTCGCCGAGACGTACCGGCGGCCCATCGCGAGCCACGGCGGCGGCCCGGCGAACGTCCACCTCCTGTGCAGCTTGCCGACGGCGATCTACTTGGAGACCGGCAGCCTGAAGCGGGACGACTTCTTCGTGGAACGACTCAGGATGGAAGACGGCGCGGTGCTCGCCCCGGAGGCGCCCGGCATGGGCACCGAGGTCAGCCCGCACGTCATCGAACGCCATCGGATCGGGTGAGGCCCCATGCTCATCTTCGATGCGAACGTCTCGTACGGGCCGGTCTACACGCCGACGCTCTCGCCATGCCGGACGCCGGACGAGCTCGTCGCCGCGCTCGACTGGGCCGGCATCGACCGCGCGCTCGTCGCGCCGGACCTCATCCGGATCGGTTGCCCGTCCGAGATGAACGTCCGAACGGCGGAGGCGCTCGCGCCGTACCGCCCGCGGCTGGAGCCGGTCTGGGCCATCCTCCCGCCGGACACGGGCGAGCTAGGCTCGGTGCCCGACTTCCTCGACGCGATGCGACGGCATGGCGTCCGCGCGCTCACGGCGTTCCCGTCGCGGCATCGCTTCTTGCTCGACCGCCTCGCGTGCGGCGAGCTTCTCGACGCGATGGCCGCGCGCCGCATCCCGCTGTTCCTGCCGTTCGGCCAGTCATCCGGCGGCAGCTCCGGCTGGGCGCTCGTCGGCGACATCCTGCGGGAGACGCCCGGCCTGCGGCTGGTGGTGATCGGCAACGGCCCCTGGGGCGACGACCGGCTCTTCCGCCCGCTCCTGCGCGAGCATCCGACGCTTGTCCTCGACACCTCGCGGTACGAGCTCGACGGCGGCATCGCGGCGCTCTGCCGGACGTACGGCGCCGGTCGGCTCATCTTCGGCTCCGGCTACCCGGCGACGGCGATCGGCGGCGCGCTCCTCACCGCGCTCCACGCCGACCTCGCGGACGAGGACCGCGCGAGCATCCTCGGCGGCAACCTCCAGCGCCTCCTCGACGAGGTGATCCTGTGATGACCCCGACGAACCCTTCCGTCCTGGCACGCGAGTTCCGCGAGACCGGCAGGAGCCGGTCCTGCCCCGTGATCGACATGCACGGACACTTCGGCCCGTACGAAGGCATCTGGTTCCCCAACGTCACGGCCGAGGCGATGATCGGCACGATGGACCGCGCGGGCGTGCGGATGATCGTGTGCAGCTCGCACGAGTCGCTCATCGACAGCGCCGCGGGCAACGAGCGGATGGCGCGCGTGGTCCGGTCCCACCCGGATCGCTTCCGCGCGTACTGGTGCATCAACCCGAACGATCCGGAGCTGATCGCTCGGCAGCTCCCCGGCCTCGACGCGCGGCCTGAGTTCCTCGGCCTCAAGTTCCTCTCCGACTACCACCAGTACCCGGTCACCGGGGACGCCTACCGGCCGGCGCTGGAGTACGCCGAGGCGCATCGCATGCCCATCCTCATGCACACGTGGGGCGGCAGCCCGAACGATGGTCCGAGACTCGTCGCCGAGGTCGCCGACCGGCACCCGGATCTGGTCATCCTCATGGGACACGCCGGGTATGGCGAATGGGACTACTCCTCGGACATGGTGCGGGACCACGCGAACGTCTACCTGGAGCTCACCGCCGCCTACGCGGTGAATGGCGCCATCGAGCGGATGGTGGAGCGGGCCGGCGCGCGCAAGATCCTCTTCGGCACCGACCTGCCCTGGTTCGACCCGCACTACGGCATCGGCTGCATCCTCTACGCGCGGATCAGCGACGAGGATCGCCAGGACATCCTTCACCGGAACGCGGAACGGATCCTGGCTGGCGTCCGGTGAATCGCGAGCTGACGGCGCGGCAGCGGCCACAAGGGACACCGGAACGACGGGAGACCAGCGGACATGGGCATGGCCGAGCCGAGGCGGAAGCCGCGTCTGGCCGACGTGATGGAATGGGACATCGGCAACTGGGGTCGGGCGCTGCCGTTCTGGTCGGAGGAGCTCCCGCCGTCGCTCGAAGGGCTGACGACGCTCGCCCTCGGGGAGCGCAACGGCGGGCTCTCGCTGTACTTCGCGGCGCGCGGCAGCCGCGTCCACTGCACCGACGTCGGCGGCCCGAGGCCGCAGGCGCGCGCTCTCCACGTGCGGTACGGCCTGGCGGACCGTATCACGTACGCCGACGTGGACGCGACGCACATCGCCTACGCGGACGCCTCATTCGATATTGTCGCGCTCAAGTCGATGCTCGGCGCGCTGCGGACGTGGGAGCGCCAGGCGCGCGCGCTCGCGGAGATTCATCGCGTGCTGAAGCCCGGTGGCCTGCTGTTCTTCGCGGAGAATGCGGTCGGTTCACCGATGCATCGGTGGCTCCGGCGTCGTTACGTCGAGTGGTGGGACATCTGGCGCTATCTGACGCTCGATGACCTGCCGCGTCTGACGCGGGACTTCCGGTCGGCGTCCTGGACCACGTACGGGTTCCTCGGCGTCCTCGGGCGGACGGAGCGCCAACGCAAGGTGTTCCACTGGATGGACCGGCTAGCGCTGCCGCTCGTGCCCGAGTCGAGCCGCTACATCATCTTCTGTCGCGCGCGCAAGTAGCGCGCGCGTTCCGCAGGGCGCTCAGATGAAAAGGGGCACGGACGTGACCGACCAGTGGCAACACCCGCGACGCATCGTGCAGACGAACCTGCAGGTGACCGACGCGCTCACGATGGAGCCCGCGCGCCTGGTGGACTCCATCGTCGATGAGCTCCACGCGGACACGCTCGTGTTCAACGTCGGCGGCATCTACGCCTGGTATCCGACGAAGGTGCCGTTCCACGTCGTCAACCCGCACCTCGACGCGGGGCGCGACCTCGTCCGCGAGGTGCTCGACGCCTGCCACGCGCGGGACGTGCGGTTCATCGCCCGGGTGGACTTCAGCAAGACGGACGACTCGGTCTACCACCAGCACCCGGAGTGGTTCGTCCAGCGACCCGACGGCCTGCCCGTGGTGGTCGGCGAATCGCGGCCTGGGCCGTGGCGCAAACTCTACGCCGCGTGCGGCTACGGCGGATATCGCAGGGACGGCGTGGCGATCCCGGTGCTCCGGGAGATCGTCAGGCGGTACGAGGTGGAAGCCATCTTCATGAACGGCACTGAGTTCGCCCTCTGCTTCTGCGGGAGCTGCCAGGAGCGCTACCGCCTCGTCCACGGTACCCCGATGCCGTCGCGCCCGGAGGACATCGCGCCGGGATGGACGGAGCGCGGGTTCGCCGACACCATGGAGACGCTCATCCGCACGACGCAGGAGATCGTCCCGAACGTGCCCTGGATACTCGGGACGTACGTCGGCGACGGGCGGGACATGGTCGGGCTCTCGACGCGGACGGGTTGCCTTCTGTGCGCCGAGCCGCTGGATCGCTTCGGGGATGGCGTTCACAAGGCACGGCCGCGATGGTGGGCCGCGGCGAACACGAGTGTGGCGGGCGGGATCGGGCGCGGGCGTCGGCCGATGGTGATCATCCACGCATGCTCCGGGCTCGCCTGGAGGCACGTGAGCCTCCCGCCGGCGGAGCACCGGTTCTGGCTCGCCCAGGCCGCCGCGCTCGGTGGCAGCATCTGGCACTCGCTCACCGGCATGCCCACGACCCAGCGCGACCGTCGCATCCTCGACACCGTGAGCGCGCACAACGCAGTGCTCGAACGGATCGCGCCCTGGCTCGAGGGCACGAGCCCGGTCGCGTCGGTCGCGGTGGCTCACTCCCGCTCGTCGTGCCCGCCCCGCGGCGACCGGCACGTCGCCGAGCTCTCCGGCGCTCTCGACGCGCTCACCGACCATCACCTGCTCTGGACCGTGTACCCCGACGAACTCCTCGACGAGGAGCTCCCGCAGGGGGTCTCGGTCGTCGTGCTGGCGGGCGTGCAGTCGCTGCCGGAGCGGATCGAGGAGGCCCTCGTGCGGGCCGTGAACGAGGGCCTTGGGCTCGTCATCCTCCGTCCGCCAGCGACGCAGGACCGGTCACCGCTCGACGGGATCCTCCCGGTGGAATGGCACGGTCACGCGGTCCGCGACACCGACGCGTCGTACGGCCGGATCGAGGCGGGCGGCCCGCTCGCCAGCGACGTGCCGGCGCTCGCCCGGACGCAGCTCGTCCCATGGCGCGGGTCCGTGCTCGTGGGAAAGTGCCGCGAAGGCGCGATGGCGTGGCTCACGTACGTGCCGTCGTTCGCCCCGCTCGACGGTGCGGGTTCGCCGCCGGAGCGCGCGGTGATCCCGACGGAGCGGACGGCGATCCCGCTCGTCGCGGCGCAGGGCGTCGGCAAGGGCCGGGTCGTGGAGGTGATGGGCAGCCTCGGGGACCTCATCCACACGTACCGGCTGCCGGACCACGCCGAGATCCTCGCCGCGCTCGTACGGTGGGCGGCCAACGCGCCGCAGCCGGTCGAGGTGGATGCGCCGCCGGGGGTGATCGTCGGAGCGCAGGCGGCGCCGGACCGGGTGATCGTACAGCTCGTGAACGGCGTCGGCGAACGCCCGCTCGCCGCGACGCCGCCGGCATTCGACGTGACGGTGCGCGTGCCGATGCTCGCAGGTCAGGCCGTCGAGGTGACATCGCTCCACCACCCAGACGGGGTCCCACACGATGGCGAGACGCCGTCCGTGACCCTTCGGCTCGACGCCGGGTGGGAGGTCGTCCAGTTCAGGCGGACGCCGCGCTCCGGCTGACGGCGGCGCTCACGTGCCGGTGTGGACGTGGAAGCGCGTGTGGCAGCCGTCGCACGTGCCGCGGCGCAGCCTGTCGATGAGCGTGAGCGTCCGAGGAAGGTCGTCGCTGCCCGCGGCGGCGGCGATGGAATCGGCCTGGGCGCCCATGCGATCGAAGAGCGCGAGCATGTCGGGCGGGACGCCCTGCGACTGCTCGAGTTCCGTGCGAATGCTCTGCGCCGACACCCGTAGCGCGAGGGCAGCGTCGGGCACCTGCCTGAGGTCGTCTTGGTACGCCCGCCGCCAGAGCAGCGTGAACGCCGGTTCGATGCCGTCCACCATGGCGGAGCGGATCATCGCGCGCACGTTGGGCGGTAGCATGACCGTTTCGCCGACGGCAGCGCCCTTCTCCTTCGCTTCACACGCCGCCAGGACGATTCCCACCACGAGCGCGGCGAGCCGGCAGGAGGCCCGCCGCATACGGGTCCGTGATGGAAGCGCGCCGTCGCGCTGGGGCAGCCACAGGGAGCTGCCCCTACGTTCACGAGGGAACATGGTCAACACGAATGCGCCTCACGCCTTCCTCCTCACCAGCGCCTGAGGAAGCTGATCGCCTTCCGGATGTCGGCCACGGGATCGTCGCCCACCTCGCGCTCGATGGTGTAGAAGCCTTCGTAGCCGATCTCGCTCATCAGGCCGACGTACTCCTGCCAGGGGACGCCGCCCTCGCCGAGCGGGACTTCCTTGCCCCTGCCGTTCTCCCGCACGCCGTCCTTCGCATGGGTGTGGACGATGTTCTTCCCGAGGGCGCGGACGGCCTCCAGCACGTCGAAGCCGGCCATCACGAGATTCGCCGGGTCGAAGTTGGCCTTCACCGCCTGCGTCTTCAGCGAGCCGATGAACTCCGCGAGCACCGGGCCGGATTCGGGGCCGGTCTCCGTCGCGAAGACGACCCCGCGGCTGTCGGCGAACGCGCCGACGTGGTTCAGCGCGTCCGCCATGATCTTGCGGCTCTTCGCCTTCGGGTCCGCGTCCACGACGCCGATGTGCGTCGTGATGATGGGGGTCTTCAGGTCCACCGCGAGATCGATGACCTTCTTCGTGTCGTCGATGAGTTTGTCGAGCCCTTCCTCGCGGGTGTAGGGCTTCCCGAAGTCGCCGCAGAGGGCGCTGATGACGAGGTCGTTCTTCGCGACGTAGTCGAGGAACTCCCGCCGGCCGCTCTTCGTCATCGCATCCGGGTGCGTCTCGCCGCCGGTGACGTAGACCTGGAACCCGTCCACGCCGAGTTCCGCGGCCTTCGCGATGCCCTTGCGGACGCCGAGCCGAAACGATTCGATCATGACGCCGACCTTGAGCCGTCCCATGGTAAGCCTCCGGCATTGCAGGTGAATGCGCCCAACTGGCAGGTGCGGACTGAGGCCGGAAGGTACCGCGCGTCGGGCACCGTTCCAAGCGCCGAGGCGACTGGCCTATCGTACGCGGAGAGCAACGAGTCGGGCGCGAGCGGCCATCGCTTCCCGGAGCCGCGGGTAGAGGTCCCGATAGAGCCCCCGGAGCGCCGCGTAGAAGTCCCGTCGCCTCGCGTCGGGCTGGAGCGGCTCCGACCCCGGCCGGACGCACGCGCGGCAGGCATCGCGGACGCTCGGCCACCAGCCGATGCCTGCTCCGGCAACCAGCGCCGCGCCGTAGGCTGCCTGCTCCTCGACGGCGCTCGTCGTGACGGGGCAGCCGTAGACGTCCGCCTGGATCTGCCGCCAGAGGATGCTCCGCGCGCCGCCGCCCGCCGCGATGACGCGCTCGGGCGCGATGCCGAGGTCGCGCATGATGTCGAGTCCCTCGGCGAGCGCCATGACGACTCCCTCCATGACCGCGCGGGCGAGGTGCGCCGCCGTGTGCCGCGGCGAGAGGCCGAAGAAGACGCCGCACGCGTGCGGGTCGAGGTGCGGCGTCCGCTCGCCGGTGAGGTACGGGAGGAAGATGAGCCCTTCCGCGCCGGGAGGCACCTCGGCCGCCATCGCCGAAAGTGCTGCATAGTCGAGAGCTTCCGCGGCCTTCGGCGTCGCGAAGGCCAGCACCTGGTCTCGCAGCCAACGGAGGGAAAGGCCCGCGGAGAGGATTGCGCCCATGACGTACCACCGATCCTTCGCGGCGTGGCAGAACGTGTGGGTGCGGAGGAGCGGGTCGTACGCGGCGTCGGTCGCCGGGGCGAGGAGCTGGCCGCCGGAGCCGATCGTGGAGAGGACCTGCCCCGGCTCGGTCACGCCGTTGCCGACGGCGGTCGCCGGCTGATCTCCCGCGCCCATGATCACCGGCGTGCCCGCGGCGAGGCCGGTCGCCTCCGCGGCGGCCGGTACGATCTCGCCGGCGCGGTCGGTCGCCTCGGCAGCGGGCGGCAACCAGGCGGGATCGACTCCCGCGGCGGCGATGACGTCGTCCGACCAGCGGCGCGCGGCCGTGTCGAAGAGAAGCGTGCTGCACGCGTCCGATGCCTCGGTCGCCCACGTCCCGGTCATGCGGCCGCGGAGGTAGTCCTTCGGCAAGAGCACGGTCCCGAGGGCGCGGAGGCTCTCGGGCTCATGCCGCGCCAGCCAGAGCAGCGTGGCGAGCTGAAAGCCCGTCGCGAGCGGGTTCGCCGTGTGCGCGGCGAGCCAATCCCGCCCGACGCGGGCGAGGAATGCGTCCACCTCCGCGGCGGAGCGCTGGTCCGCCCAGATGATCGCTGGGCGGATGGGTGTGCCGCGCCGGTCCACCAGGACGGTGCCGTGCATCTGGCCGGAGAGGCTCACCGCCTCGACGTGCGCGTCGGGCGCCGCGACGCGGCAGGCGGCGATGGCGTCGCAGACGGCGAGCCACCACGCGTCGGGGTCTTGCTCGGCCCAGCCGGGATGCGGCGCGAGGATGGGATACGTGCGGGAGGCAGTGGCCAGCGGCGTCCCGTCGCGGGCGACCAGCATGGCGCGCACGCTGGAGGTGCCGAGGTCGATTCCCAATGCTGCCGCGAGTTGGCACATCCGTCAGCCTCCGCGGCCGCTCAGGGCGTCGGCATCGGCGCGAGGAAGGCCCGTCCGCTCGGAGGCGCCGCGCCGCGGAACGGGCCGCGACGCGTTCAACGAGCGACGGCGGCCTTCAGCTCTGCGACACGGTTGGTCTGTTCCCAGGGGAACTCCGGACGGCCAAAGTGCCCGCCCGCCGCGGTTCGTCGGTAGATCGGACGGAGGAGATCGAGCGCCTGGATGATCCAGCGCGGCGTGAGGGGGAAGACGTCGGCGACGGCCTTGGCGATGCATGCCTCGTCCGCGGTCGCGGTGCCGAACGTCTCGACCATGATGGACACCGGCCGCGCGATGCCGATGGCGTAGGCCACCTGGATCTCGCACCGACGGGCGAGTCCTGCGGCGACGACGTTCTTGGCCGCCCAGCGCACCGCGTACGCGGCGCTGCGATCGACCTTGCTCGGGTCCTTGCCGCTGAAGGCGCCGCCGCCGTGTCGGTTCGCGCCGCCGTACGTGTCGACGATGATCTTCCTGCCCGTGAGGCCACAGTCGCCCCGCGGGCCGCCGACGACGAAGCGGCCGGTCGGGTTGATGTGGTAGACTGTCTTCCCGTGGAGAAGCTGCTCGCCGATCGAGGGCTTCACGACGTGCTCGATGATGTCGGCGCGGACCTGCTCCTGCGTGACGGTATCCGCATGCTGCGTCGAGACGATGACGGTATCGACCGCCACCGGGCGGCTATCCTCGTACCGCACCGACACCTGCGCCTTGCCATCGGGCCGAAGGTACGGGACGATCTTCGCCTTTCGAACCTCCGCGAGCCGCCGGACGAGCCGATGCGCGAGCATGATGGGCATCGGCATGAGCTCGGGCGTCTCGTCGGTGGCATAGCCGAACATCATGCCCTGATCGCCGGCGCCCTGCTCGTGCCCGGCCGTCTCGTTGACGCCCATGGCGATGTCGGGCGACTGCTTGTCGAGCGCGACGATCACCGCGCACGAGTCGGCGTCGAACCCGAAGCACGCGTCGGTGTAGCCGATCTCGCGGATGGTCGATCGGACGACCGCGGGGATGTCCACGATGGCCTTCGACGTGATCTCACCCGCGACGAGTGCCATCCCCGTCGTCACGAGCGTCTCGCACGCGACGCGGCTCGCCGGGTCCTGCGCGATCATCGCGTCGAGCACGGCGTCGGAGATCTGGTCGGCGACCTTGTCGGGGTGTCCTTCGGCGACCGATTCGGAGGAGAAGAGGAAGGACCTAAGCATTGGGGTCTCCCTGTCGCGTGAGGGGATGGGGTGCTCACCATGAGCGAAGGTCGCGCTCCGCGAGCGCCGCGCGCAGGACGCGCCGGACCTCCTCGCCCGTAACCTGTGCGAGCGCCTCGCGGGCGACGCGCCGCGCATCCGCCAGCGAGAACCGCGTGATATGGTGCTTGATCTCCGGGATGCCGCCCGGGGCCATGCTGAGGCCGTCGATGCCGAGGCCGACGAGGAGCATCGTCGCGAGCGGCTGGTTGGCCATCTCCCCACACACGTACACCTCGATGCCGGCGCGCCGGCCGGCCTCGATCGTCTCCCGGATCAGCCGGAGAATCGCGGGGTGGTACGCGTCGAAGAGCGTGGCGACGTGCTCGTTGTTCCGGTCGACCGCCAAAGTATACTGAACGAGGTCGTTGGTCCCAATGCTGAAGAAATCGGCCTCCTTCGCCAGGGCGTCGGCGATCATCACCGCGGCCGGCGTCTCGATCATGACGCCGACGGGCATGCCGGGGTCGTATGGCAACCCGCGCCGGTCGAGGTCCATCCGCACCTCGCGGACGTGGTCGAGCGCCTGGCGGAACTCCTCCAGGCTCGTCACGAGCGGGAACATGAGCCGCACGTTGCCTCGCGCCGATGCGCGGAGCACCGCGGCGAGCTGCGCCTGGAACACGTCGGGCTGCGCGAGGGAGATGCGGATCGCCCGCCAGCCGAGGAACGGGTTCATCTCCGGGTTCACGTGGAGACGACGCGAGAGCTTGTCGCCGCCGATGTCCATCGTGCGGATCGTCACCGGGCGCTCGCCGAATGCCTCGGCGAGCTGCGCGTAGACGGCGTACTGCTCCTCCTCGCCCGGCCAGTCGTCGCGCGCCATGAAGAGGAATTCGGTGCGGAAGAGGCCCACGCCATCGCCGGGACAGGCTGCCGCGCGAGCGATCCCCTCGGGGAGCTCGATGTTGAGCTCGAGGCGGACGCGGTGCCCGTCGAGGGTCTCGGCCGGAACGCGCAGGAGCTCGACGAACGCGGCCACGCGAACGGCTTGCCGCTCCATCCAGCGCCGCACGTGGTCCTGAAGCACCTCGTCGGGCTCGATGTACACCTTGCCGGTGAACCCATCGAGGAGGACGGTGGCGCCGGGCTCCACCGACGCGGTGGCGCTGACGCACCCGAGCGCCGCGGGGATTCCCATCGAACGCGCAAGGATCGACGCGTGGCTCGTCGGCCCACCCGCATCCGTGACGAAGCCGATCACCTTCTCCGGCGGCATCCGCGCCGTGTCCGACGGCGTAAGGAAATGGGCCACCACGATGGAGTTGTCGAGCAGTTGGCTCGGGTCCTGGGGCGTCGCGCCGGAAAGCTCCATGAGGACCGCCGAGCGGATGTCCTCGAGGTCGACGGCTCGCTCGCGCAGATGGTTGTGCGTCTCGAGGCGCGCAATCATCCCGATGGCGCGCTGGAGCGCGACGTAGAAGCAGTACTCGGCGTTCTTCCGCTCGGTACGGATGCGACCGATGGTGCCGTTGATGAGGTCCGAATCCTGCAGCAGCATGATGTGGGATTCGAAGATCTGCGCTTCGCCCCTGCCGATAGTCTCCTCGGCGCGCTGTTGGAGCTTCCGCCGCTGGGCGATGACCTCGTCGACGGCTCGGAGGAAGCGAGCGATCTCCTGGTCGACCTGCTCCTCGCCGATGTCGTGCGCCTCGACCCAGAGATCGGCGCTCGTGTGGAGGTAGACGCGCCCGAGGCTCAAGCCCGGGGAACCGGGGATCCCCGAGAGAACGGCGCGGCAGTGCTCCTCGGGCGAGACCCCGAGCGGATCGGCCCCTGGGACCCACGGGGAGAACGAGGCGATGCTCGCATCCCCCGTGTCGGGACGGGACGGGCTGCGACGTCGCCTCACTTCAGCGCCTCGTCGAATCCGGACTCGAACATGGCCACCAGCGTGTCGATGAGCCGCTGCGCGTCGGCACCGCGCGCCCGCAGATGGAGCTGCGCCCCCTGCTCGGCGACCAGCGTCAGCACGCCCATGATGCTCTTGCCGTTGACCTCGTAGCCATCCTTGCTGATGATGAGCTCCGCCTTGGGGAATCTGGCCGCCGTACGCACTAGGGCAGCGGCATTGCGCAAATGTATGCCGTCCGGATTCCTCACGAGGACGTCTGTCTCGTAGACCTGCTGTCGATCCGTCACGTCTGCTCCACAGGTGCCATCGCCGGCTACCGGCCGAGGAGTAGGAGTACGATCGATGCGACGATGCCCAAGCCCATGCCGCCGAGCAGCGCCCAGGTGGCGTGCCGTCGACCGTATCCGAGCACGCCGGCGCCGATGGCGGCGACGATGAAGACGGCGGATGAGCGCCAATCCGGCGCGGTGCCCGTGACGCGGGCATATCCGCGGAGGAACAGCACCACGACGAGCGCGCCGGCGCAGGTTGCGGCGATGAGGCCTGCGATCTGCGCCGGGCGACGCAGCCGCCAGTCGCGCAGCATCACGCCGACCTGAGTCCCGAGCGTCCAGCCCCAGGAGAACGTCAGCCAGCGGTAGGTCCACTGCCAGGCCGCGAACCCCACGAGCAGCACTGCGAGGCCCCAGCCGCCGGCCAGAAGAGCGACGAGCGACCCGAGCAGCACCATCTGCGGCCTGACTGCCGCCCAGAAGAGCGAGTCGCCGACCGCGCCAAGCGGTGCCGAGAGCCGCGCGCTGAACCGCTCGATTGTGTCCTCCGCGAGGGGCCGCGCGCCACGGTGATGATCCGCCTCGAGCCGCGCGAGCGCCCCGAGTCCGAGCGGGCTGATGAACGGATTGCTGTTGAACAGCCCGAGATGTCGCCGCACGAACGCGCGCCACTCTTGCCGGTCGAGCTTCAGCCAGAGCGCGACGGGCACGAGGCAGAACAGGCAGCCGAGGTTCTGCATGCCTTCGTAGTTCAGAGAGGCCTGCAGCCACGCGGAGCGGAGCACCACGCCCAGGCGCACCCGGAGCGGGATGGCAGGCGCCTCGGCCCAGCCATGGTTGGCCATGCCCCGTCCTCTCATCCGGCGTACGTCCACAACGCCCAGAAGCCCGCTGCCAGCAGCGCGCCGAGGAGGGTGGCCCTGCCGCGGCTGTAATGCCAGGTGACTCCGACCGCCATCCCTCCGCCAGTGCCCAAGATGCCTGCCCAAAGCAGGTCGGCCCGCACGATCGGGACGAGAGAATGGGTGACCGCCGGCACGATGACCATGCCAAGGGCGACCCCGAACGCGAGCGTCATCATGCCCTGCACGCCGGCGAGCAGCCATCCGCCGAGATGGCGCCATGCGATAGTCCGCGGGGCAGCCGACTCGGGGCGCACCGTCGACACAATAATATCGCTCAGCCGCCGATGGAGTTCCGTCAACCCGGTGCCGAGCAAGGCGACGGGCACCATCCACAGGAGCGCGACGCCCATCGCCAGCAACCTGTGATCCTCGCTCCCCGGCATCGCAGCGGCGACCACGACGGCGCAGATCACGCCGACGTTCACGTCGAGGAACAGCGTCGTGCCGACGGGCATCATGCCGCTCCAGATGAGCTGCACCGCCAGCCCCATGACGAGGCCGAGGTAGGCATCCCCAACCACCCAGCCCGCGAGGGTTCCCGATACGAGCGGTTCCGAGACGAGCAACTGCGGGCCCGCGGTGGTATCCTGCGCGACCAATGCCGCGACGAGCAGCAGGATGACCCACTCATGAACGTCGATCATGCCATGACCTGGAGCTACCCGCCATACGGAGGGGCTTGAGGAAGATAGCCACCGGCGCGTAACGTCTCCATGCGAGTGCTGGCAAGCATAAGAAAAATATCACCGTCGCTCGGGGAGGTCAACCAAGCGCACGTGCGGTGCAACGCGCCGCGAGGAAAGGACGCGTCATGACCTGCCGACCGATGCAAGTGCCGCTTATTGCCGCCGTGCTGGCCCGGATCCCCGTGCTGGCCCGGGTGTCCGTGCTGGCCCGGATCCCCGTGCTGGCCCGGGTGTCCGTGCTGGCCCGGATCCCCGTGCTGGCCCTGGCCGCCGTCTCGGCACTCTCGACGGGGTGCGGGAAGTCACGGACGCCGCTCGCCGTCTACTCGCCGCACGGCAGGGAGATGCTCCAGGAGTACGAGCGGCTCTTCGAGGGGGCCCATCCCGACGTGGACGTCCAGTGGTTCTCGATGGGCGCGGAGGTCGGCCTCGAGCGCCTGCGATCGGAGAAGGCGAACCCGCAGGCGGACGTCTGGTGGGGCGGTCCGGCGAACCTCTTCGAGCAGGCTGAACGAGAGAGCCTCCTCGCCCGGTACGTGCCGACCTGGCGCGACAAGGCGCCGCCGAACTCCTTCAGCCACGGCGGATACTGGTACAGCACGTTCCAGACGGTCAAGGTCATCGGCTACAACTCGGACCGGCTGACCGCCGCGACGGCGCCACAGGACTGGGACGATCTCCTCGACCCGCGGTGGAGGAACCGCGTCATCATCCGGTCGCCCATGGAGTCGGGCACGACGACGAGCATCTTCGCCGCGATGGTCTACCGCCAGCTCGGGCGGGACGGCAGCCCGGAGCGCGGCTACGACTGGCTGCGCCGCCTCGACGCCAACACGAAGGCGTACGCCGCATCGCCGGCGGCCCTCATGCTGATGATTGCCCGGCAGGAGGGGCTCGTCACGCTGTGGGACCTCACCGACATCCTCCTCCAGCGCCGCGAGCAGGGCGTGCCGATGTGGTTCGTCATCCCGAGGAGCGGCGCGGTGATCCTCAACGAGGGGATTGCGATCCCGCGGGGCGCGCCGCATCCCGAAGCCGCGCGCGCGTTCTACGAGTTCGTCACCACGAACCAGGCGCTCGCCTGGCAGGCGGAGCATTTCTTCCGCGTGCCGGCTCGCCTCGACTTCGCGCCGGAGGAGACGCCCGCGTGGCTGCGGGCGATCAGCATCAGGGAGCTGCCGGTGGATTGGGCCGTCGTCGGGCAGCATCGCGACGAGTGGATGCGCTACTGGGAGCAGTCGATCAAGGATCAGGGCAGGGCCGCTTCGCGCTGATCATGCCGGCGGCCACGGCAGCCGCTCGAACGGGGTCGTGCACGGGTGCCCCGGCGCGACCTGCATCGTTCGTTCGGCCGGCGCGGCGAGGAGCGACCATATCGTCCCCGACCGGCCGTGCTGCGATGGCCGGCCGCGGATGTCGTCGTGGTCGCCCGCGCAGATGCCGCCCTCGTGATCCGCCAGGACGCGCCGGAGGTCCTCCGGGCCGATGCGGCCGACGACCGGCCGGAGCAGTTCGAGCGCGCGCCGGCGTCGGACGACCGAGAAACTGCCGCGCGCCCCCGCGTCCTCCTCCTCGCCGAGGCGGTGGTTCGTCGCGACGAGGATGCCCGCCTGCGGCTCGACGATGGCCGCGCGCGCCGCCGATGCCTCCACGAGGCGAGCCGTCGTCGCGTCGGCGATCAGGTAGCTCAGCGACCGCACGTGCGGGACGCCGCAGATCAGGTGCGCCGCCTCGGATGCGGTGCGGCAGCGCGAGACGACGAGGTCCACGACGATGTGCCACTGGAGGCCGGGTCCTGTGGGCTTGATCGGCGGCAGCGACGCGATGCAGACCGTGAGGCCCTCCTCGTTCATCACGTCGCAGACGCCGCCCCAGTGGTGCGTGTAGCCGATCCGGCGGGGCTCGCCTGCTGGTGCAACCAGACGCGCCTCGCACCAGCGCAGGTCTGCGTACGCCCAGTCGTAGTTGCAGGCGACGAGCGTCGTGCCGCCGGCGGCAGCCTCGGCCGATGCGGCGATGTTCGTGCACCCGCCGGCGAGTGGCGCGGTACGGCCGTAGTAATAGCTCGTGAACCGATCTTCCGGCAGGCCGCTCGCCTCGAGCATCCCGTCGAACTCGCCGATGATGGCGGGATGCCACCGCTCCACCATCGCGCGGCATGCGTCGCCGAAGGCGTGGTCGCCGGCCGCCAGCGGCGGGAGGCGTAGGTCGCGCACCCGGCGCCCCTGGAAGAGCCCTATCTCCCGGCGCGTGCCGCCCATCGTGATCTGCCGCAGACGTTCCATGGAGAGAACCGTACACAGGACGGGGGATGCGGGTCAAGCAGCGACCGGCATCCCCCGGGAGAGGAGCACGCGCGGGCGGCCGCTCATCCGCCCATGGCGAAGCCGCTCGAGTGCACGTCCACGACGTCGGTGGACTGCTGGTTCGTGTCGGCCTTGAGATCGACCGTCGTGACGGCGGGCCGAGAGGCGCGGCCCGGCTTCGACGAGCCGAAGCTCACGCTGATAGTGTACCGGTCGACGCGCTCGTAGACCCTGAGGAGCTGCACGATCGCCGGATCGCGCTGGATCTTGACGGTCACCGGTTGGCGGAACTTCACGCCGATCAACTGCTCGATGGTGCCGCCGAGCCAGGTCTTCGTCGTGTCGCTGTAGTGCGTGTCGGCGGGGAAGGTGAGCTGCGGTATCCAGGTGTACTCGACCTCCGCCCCGTCGCTCATGCCGAGGACGCGCTGGCTGATGAGGGTGTTCGTGTGGATGATCGTCACGCGCGGAACGAAGCTGGCGAGGGCGGAGATGGTCCCGAGGTCGCTGAGGTTGGCGACCACCTGGCGGTTCTGCGTGGTGCCGACGGCGACCTGAGTCCACGTGCCGGTGACGTCGTTGTACGCGAACACGGGGATGGTGAGCCCGTTCGCCACGCGGAAGGGCAGGCCGAGGTTGACCGTGGCGGAGCCGGTGAGACTGCCCTGGAGGTCGACGATCACGGCGACCAACGCGACTTGCTTCGGAGGCACCATGGGGATCTGCTGGCCGACGAGTGTGCCGATGCCGACGGTCGCGCCGGCGCTCAGCGAACCCGGGTTGAACGCCACGGAGGACGTCGCTACATCGCTCGTGGGCGCGGTCGCAATGGTGCCGCCGGCCGAACCGATCTGGCGCGTCGTGAAGTCGGCCAGCGCGGATATCGGGTACAACCGGATCGGCGCGGCCACCGCGCTCCGATCGGTGACGACCGCGAACGTGCTGCTGCCGACCTTTCCCGGGGCCTTGGCATACACGAGGTAGTTGCCGTTGTCCGGCTCCTCGAATACCGCCCGGCCCTGCGCGTCGGTCACCGTGGAGGTGACTTCGACGGCGCCGGTGACGCTCCTGGCGTAGAGGCGCGCCTTCGCCCCGGCGATGGGTTGGCCATTCTCATCGAGGACGTTCACCACGAGGTTCGGCCGTGGCTTCTCCCCCTGGCGCTGCTCCGGCGACGCGATGATGGCGTCGCAGCCCGCGATGAGCATGAAGGCGGCCGCGATGGACACCGCGGCGAGGCGGCGTGTCCAGCGTCCCAGTGTGGACCTCATGTCCCTGTTACCTCCGCGTATCAGGCGCCGCGCGGCTGGCTGGCCGCGGGCACGACCTGACCGCTGTGCTCCCGCGCAAGGCGCACAAGCGCCTGCACTTCCGACTCGGTGAAGACCCGCCATTTACCACCGTCGCGTAGGTTTGCGTCGCGGATGATGTCGCGTTTCACCCACGCGTAGTACGTCGCGGTGGAAATTCGGGCCAGCGCCAACGCTTCATGGAACCGGTAGAGCCGGGAGACCCGGCCCGCGGAATCCTGAACGTAGAGCTCGCCCGATGCATTGGTCTTTACCTCGATCTCCCGTTCGTTCGGCTCCACGCGTTCAGCCCCCAGCGCGGCGCCATCGGCCCCCGACGTTCCCCAGTACCCCGAATCATCGGTGGGCCCGCCGCCAGTGGTCGGTCGAGCGCCCGTGGTGATCGGTGGAATGACTGTAACATGACCTATCGACATCCGTCAAAGAGTGTCACTATTAAGTATACGGCCTCCGTCGCTCGTGTCAAGGACCGTAAACGGCCACTCATGACAAAATCTATCGTGTCCTGTCAATGGGTGTCATTAATATGAATATACCACTCCCGTGCGCGCCGTCAAGTGGCCGCGCCGCGTTCCCTCAACGAACCGCCTCGATGGCGTCGACCGCGCGCTCCACGCTCGCCTTGAGCGCGGCCGCGGCCGAGTGATCGGGCCCCTCCGGCGCGATCGCGGGGAGCACGTGCACCTCCCAGATGCCCGGGTCGATGTGCCAGGAGGTCGTGCGGTGTCGTTCGTACGCGCCGACGAAGGCCAGCGGGACGACACGCGTGCCGGTGCGCGCGGCGAGACGGAACGCCCAGCCACCGAACTCGCCGCGGCGGCCTGTGCGCGTGCGCCGGCCCTCGGGTAGGATGACGAGAGACTCACCTCCGCGGAGGCGTCGCTCGGCCTCCTCTATGTGCCGCCGCGAGCGGTATGGGCTCTCGTGGCTCAAAGGGATGTGCCGCAGCCGACGGATGAGCCAGCCGTACAGCGGCCACCGAAAGTGCGTCTCGAGCTCGACGCCCGCCACGTGGCGCGGCAGGACCGCGCCAAGGACGATGGGGTCGAACACGTTGACGTGAGAGGCGACGATCAGGTATGGCCGCTCATCGAGCGAGGGGAATCCTCCGAGGACGCGCACGCGGATTCCGGCGGCCCGCAGCACCAGGCGGCACCATCGGCGGACGAGCGGGTGGATTCGAGCGGGTGGAGCCAGGAAGAGAAGCGCGAGGATCGGGGGCGCGCCGACCAGGAAGGCCAGCCATGCCGCCACCCAGCAGCGGAGCGAACGAAGGACGCGCCTCATCGGACGAAGCGGATCACCCGCGGGAGCACCTCGATCTCCACCGGCGTCGTGCCGATGACGTCGCCGTCGATGAGGAGCGGCAACGTCCGCTCGGCTTCCACCCGCACGCGCGGGCCTTTCACAAGCCTGATGTGCGGGTCGCGGAGGTGCTCGCCGGTGAAGATGAGAGGGAACGCGTGGAGGAGCTCCCGGCGGTTCAGCCGGTCGATGACGAGCACGTCGAGGATACCGTCGTCCACCAGTGCGCCGGGGGAGATGTGCATCGTGGCGCCGGTGAATTGGGAGTTGCCGACGTTGATCATCGTGATCCGTCGATGGGCGCGCATGCCGTCGAGTTGCACGTTCATGACGGGCGGCCGGAGGCGGGCAAGCGTGACGAGCACGCCGACGGTGTAGCCCAGCCGGCCGAGGACCTTCAGCCGGCGGTTCATGAGCGCGCCGACGTCGGCCCCGAAGCCGATGATCACGTTGTTGAGCGCCCAGCGCCCGGCCTGCGCGCCATCGACGCTGATCCGGCAGGCGAGCACGTCGCATGGCGGCGCCGCGCCCGCGGCGATGCGGTCGATCGCCGCGTCGACGTCGAGGATGCCAAAGTCGCGCAGGAACGAGTTGCAGGTCCCGAGCGGCAGCGTCGCCAGCGTCACGTCGCCGCCGGTGCGGCCCTCCGCGCCGATGCCGTTCAGTACCTCGTTGACCGTGCCCTCGCCGCCGATGGCGAGGAGCTTCGAATGCCCGCGCCGCAGCGCCTCCCGCGCGAGGTCCACGCCATGCCCCGCGAAGCTCGTCGTCTCCGCCCTCACCGAGATGCCGCGGCTGCGCATCTGCTCGAGGGCCTCCGAGAGCCGACGGCCGCACTGCCCATGGCCCGCGGTGGGGTTGGCGATCGCGAACCATTCGTCCATGGTAGTTCGCCTCCGGAGCACTCGGGGAAGCTGGTGATCGTCCGCGCGTACCTACGCGCGTCGCGAGGCATTGACGCGGGCGATGGCCGCCGCGACGATGAGCGGCAGCGCGATCGTCACGTCGCAGGCGACGCGCACGAACCGGGCGTGGACGTCGTACTTGCCCCACGAGATCGACTCGCTGAACGTGCAGCCCGACATCCCGCCGAAGACCGGCGTGTCGGTGGTGATGTGAAGGCCGTACTTGTACCCGGGCAACGTCCGCGCCAGCTCCTGGTCGGGCGCGACGTCGAGGTATTCCAACAGCGGCGTGACCTGCTGCGCCCAGTTGCGCGGCACTCCGCCGCCGCAGATGACGACGCCGTGATCCTCCCGGCCCTTGATGATCTCGGCGAACGCTTCATTATCGGCGAGCCCGTCCCACACCACCTTCCTCGCACCGGCGCGCTTGCGCGCGCCGGCATGCACGTGGTTGAAGCGGTTGATCGCGATGCCGAGCTCGCTGTCGTTGAGCGCCGGGATGAAGATCGGGACGCCGTGCTGCGCGGCCGTCCGCAGGATGCAGGGCCCGTCCACGACGGTGCCGAGGTACCGCGTCAGGTCGGCGGACGTCACCCCGTCGTAGTTCCCGAGAAGCGCGAGGAGGTGCTCCTCGGTCTCGGCGAAGGCCTCCTCGGCGAGGAACGTGTCGTAGATGCGGTTCACGTACGCCTCGCGCAGCTCCACATCGTCGGCGAGGTCGCACGACCGGTAGTGCCGGTGGCCGAACCCCTCGACGAGGTCGTGCGACATGTTCGCGCCGGTGCTCACGATCGCGTCCACGAACCCGTACTCGATCATCTCCCGGATGACCATCGACATCCCGCCCGGCACGAGGGCGCCCGCGAGGGTGAGCACCTTGAACAGGCCCCTGTCCTCGGCCATGCGGGTGAGGAGGTCGGCCGCTTGGCCCAGCGTTCGCCCCTGGAACGAGATCTGGCTGTACGCCCGCAGGAGCGCGTCCGCCCCCGGATGCTCGCTCGGCCGGATCGGGACCACGGGATCGGACAGGACGCGGTCCCTGTGTTCATGGGTCGGCATGGGACTCTCCCTTTGTGGCGGCGGGACCTGGAATGTCTCCGCGCGCGACGGGGAGCGCAAGGGCGCCTCCGGGATGCCGTCGCGGCGATCGTCAGCCGGCGGCCCGCGGCTCGCCCTCCAGCGCAAGCTCGATCACGCTGATGAACGGGTCCGGCGCATACACCGGCAGGTCGTGGAGCCACACGCGATCGCCCTTCTGCTCGACGCGCGCCTCCTGGCCGGTCGCGACGAGGCGCGCGCCGCGGACCTTGCTCCCGCACCATGCGAACGGCACCGTCGAGCCGGGCCAGCGGAGGACGAGGAGGTAGGCCGCGTCGCCGACGCGGGTGGACCAGCCGACCGAAGGCGCGCCGATGGGCGAGCGCTCCGCACCATAGATCGCCTTCCCGTTCGTTCGCATCCACGCGCCGACCTGGCGGAGCCGCTCGACCGCCTCGCGCGGGAAGCGCCCGTCAGCCTCCGGGCCGACGTTGAGCAGGAGGTTGCCGCCGCCCGAGGCGCACGTGGCGAGGAGGTAGAGGATCTGGTTCACCGACTTCCAGTTCCGGTCGCCCTCCGCGACGCCCCACGTCTCGTTCATCGTGTAGCAGGCTTCCCACGGCCGCGCCTCGGCGACGATCACGTTCTCCGGCGTGCCGTAATCCTCGGGGAGCCCGGCGCGGTTGTTGATGACGATCCCCGGCTGGAGCGAGCGTGCCATCGCGTTCAGCTCCGCCGAGCGCCAGAGCGCCGGGTCGTGAGGCATGCACCCGTCGTACCAGAGGATGTCCACCTTCCCGTAGTTCGTCATGAGTTCGCGGACCTGCGCGTGCGCCTGCTCGACCATCGGCGCGTGGATGGACTGGTCCTCGCGGGCCGGGGACATCGGCATGAGACCGGGGAAGCGCCAGTCCATGAGCGAGTAGTAGAAGCCCATGCGCATGCCCATCGCGTGGCACGCCTCGGCGTACTCGGCAATGAGATCCCGCTGGGCCGCCGATTTCGCCGACGTGAAGTCGGAGGCCTTGCTGTCGAACAGGCAGAAGCCGTCATGGTGCCGCGCCGTGAGCACGATGTACCGCATGCCGGCGTCCTGCGCGAGGGCGATCCACTCGCGCGGGTTGTACCGGGCCGGGTTGAATCGCTCGGCGCGGCGCGCGTACTCGGCCGGCGGGACATGCTCGTAGTACATGATCCACTCGCCCCTGCTGTCGAGGGAGTAGAGGCCGAAGTGGACGAACATGCCGAACCGGGCTTCCTTCCACCACGCCATGTGATCGGCGCCCGAGGCGCCGACGGCTTGCGCGCTCATGTGGTCCCCCTTGTCGGGCATCTCCCGGACGACGCCGCGCGCCCGCACTCGTCGATCGGGTACGGGCGCGCGACCGGTTCATATGCCTCCGCGGCCCGCTACGTGAAGCGCACGTCCGGATACCGCGGCTCGCCCTCGATCTCGAGCTCGATCACCGTCACGTCGGGGTCGGGCGCGTACTGCGGCAGCTCGCGCAGCCAGACGCGGTCGCCCTTCTGCTCGACGACCGCCTTCTGCCCGGTGGAGAGGACCTTCGCCGACAGCACGCGGTTGCCGACCCAGCCGAGCGGAATCGTCGAGCCGGGCCACCGCTGGACGTAGATAGTGAGCGTGTTCCCGACGCGGCCGTTCCACCCAAGGCCCCACGTCGTGAGCACGCCCGGGCCCGCACCGTGGATCGCCCACCCGTTCGCCCGCATCCAGGTGCCGACCGCGCGCAGCCGCTCCGCCGCGGGCGCCGGGATGCGCCCTTCGGGGTCGGGCCCGACGTTGAGGAGCAGGTTGCCGCGCTGCACCGCGCACTGGATCAGCATGCCGAGGAGCTGTTGGACCGACTTGTAGTTCGTGTCGCCGACCGTGTAGCCCCACGTGTCGTTCATCGTCATGCAGGCTTCCCACGGGCGATCCTGCGCGGTGATGTGCTGCTCCGGCGTCCCGAAGTCCTCCGGCACGCCGGATCGGTCGTTGATGATGATCTCCGGCTGGAGCGACCGCACCATCGCGTTGAGCTCCTCCGACCGCCAGATGCCGCTGGGGAAGCCGCCGTCGTACCAGAGGATGTCCACCTTGCCGTAGTTCGTCATAAGCTCGCGCACCTGCGCGTGCGCCTGCTCCACCATCGGCATGTAGACCGACATGTCCTCCCACTTCGGCAGGTGCGGGAGCTGGTGCGGGAAGCGCCAGTCTTCCAGCGAGTAGTAGAAGCCCATCCGCATGCCCGCCTCGTGGCAGGCGTACGCGTACTCGGCGATGAGGTCGCGCCGGGCTGCCGTCTTGGGCGCGCTGTAGTCGTTCGTCGCCGTCTCGAACAGGCAGAACCCGTCGTGGTGCCGCGTCGTGAGCACCATGTACTTCATCCCAGCGTCCTGGGCGAGCGCCACCCAGTCCTTCGGCCGGTAGTGCTTCGCGGTGAACTCCTGCGCGAACTTCGCGTACTCCTCCTTGGGAAAGTGCTCCAGGTACATCGCCCATTCGGTGCGCGCCGGGACCGAGTAGATGCCCCAGTGGATGAACATGCCGAAGCGCGCTTCCAGCCACCACGCCATCCTGTCGGTGCTCATCGTTCGCTCCTTCCGTGTTCTCGTGGACCGGCGTCCGACGGGTGCCCCGGCTACCAGAGGCCGAGGTTGACCCGATGCACGTCGGAGTCCGCCGTCGCAAGGTTCTCGATCGATATCGCGTTCTCGCCGGCACGGAGCGCGCCGGGGTCGGCGCGGAAGGTTCGCGCCTCGACGTTCTTCGGCAGGTTGTCCTTCTGCCACGCGTGATCGACGTACTCCAGGAAGAGCTCCCGCCGCCTGCTCGGAAGCTCCTCGCACGGCCGGCCGTTCACCGCCACCGCCGTCGCCCCGCCGGCATGCAGGAGGACGCGCGCGCGGGCTGCCGGCAGCACCGGCTCGGGCAGCACGAGCACGAACTCGCGTCGCCCGCCGGCGGGTATCGTGACCGGCAGCACGCCCGCAAGGTCGACATGGCCGATGCGGTGCGTCCGATGGGAGACGGAGAACAGGAGCGGCTTCCGCGCCGCGTGCCCCGGGTCGTCGAGGCCGTCGAGCCAGTGGAACGGCCGCGCGGCCAGATACTCGTTCCAGCAGGGGAAGTTGAACAGGTAGATGCCGTCCGCGCCGCACGCGTAGAGCGACGAGCACGTCGCCCGCAGCGACTCCGGGCAATGGTTCTGCGTCGCGTGGTTGAAGTCGAGCCCGGCGTAGAGCGGGGCATGATGCCCGCCCATGAGCGCCCCGATCTGGCCGAGCGGCATCTGGTAGTCCGTCGTGAGGAACGGCGAGGCGACGAGGAAGTCCAGGAGCTCGCGTCGCGTCCACTCGGCGACGTCGACCCCGAGGCGACGGCAGCCGGCCGGGCTCGTCGGAATCCGCGCCGCGAGCTTCGCCCCCGCCTTCCTCACGATCTCTCGCGCCCTCACGGTGAACTCGGTGAGCGCCTCCCGCTTCTCCCAGACCTCCTCCGGCGTGCGGCCGGAGAGGTGCCGCGGGAACCGCATCCAGTCCAGTTGCAGCCCGTCGAACCGGTAGCGGGAGGCGAGTTCTCCCATGATGGAGAGGATGTAGTCCTGGACTTCCGGCCGCGCATAGTCGAGGCACCACGCCATCCAGTCGCCCTTCCCGGCGCGTACTCCCTCATAGTCGACCACGTACTCGGGGTGCTCCCGCCGGATGCGCGGCGTGTTCCACTGGTCCTCGGCGTCCGGGTTGTGGACGTCGTTCATCCGGAAGGTGATGAACGTCTCCTTCCCGGCGGCGCGGAGCCGGTCGATCAGCATGCCGAAGGGGTCCTTTCCCTCGGCGTGGAGCTCCAGCAGGCGTTTCGCGAGCGGATCGACGATGCCCACCTCGGTGGGAAAGTAGTACGTGCCGGCGCCGGCGCAGATGAGGTACGTCGTCACGTTCGGCGCGCACTCCGCCACCGTCTCGCGGACATCGGCCTCCCAGTCGCGGCCGAGGTTACGGACGAAGTTGCACCCGTCGTTGTCGAGAAGGAAGCGACGATCCATGCAGGTATCCTTTCAGAGCGGCAGGAACCCCTGGGGATCGACCCGTTGCGACGTCCGGCCGATCCAGCCCGGCCGCGCAGTCCATGCCCCTCTACCTGCCCGGCTCGGCCTGCTGCGCCGCCGCCACCGCCTTCCGCGCGCGCTGGACGAGGAGCTCGCGCACGATCGTGTTCGTGTTGCGCGGCGTGATGCCGAGAGGCTCGCAGTACGTCTCCGGCTGGAACGGTCCCTGCATGCTCCTCAGACCGTGCGCGTCGGTGGAGACGGTGAACTGCACCCCGCCGTCCACGAGCGGCTTGATGTCCTCGAGGAGCGCCTGCCGCGTCGCGGCGGAGTCCATGGAGTGCGCGGTGCCGGCGCCGATCTCGATGTAGATCGACCTGCCGCGCAACAGGCTGATGACCGTGTCCTGCTGGGCCGGCGTGAAGAACCGGTACTCGGCTGTCGTGATCGAGTTCACGTCCCGGCCGGCCTGCTGCGCGGTCCGCTGGAGGTTCTCGAAGCGCATGGTGAGCGGGTGGAACAGGATCACCGGCATCGGCCATCGCGTCTGGAGCTCGATGATCTGCCGTATCCGATGGATGAAGGACTCCCCGTCCGGCGCCCGGCGGCCGTTGTTCGGCGAGATGTGGAAGCCGACGACATCCGCCTGCCGGAGCGCATCCTCTTCGATCGGGCGGTCGAGGTCGCCCTCGTAGATCTCCCACCCGCGGAACACGATGATGTCGTTCCGGCTCCTCAGGGCGCCGAGATCATCCATGAGCGCCTTCCGTCCCTCGGGACCGACGCCGTACCAATGCGGGAACGTGCTGTTCTTGGCGTACCAGGCGGCGAGCTGCTCCGGCGTCCTCCGGTACAGCTCCAAGTGATCGAGGACCAGCATGACCTTGCGGCCATCGGCGACCGCCGTGTCGATCCACGCTTCGAGCGGTATGGGGCGCTCCATCCCGCAGTGGACGTGCATGTCCATCTCGCGGAGCGGGAACAGCGCCTCGTCGTTCCCTTGCCCCGGCACGACCGGTGCCGGGCACGCGGCCGGCGCTGGCGCGCCGGAGGCAGCACGTGTCGCCGTCAGAGCGGCCACGAACAGCGCCGACGGAAGCCACATCGCGCAGGATCGCAGGTTCATCGCGCATACCTCCTTCTTGGGGTCCGCTCGACCACGCCGCGCAACCGGTCACTCGGGATCCGACCGTCGCGGCTCGCCTTCCACATCGAGTTCGATGACGGTAACGTACGGATCGGGCGCGTGCCGCGGCAGGTCCGAGAGGCACACCCGATCCCCCTCCTGCTCGAACCACACCTCTTCGCCGGTCGCGAGGAGCCTTGCGGCGAGCACGCGGTTGCCGCACCAGCCGATGACCGTCTCCGGTCCATGCCACCGCGCGGCGAGGACGTAGACCGTGCATCCGCGCTGCGTGCTCCAGCCCACCTCGCGGCCGTAGTACGGCGAGGCCGTCGCGCCGTAGATCGCGCGCCCGTTCGCCTTCATCCACGCGCCGACGACGCGGAGCCGCTCAACGGCCTCCCGCGGGAACAGCCCGTCGCGGTCCGGCCCGACGTTGAGTATCAGATTGCCGCCCTGGGAGACGCACGTGATCAGGAGACCGAGGATCTCCCGCGGCGTCTTCCAGGTCGTGTCGGCGGGACAGTAGCCCCACATCCCGTTCGTCGTGTAGCAGGCCTCCCATGGCCTGCTCTCGGGCGTGATCGTCTGCTCCGGCGTGCCGAAGTCCTCCGGCAGCCCCGCACGGTTGTTGATGATGATCCCCGGCTGCAGGCGCCGCGCCATCCCGTTCAGCTCCGCCGAGCGCCAGAGGACCGGGTCCCACGGCTTCATCCCGTCGTACCAGAGGATGTCCACCGTCCCGTAGTTCGACATGAGCTCGCGCACCTGCTCGTGCGCCTGCTCCACCATCGCGGCGTACATCTCGTCCGGCCCACGGATGCTGTCCCGCGTCGAGCCGGGGAAGCGCCAGTCGAGGAGCGAGTAGTAGAATCCCATCCGCACGCCCATAGCGTGGCACGCCTCGGCGTACTCGGCGACGAGGTCCCGCTGGGCGGCCGACCTCACTGACGTGAAGTCGGTGGTCTTGCTGTCGAAGGCGCAGTAGCCGTCGTGGTTGCGCGTCGTGAGGACCATGTACCGCATGCCGGCGTCCTGGGCGACGGCGACCCACTCCCTCGGCCGGTAGTGCCGCGGGTTGAACTCGTCGGCGAGCTTCGCGTGCTCGGCCTTCCGCACGTGCGCGAGGAACTCGTGCCAGACGCCCATCCCGTGGACGGAGAAGAGCCCCCAATGGATGAACATCCCGAACCGCGCGTCCTGCCACCAGCGGATGCGCTCGGGAATCGTCCCGTCGCTCATCAGCCTCCCCTCGTCGTCCGCCGCTGCCGGGATTAGATCACGAGTGGAACCGGAGTTCGGGCCAGCGCGGCTCGCCCTCGACCTCGAGCTCGATGACCGACACGTCCGGGTCGGGCTCATACTGCGGAAGGTCGTGGAGCCACACCCGGTCGCCTCGCTGCTCGATCCGCGCCTCGTCGCCCGTCGCGAGCACGTGCGCGCGGAGGACTCGATTGCCGACCCACGCCAGCGCGAGCGTCTTCCCCGGCCACGCGTGGATGAGAAGGTAGAGCCGGTCCCCGACGCGGGTTGAACACCCCACCTCGCTCGGCGGGCGGAGCACCGTGCGGGTCGAGCCGTAGATCGCCTTCCCATTCACGCGCATCCACTTCCCGACGAGACGGAGCCGGTCCGATGCGGCCGTAGGGATGCGGCCCTCGCCGTCCGGCCCGACGTTGAGGAGGAGATTGCCGCCCTGCCCGGCGCAGACGCCGAGCGTGCCGAGGATCTGCATCACCGTCTTGTAGTTCTTCTCGCTTGGCACGTAGCCCCAGCAGTCGTTCATCGTATAGCACGCTTCCCACGGCCGATCATCAGGCGCGGCATTCTGCTCGTGGGTGACGAAGTCGCCGGGTGCGTCCGGACCGTCGTTCGTGATGATCCCCGGCTGGAGCCCGCGCACCATGGGCTCTAGCTCCTTCCCCCGCCAGATGTCGCCGGGATGACGCCCGTCGTACCAGAGTATGTCCACCTTCCCGTAGTTCGTCAGTAACTCGCGGATCTGAGCGTGCGCCTGCTCCACCATCGGCCCGTAGTCGATCCGGCGATCGTACGGATGGCAGAAGAGACCTCCAGGGAAGCGCCAGTCCACGAGCGAGTAGTAGAAGCCCATCCGCATGCCCATAGCGTGGCACGCCTCGGCGTACTCGGCGATGAGATCCCGCTGGGCGGCCGTCTTCACCGACGTGAAGTCGGAGACCTTGCTGTCGAACAGGCAGAAGCCGTCGCAATGCCGCGTCGTCAGCACCATGTACTTCATGCCCGCGTCCTGCGCGAGCGCCACCCAATCGCGCGGGTGGTAGTGCTGCGGGTCGAACGCGTCGGCGAGCCGGCGATACTCGTCGTTCGGGACGTGCTCCCGGTACATGAGCCACTCGCCGCGCCCGACGGGCGAGTAGATGCCCCAGTGGATGAACATCCCGAACCGTGCGTCCTGCCACCAGCGGATGCGCTCGGCGGGCGCACCTCCAGATGCCGTGCCCATTGGCGACCCTCGTCCCTTGCCGCCTCGCCTCGGCCTACCGGGCCACTTCGGCCTCTTGCGCCGCCGCGACCGCTCTCCGCGCACGCGCCGCGAGGAGTTCGCGGACGATCGTGTTCGTGTGTCGCGGTGTCACGCCGAGCGCGTCACAGTACACGTTCGGCTGGAACGACGGGCCTCCCAGGCCGTGCCCGTCGGTGGAGACGGTGAACTGGACGCCGGCCTCGGCGAGCGGCCGAATGTCCTCGATGAGCGCCTGGCGCACCGTCGGGTCCTGCCACAACCCCACGAAGCGACGGCCGACCTCGATGTAGATCGACCGGCCACGCAGGAGACTGATGAGCGTGTCCTGCTGGGCCGGCGTGTAGAATCGGTACTCGGCGACGGTGATCGTGCTTGGGTCCCTGTCGGCCGCGGTGGCCGTGCGATGGAGGTTCGCGACCCGCATGGCGAGCGGATGGAACAGGATCATCGGGATCGGCACCTGCTCTTGGAGCGCGATGGCCTGCCGCACCCGATGGATCAAGTGCTGCCCGTCCGGCGCTGGGCCGCCCTTGTTCTCCCCGATGTGGAAGCCGATCACCTCCGCCCCCTGGAGGATGTCGGGCTGGGGTGGACGGTCGAGGGTTGCCTCGCCGAACTCCCAGCCGCGAAAAACGACGACGTCCTTCCGGCGCTCCAGCGAGGCGAGGTCGTCCTGGAACGCCTTCCGACCCTCGGCGCCGACCCCGTACCAGGGCGGCCGGTCGCGCTCCGCCCGCCAGGCGGCAAGCTGCTCCGGCGTCCGATGGTAGCCCTCGAAGTGGTCGAGCCCGACAATCACCTTCCGGCCGTCGGCGACCGCGGAATCGATCCAGGCTTCGAGAGGTATGGGCCGCTCCAGCCCGCAGTGGAGGTGCATGTCGATCTCGCGAAGCTGGAACAGCTCCTCGTCGATCCCTTGACCCGGCGCGACCGGCACCGGGCAGGCCACCGTCGCAGCTTGGCTTGCGGCGTGCCCCGCCGTCAACGCCGCCGCGACGAACGCGGACAACAACCACATCGCGCAGGATCGCAGGCTCATCGTTCGTCCCTCCTCATGATGGTCTGGCAGGTGCGAGGCGCACTCGCGCAGGCGCGAGGCATACTCGCGCAGGCGCGGAGGCCCGGGCGCCCAACGGGGATCGCATGGACCCATGCCGCGCCGCCGTCACTGCCTCGCGGCCAGGAGCTTCTTCAGGTGGGCGATGCTGAGCGCCGCGCTCTCCCGTGCCGGCTTCTGCGAGTTGTCCTGCTCGTAGCAGAGCCAGCCGGTGAAGTTGTGCTGGTCGAGGACGCGGATGATGCCCGCGAGATCGACCTCGCCGGCTCCCAGTTCGACCCAGCAGCCCTCGTCGTTCTTGATGCCGTCCCAATAGTCCGCGCGGCCGCAGGCGTCCTTGATGTGCAGATAGGCGACGCGGTCGCCGTACGCCTCCATGACCTCGACGGGGTCCGCCCAGCCGAGGTGGAGGTGCCCGGTGTCGAAGCCCATCTTCAGGTAGCGCGGATCGGTGTGCTCGCAGAGCAGGTCGACTTCGAGGCGCGTCTCGATGAGGGTCCACGCGTGGTTGTGGAAGACCTGGGTGACGCCGAAGTCGGCGACGCGGCGGCCGATCTCGTTGAGCGCCTCGCAGAAGCTGCGGTACTCCCAGAGGCTGTACGCCTTGCGGTCCTTGCGGAGGCCGCCCGGCGCGGAGATCAGCGTCGTGCAGCCGAACTGGGGCAGGAGCTTCGCGGTCTCGACGACGTTGCGGATCTCCGCCTCCCGCGTCGCCGGGTCGATGAAGTACCCGCCGGTGAACGTGCCGCAGACCTCGAGCCCCGTCTCGTCGAGGAGCCGACGCAGGTCGTCCGGCCGGTCGCGGTACGCGGCGACCGGGGCTTCGATGCCGTCGTAGCCGAGCTCGGCCGCCTCCCGCGCTACCGCCTCCAACGGCGTGTTCTTCCAGAGTATCGGCTGAGCGCCGATCTTCACGTCGAGCATGATGGGTCTCCCGTGTGACGGGCTGATCGCGCGACCTGTCCCCGCCGCGGTACTGACATATGCATCGGATCGCGGCGAGGACCGACCCCCCCCCGCCACGGGCTGATCGCGCGCTTCACTCCGTCGCAGGCGCGTCGCCGGCCGACTCGCCTGCGACGGGGTCGTCGAACCACGATCGCAGCTCCGCGAGCGCGACCTCGACGTCCTGCCGGCCGCGCCGCACCGAGGCGACGATGAGCGGCGGGACGAGCAGCAGGATCACCGCGACCAGCATGACGCGGGAGGAGGAGCCTGCTCCCGGCGCGAGGAAGCTCAGGGCGATGACGCCGAGGAGCGCGAGCGTCCAGATGATCCAGAATGCCAGAGTCAGACGCTGGACGTGCGTCGCGTACCGGATCGTGCAGCCGTCGGGTGCGTCGACCACGGAGCCCCGGAGCACGAGCACGCCGGAGTGGATCGCGGTGGTGAGGCGATAGACGAGGCGGAACCGGCCGTGCGACTGGAGGCGTCCATCGAGGCGACCTGCTTGGACGAAGTGCAAGCGGTACACGCCCTTGCGGACTGCGGTGAACCGCTCGTCGAGGAAGCGCAGGCACTCCTGTGCCGTCCATCGGCGCAGGTGAATCTCCCCCTTCGGAAACCAGCCGCTCACATCGACCCCCGGCCGCCACGCGGCCCGCTCATCTGCTGCGACGACTACCGTGACGACGCCGCATCGCCGCCGCGGTCGCCGAACCACGACGGCAGCTCGTCAAGTGCCTGCCCCACTTCGCGTCGGCCGCGGAGGAGCGACGCGACGACGAGGAGCGGAACGAGGAGCAGCGCGGCGACACGGAGCGCTATCCGCCACGGCGCGATCGTGTCCGACACGAAGAGCCCCACGGCGAGCGCCGCGAGCATGTCGAACGTCCACACGGACCATACCCAGATCGCAACTGCCGCGATCCGCGTGCGGTAGCGCATGGCGCACCCGCCGGGGACGTCGTCCACCCGGCCACGGAGGCCGAGCGCGCCCGAGTGGATCACCCAGGGCACGCGGCAGCTCAGCCGGAACGTGCCATCCTCTCGTACCCGCCCGTCGCGGATCGCGACCGGGCGCCGCGCTCGCAAGCGCAACGCGTCGAGCCGCCGGCGGAGCGCGATCAGGCACTGCACCGCCGTCCAGCCGGGCAGACGGAGCTCGCCGCGGGGGAGCCATCCGGTCGCCGGCCACCCGCCATTCGTGCTCACGCGTCGCCACCTCGGACCATGGCCCGACGGCGCGGCACCGGCGGGAAGTAGACCCAGAAATGGCTCATGCGTTCCGCCTGGCCGAAGAAGAGCTCGCCATCCGCGCCGGTGGCCGCCGCGCGATAGACGTACCCGTATCCCCGCAGGCCAAGGAGCGAGATCGGCACGCCGAGATCGCGCAAGGTCGCGTCCTCGGGGTCGTACACGAACAGGTGGCCGATGTCGTCGTCGTCGCCGCAGATGCCGAACAGGCGGCCGTCGTGGCCGACCGTCATGCAGCGCACGGTCGGCGAGGCCCCCGGCTTGCCGAGCGATCGCACCTGCTCCGTCGCCGGATCGAGCGCGAAGAGGAAGCCGTCCGCGCTCGCGCTTCCGTAGATGGTGCCGGTATCCGGGTCGAGGGCGAAGCTCTCGGCCTGGTTGTGAATCTCGCGTCCGGCGGCGCAGGGAATCCAGAGGCCGAGGTCCGCGAATGTCCCGTCCGCCGGGTTGAACCGCCAGAGCGAGCCGTTGCACGCCGTGCCCCAGATGCGGCCCTGGAGGTCCCGCACGAGGGTGCGCGAGAAGCGCTGCACCGCATCCACCTTGCGGACCTTCGTCACCTCGCCGCCATCGATGGCGCAGCCGAACAGTGTGCCCGTGCGGGCCGATACGCCCCAGATCGTACGATGCTCCCCATCGAGGACGGCGTGGGCGATCCCCTCGTCGGCGAACGGATGGGCGACGGCCGTGTAACCGGGGCGCGAGAAGCCCCACTCCTGGAGGCAGTCGTACGGCCATCCCACGGCGGGATGCCGCCATATCTTGCCGCCGTCCGGGCCGGAGGTGGCAAGGTAGATCGCGCGATCCGGCGCCGGCATGACCGCGGTGCACGCCGTCGCGCCGGGGATGACGCCGAGGTCGTGCACGATCCCGGTCACGCCGCGGGTCATCGCGGCGAACAGGTGCGCGGCGCGGCCGGCGGTGCCGCCGAACACCATCCGGCTCGCGTCCACGGCGAGGGCGATCGTCGCGCACTCGTCCGCAGGGATCGGGGTCGTGATCCCCGGGAAGGCGAGCGGCATCGCCACCATCGCGCCCTCCTGCACGAAGGAGCGATGGTGGTACTTCTCGAAGTTCTGAAGATGGCTCGACGTGAGGTCGAACTCGGGGTTCCGCGTCGGCTCGACCGGCCACGTGCGCCCCTTGAGGTCCAGCAGCATCGCGCGCTCCTTATCGCGGTCGGGAGATGGTCGAAGGTCCATGCGCCGGCATCGTCAGCCCCAGGTCCGAAGCGGCTCGTGGAGGTCGCTCCGCCCGCCCGGCACGTCCATCGGCATGCGGAAGATGCCCGAGGGTCTGCCGCCGACGTGGCCGAAGAAGAGGTTGCCAAACCGATCCCGCCCGCCGCGGGAGACGTACTGCGCGGGGAACTTCTCACGGGCCAGGGGCGCCATGTCGTCCCGCGCGAGCGTCCGCGGGTCCATTCGATAAATGACGCCGGTGCAGTCCTGCGGCGTCGGACGCACGTCCGGCCCGCCCTCCCAGCGGGAGGCGACGTAGTAGAGCATGCCATCGGCGCCGAAGACCAGGCCGCCGGTATGGTCGGTGAACGTATCGATCGGCAGCGACCTATCGCGCTCGGGCGTCGCCGGCCCGAGGTCCTCCATGCGGCCGTACGGCCCGTCCTCCGGCCAATAGCGGAACAGGTGCTCGTGCGCGCGCCACGTCACCGCGTAGATGCAGTCGCCCTCCGGCGAGGCGACGGCATCGTAGAACACCGAGTGCCAGCGCGACTGGTACGGCTCGCACGGGATGTACGTCGGGATCTCCTCCAGCCGGTCGCGGTCGGGATCGTACCGCACGAGCTGCCCCATGTCGGATGACGTGTACGCGCGGCCGCGGCGGTCGGTGAAGACGATCTGCGAGTTGACGGAGCCGATGCGGCCCAGGTCGCGCCGCGTGCGCGTCGGAATGTCGTAGATGACGAAGTGGTCGCGCGGGTACGTGACGATGTAGATCCTCCCGCGCTCCTCGTCGAGGGCCATGCAGCGCGAACCCTCCCGCGGCGCGATCGTGTCCCACCAGCGGACCTCGTCCGTCTTGGTGTCGTACGCGATGAGCGCCGAGCCGCGGAAGGCCTTGCGCGGGTCGCTCCAGTCCGCCCATGGGGAGTAGAGGAAGTCGCCGAGCGCCGGTCCGCTGAGGTGCGTGGCGGCGTAGAGGATGCCGTCGTGGCGCGAGGGGCAGAAGCAGTAATGGATCTTGCACTGCGTCGCGCGGCCGGAGTCGGGAGGGTCGTTCACCGCGGTGGCGAGTTCGAGGATGTAGTCGAGCCGGTCGTGCTCGTCGTCGTAGCGCGCCACGTAGACGCTCACGCCGCCGAGATGCTCGCTGCACGCGGCGGCGTAGATGCACCCGTCCGGCCCGGCGGAGAGGGACCAGCACGAGTCGGACGTGGGCACGTCGGTGAACTCGTAGAAGCTCGGATCGCCTGGCATCGCGGTCTCCTTCGAAGGCGGAGACGGGCGCAATCCATGCCCGTCATGTCTCACAAGATAGCGCCATCGCGACACGGGGGAAGCTCCCGCGGACGATGCACACTTTCACGGCGTGGCGAGATATCGTATCTTGGCACATGCGGGCGCGCGCGCAGTGAGCGCGGAGGCGGTGGTCGTCGACGAGATACCTGGGCAGCCGCCGGCCTGATACGTATCTGCAACAAGATATTGTGGGGACGATGCATGCATCGCTCCTGCAGGACCATGGCGGACGCACGGGCGATCGGCTGACGACCATTACCTCCACGTGCTCCGGCGCGTCGGGGACCCAGGCGGAGCGGACGAGTCATGTCAGGGAAGGGGTTCGATCATGGCCATGCAACCGGACTCGCTGACGGAGCAGGAGGGCGACCAGCTCCCTGCCGTCGTTGATTCCCTGCGGCGCATCCTCCAGGACCAGCGGCGGATCAACATCCTCCTGACCCGCATGGTACACGACCAGGAGCAGCGCGTGAAGGTGCTGGAGGCACGGGGCCCGTCCGGCGACGGAGGCACCGACGGCGGAGCGGCGAGGGCCGCCGGGACGCTCGTCGTCGGCAGGGACGTGCCTGCGTATCCGCTGAGCGACATCCAGTTCCTCCGACGGAGCGAGGTGTTCGGCACGCTGAGCGACGACGCCCTGCGGATCATCTTCCACTACGGCGAGGTGCGCCATTACGGCCGGGGCGAGCTGTTGTTCGAGATCGGCCGCAAGGCCGACGCCCTCTACGTCATCAAGGAGGGCGTCGTCGAGGTCGCCCGACCGGTGGACGATCCGAGCAACATGAAGACCGTCGCCTACTTCACGAACTGCGACGTCATCGGCGAGATGCGCATCATCACGCAATCCCCGCACCGCTCGATCGGGCGCGTGCCGGGGGGCGCCGACATCTTCGTGCTGCGGCGCGGCCCATTCATCGACCTCATCGGCAAGGTGCCCGAGCTCGCCGTCTGGATATGCCAGATGTTCGCCCACCGGCTGGAGGGCACGGTCGCGACGCTGCGCACGCACGAGCAGCGGCAGCGGCAGCTCGAGGGCAACCTCGAGTACTTCGATCTCGCCACGGTGATCCAGACCCTCCTCAGCACCGACCAGCGCACCGGCATCCTCACCGTCAACAACGACAAGCAGGAGACCGTCGCCGAGCTGTTCATCGACGGCGGCGCCCTCAAGCGCGCCCGCATGGGCAAGCTGAGCGGCGAGGACGCCTTCTACCAGCTCTTCCAATCCCAGCTCGACCGCGGCAGCTTCTTCTTCCGCGAGGACGTCGACCCGGAGGAGGAGCAGGCCGAGATGGAGGCGCCCGGCGTGAGCCTCCTCATGGAGGCGGCGCGCCTGCAGGACGAGCTCTCCGACATCAAGCGCACCGTCATCACCGATCCGGCGAGGGTCTACCGGCAGCTCACTCCGAACCTTACGTGGCAGGAGGAAGAGGAGAAGATCCTTGCCGAGGCGATCTGGAACGGCGTCGGCCACAGCATGAGCGTCGAGCAGATCGTCGAGCAGATGCCGAGGAACGACCACGCCATCTACGCGACGCTGGC
>Ga0315279_10001286_pt1 | contig 42513 bp, 39 predicted proteins | sample YL17G06_20_MG_FD_203694 | JGI IMG/M metagenome (GOLD analysis project Ga0315279, IMG submission 203694) | Sediment microbial communities from Yellowstone Lake, YNP, Wyoming, USA - YL17G06_20 | ecosystem: Environmental > Aquatic > Freshwater > Lake > Sediment | place: USA: Wyoming | collected...
TGGGTTACGACAACCTGGACGTGGCCTACGCGCGCTCGCGGGCGATCGAGGTGACGAACACGCCGGACGTGCTCACGGAGGCGACGGCCGAGTTCACCTGGGGCCTGATCCTCGCCGTCACACGCCGTATTCCCGAGGGAGAACGCCTGCTGCGTGCCGGCGGCTGGAAGGGCTGGGCGCTGGATTTCATGCTCGGCTCCGAGCTTCGCGGCAAGCAGCTCGGAATCGTCGGGCTGGGCCGCATCGGTCTGGCCGTCGCCGTGCGGGCCCTGGCCTTCGGCATGCGCGTGGCGTACACGACCGCGGACCCCGTGCCGGGCGGGTACGCCGGTCCGCTGCCGCTTCCGGCGATGCAGGCGCTGTCGTTCGACGAACTGCTGGCGACCTCGCACGTCGTGTCGTTGCACGTTCCGCTGACGGACAGGACGCGCCATCTCATCGACGGCAAGGCGCTCGCACGGATGAAGCGGACCGCTTACCTGGTGAACACCTCGCGCGGCCCGGTCGTGGACGAGCCTGCGCTCGCCTGGGCGCTGCGCGAGCACCTCATTTCCGGCGCGGCGCTCGACGTCTACGAGCGGGAACCCTCGGTGCATCCCGATCTCCTGACGCTCGAAAACGTCGTGCTCGCGCCGCACCTGGGGAGCGCGACGACCGAGACCCGCACGGCGATGGCCGATCTGGCCGTCCGCAACGTGCTGGCCGTCCTGGATGGGCGGCCGGCACTGACGCCCGTGCCGTGATCCGCAGATTCAGGCAAGGAATCGGCTCAGGGCTTACGGCTTATGGCTCACGGCCTGGTTTGGCTGAGGGCCTTGAGCCACTTCTGACCGGCTCAAGCCGCCGTCGCACCGGGCGCGGCGCGCCTCGAGTCTTGCCATGAGCCCAGTCGGGCCCTGAGCCTGGAGCCTTGTGATGGCTGGAACACGACAGGCGAAGCCGCTGGCGGCGCAGGCGCCGAGTGCAGCAGCCGTAGCGTGGATCATGCGGCGCTTGCGGAACGCGCTGCCAGACCTCGAGGCTCCGGCGGTCGAGAAGATCGCCGAGGCCAGCCGCAGGAATGCGTTCCAGGTGCTGATGGGCACGCTGCTGTCGGCGCGCACCCAGGATGCCACCACGCACTCGGCCTCGGTGCGCTTGTTCGCGAGGGCTGATTCGCCGGAAACGATGTGGCCCCTGAGCGTCCGCGAGATCGAGCGGCTGATCTACCCCGTCAGCTTCTACCGCACGAAGGCACGTCACGTGAAAGCGACCTGCAGGCTGCTCGTGGAGCGGTTCGGGGGGCGGGTCCCGGACACGATCGAGCAGCTGCTGACGCTGCCCGGTGTCGGGCGGAAGACCGCGAACCTGGTGCTGATTCTCGCCTACGGAAGCCGGCGCAACATCTGCGTGGACACGCACGTCCATCGCATCTCGAACCGTCTCGGCTGGGTCTCGACACCGACGCCGGAGCAGACCGAACAGGCGCTCTACCGGGCCGTTCCCCGGCGGTGGTGGCCGGACGTCAACCTGTACCTCGTCACCTGGGGTCAGCACGTCTGCCGCCCGATCCGGCCGCGGTGCGGCGCCTGCGTCCTCGCCGCCAGGTGCCCGTCACGCGCGCCCCGGTGACCGCGCGCCCGGCTCAGTCGACGTGGCTCGGTTCCTCGTCGCGTTCGACCTCGAGCTTCCTCGTCTCCCTGCCGAGCCACCAGAAGAACAGCAGCAGCAGCACCGCCGGCACGAGCGCCGACCACCAGCCGTGCAATCCGACCCGCTCGAGGACCGGCGGACCGCCCCACGCGACCACCGTCATGATGACCGCCGCCCACGCCAGCGCGCCGATCGAATCCCCGAGCGAGAACAGCCAGGCGGGGACCCGTGCGTACGCGCAGGCGGCGGAGATCGCGACGCGCAGACCCGGCATGAACCGGCACGCCAGCACCATCGCGACCTGATGCCGGCGGACGCGCTCGACGATCGCGCCGTGGCGCCGGGCCAGCGCCGGAAAGCGCTCGAGCCAGCGCCGCAGGTGTCCGTGCAGGGCGCCGCGGATGATGTAGTAGAAGAACTGGTCGCCCGTGGCCCCGCCGAGCGCCGCGGCCAGGAACACGCCGGTGCCGCTCAAGTGTCCCTCTGCGACGGCCACGGCGGCGGTGATGAAGATGACTTCGCCTTCGAGGATGGCGGCGATGAACACGATCAGGTAGGCGAGCCCACCCGGCCAGTCGGCTGGATTCACGTGCGTGCGGCCGTGTCGGCCGGCGCGCTGCGGACGTTGCGCGCGATGTCGATGGCGGCCCGGCGGACGCTGCCCGCGATGCGCGCCACCTGGGCGTCGGTCAGTGCCGCGTAGACCGGCACCTGGATCGCGTCCTCCGACCGGGTGGCACCGGGCACGTCGATGTGCGGACCGGGGAACAGGTCGGTCAGCCCGGTGCACACGTCAACGTGCAGGCTCTCGATGTCGATGCCCGCCCGCACGCAACGCGCGATCAGCCGATCGCGGTCGGCGCCGTAAGCGCAGTACTGATAGTACACGTGCGTGCGATCGGACGGGACCCGCGGCACCTGCAGCACGTCCCCGAGCGCGTCGTCCATCCGGCGTGCATGGGCCTGCGTCGCCGCGGTCCACTGGTCGAGGTACTTCAGCGACTCGAGCCCCAGCGCCGCCTGCACGTTGCTGTAGCGCTCGGTGTACTCGGCGGGCAGCGGGTCGAGCGGCCGGATTCTCTCCCACAGGTACACGTCCGGGTTCGCGTCCCACAGCGCCGCCACCCAGAGGATCGGGAACGACGTCCACGTGAACACGGTCGGGCGGATGAGGATTCGCTGGATGCGGCCCACGAGCAGCCGCTTGCGGATGCGATCTTCGCTCGGCCACGCCAGCGCCGCCACCACGTCCGCGACCCGTTGCGCCACCGCCGGGTCGTGAACGAGCGCCGCCCCCCCGCCATACGTGTTCAGCGGCTTGAGCGTCTGGAAGCTGAACAACGCGCCGGTGCCGAAGGTGCCGACGGGGCGCCCGCGGTACGTCGCCCCCAGCGCGTGCGCGCAGTCCTCGATGACGGCCAGGTTGTGGCGGGCGGCGATCGTGACGATCGCGTCCATATCGCACGGCAGCCCGTACAGGTGCGTCGGCACCACCACACGCGTCTTGTCGGTGATCACGCGCTCCAGCGAGGCCGGATCGAGCACGAACGTGTCCGGATCGATGTCCGCGAAGACGACCTTCAGGCCCGCGGCCTGTGCGAGCGCCGGGATCACCCAGAAGGTCAGCGCCGGCACCACGATCTCGGATCCGGGCGGCAGCTGGAGCGCCTTCAGCATGCAGTAGAAGGCCATCCGGCCGTACGCGGTCGCGATGGCGCGGCCGCTCCCCAGGCGCTGCTCGAACGCCCGTTCGAACTCGGCGATCTGCGGGCCCCGGATGAACTCGCCCCGCGCCTTGCAGGCGGCGATGATCTGCTGCGTGTTCGGGAGGACGCGGGCGCCGTAGCGCGAAATCGCATTCAGCACGTGACCGACCGGGACATCTTCTCGGTTTCTGCCCGCGAACAGAATGCCGCCGCCCGCTGATCCATCCGCTTCGCCCAGCTGCGCACCCGTGTATTCTGGATCTTCAGCACGTTCGCCAGACACGACGGCCGCATGTAGAACCGCGTGTAGGCCGCGCCGAGCAGGAACATCAGCTCGCGCGCCGTGAGATTCGGGTGCGTGAACGTCGGCGTGAAGCCGTCGAACTTCTGCCAGTCGGTCTCGTAGATCCTGGCCTTGAGCTGCTTGAACAGCGGCGTCCCCGGGTACGGCGTCAGCAGCTTGAACTGCGCGAACGCCGAGTTCATCTCGATGGCGAAGTCGATCGTGGCCGCCACCGACTGCCAGTTGTCGGTCGGAAAGCCTATCACGTAGAAGGCGGCCGTGACGATGCCGAGCGTGCGACAGTGCTGGATCACCTCGCGGTGGTGCGCTTCCGGGACGGGCCGGCGGCCCACGCGCTTGAGCGCCTCCGGCGACACCGATTCGACCCCGTAGCTGATCGCCCGCAGCCCCGCGACGTAGGCCCTGTCGAGCAGGTCCCGGTCGAGCCGATCGAGGCGCGTTTCGATGTCGAAGCGCACGCGCAGGTGGCGCGCAAGGATCTCGTCGCAGAACGCCAGCACGCGATCCCGCGACTGTGTGAACAGCGGGTCGCGGAAGATCAGGTACGGCCGCCGGTACGCGTGGCAGAGCGCTTCGATCTCGTCCACGATGTTCTTTATCGACCGGGCGCGGTACTCGGCCAGGATGCGGTGCGGGCAGTACGTGCAGAACTCCGGGCACCCCCGGCTCGAGAGCAGCGGGAACCCGCCGCCGGCCGGCCGGACGAAGAAGCGGAATCCGCCCCCCCGGTGGACCCGCAGCAGATCCCACCGCGGGAACGGCAGCGAATCGAGATCCATGGTCGGCGCGCTGTCGCAGATGCCCTTCAGCGTCTCGCCGCCGGCCAGGCGCGTGACCGCCTCTTCCGGTTCGCCCCGCACCACGAAATCCGCGTGGTCGGCGAACAGCTCCGGCATCTTCGAGGCCGTCAGCCCAACGAACCCCACGCGCACGCCGCGTGCGCGCATCCTGTCGGCCCACGCGGTTTCGTGGCGGTGATCCACCAGCGACGACAGAACGAGGGCCACGTCGCCATCGAGGAGGCGGTGGCGGGTGAACACGACCTCGTGCCCGGCGGCGTCGCAGATGGCCGCCAGGTAGGCCATCTGGACGCTCGGCAGGTTGATGTAGCGCCGCTTGAGAAACCGGACGACGTGAGAGACCTTGGAGAAAGGGACCAGGCGGGAGCCGTATCCGCCCGCCACCGTGTCCTTGGCGACCAGTCCGCCGGTTCCTTTCAAATCGGCCAGTACGACTCGCATCGGAAACCCCGATTCCAGTCGGTTCCTACGTCCGGATTACACGACCGTGCGTGGCGCCATCCAGCCTCGAGCGCATCTGTCATTGGTCAGGGCGGGGATGGCCGGCTCGACCCGGCGGTCGAACGCCTGCTCGCGCGCGAGACATGCAGCGGCGCTGGGCGCCAGGCGCCCGGCTTGCGGTGGGTACGTCCGAGGATACCGCATGAGCGGAATCGAAACACCGCCGATTGGCTTGGGCCCATCCGATTGCGATGTTATCGCAGGAACCCCGGCCGTGACAACGACGCTCAGGGTGGCGGGGGCAGCAGGGCCGGTTCCGGCTTACAGGCCGGAATCCGCTGGAGGAAGGGGTAGGCGGCCAGCATTTCCGGGCGGTACTCGCCGGTCACCGGTTCCCCGAGCTGGTGTTTCAACTCAACTGCGTCGGCCACGGCCTTTGCCGCGAAGTGGTTGTTCAGGTACAGGTAGGCCTTGCGGACCAGGGTCCGGACCGCCTTCACGGTCTCGGAGAACGGCCTCAGTTCCTCGGGCGAATACAGGTAGTCGTAGCGGTCCTCGGACTCGTCGTGCCTCCACCACTTCTGCGCGTTCCTGCCGTGCAGCCGCATGTAGTAGAAGCCGGTCACGTTGGGCAGCCGGTTCTGCCGGACCGAAAACCGGAATTTCGGCTCGTCGATCTGCACCCAGGCCGTGCCCAACTCGCCCAGCAGCGGCAGCGTGGTCTCCAGGGTGTCGCTCCACGTGCGGTCGCGCAGTTCGACCGCCAGCGCGTAGCCGGAGAAGGCGCGCAACAGCCAGTCGAGGTACTGGACGGACCGGGGCGATTGCTTGAAGCTCGGCGGAAACTGGACGAGCAGCGCGCCGAGCTTTCCCGCCTTCGCCAGCGGATCGATGCTCTTGCGGAAGTCGTCCACGTCGCGCTGTGTGACCGCAGGAACGGCCCTGGCGTCTTGCGACCCTCCGATCGTCCGGCGCTCTGTAGGCGTCTCGGCATTTCGGGCGCCGGGCGCGGGACGTCGGGTGCCGGACCCGGCCGAGCCGGCAGCCATCGCCGGATGCGTGAATCCCTGATACAGCTTGACGGAGAACTCGAACGCCGCCGGGGTTCGCGCTGCCCAGCTGCGCGCCATCTCCACGCTGGGCACGCGATAGAAGGTCGAGTTCACCTCGACGGTGTCGAAGTGGTCCGCGTAGTAGGCGAGCTCGTCGAACCGGCGCCGGCCGCGCGCCGCGGCGGGCGGATAGAACAGGCCGTTCCACGTCCCGCGGCCCGACGGGTAGCTCCAGCCGCACGTCCCGATTCGCACGTCACCGTCCATGGGCCCCCAGCGCCGCCTCCAGCGCGTCCTTGTCGAATCCGAACACCGCCTTCCTGCCCTTCACCAGGACCGGCCGCTCGATCAGGTAGAAGGTGGGCTCTGGCACGGGCGCCTCCATCCGCATTGTAGTCCGCCGGGCCGCCACCGGTCCGGAGGAATCTGCAGCACGCGGCAGTGGACTACAATGAGCTGTTCATGTTGACGGTCAACGAGGTGTTCTTCTCGATCCAGGGCGAGTCCACCTGCGCCGGGCAGCCGTGCGTCTTCGTGAGGCTGACCGCCTGCGATCTGCGCTGCGCCTGGTGCGACACGGCATACGCATTCTTCGAGGGGCGCACGCGGTCGATTGACGACGTGATTGCCGACGTCAACCAGTACCACTGCGCGCTCGTCGAGGTGACCGGCGGTGAGCCGCTGTTGCAGGAAGACGTGTACGGGCTGATGGAGCGGCTGCTCGCCGGCGGCTGCACGGTGCTTCTCGAAACGGGCGGTCACCGGAGCATCGCGCGCGTGCCGGGTGGCGCCATCGCGGTCGTCGACGTGAAGTGCCCGGGCAGCGGCGAAGCCGACAAGATGGATTGGGAGAACATGGTGCGCCTGCGCCCGCACGACCAGGTGAAGTTCGTCATCCGGGATCGCGCCGATTACGAGTACGCCCGGGACGTGCTGGCTCGCTACGATCTTGCGTCGCGGACGGCGGCGGTGCTGTTCTCGCCCGTTCACGGCGTGCTCGATCCCCGCGACCTGTCGGAATGGGTGCTGGCGGATCGGCTGCCGGTTCGCGTGCAGCTCCAGGTGCACAAGTACATCTGGAGCGCGGGTGCCAGGGGAGTGTGAACGGGATCTCTTGCTCTGCATGAACGCAGTCGTCCTTCTCAGCGGCGGACTCGATTCCTACACGGCAGCGGCCATCGCCGGGCGGCAGGGGTTCCAGTTGTATGCGCTCAGCGTCCGCTACGGCCAGCGGCACGCGCGCGAGCTCGAGGCGGCGCGCGCGATCGCCGCGCGCCTGCAGGTCGCGCAGCATCGCGAGATCTCGGTGGATCTGTCGGTGTTCGGCGGCTCGGCGCTGACGACCTCGGTCGAGGTGCCGAAAGGTCGGATGATCGGCGCGGCCGGCGGGATTCCGATCACCTACGTGCCCGCCCGCAACACCGTGTTCCTCTCGCTGGCGCTGGCCTGGGCCGAAGTGCTGGGTGCGACCGACATCGTCATCGGCGCCAACGCCATCGACTATTCGGGCTACCCGGACTGCCGACCGGCGTTTCTCGACGCGTTCGAGCGTCTTGCGTCCGTCGCGACGAAGGCAGGCGTCGAGGGCGCACGGTTCAGGATTCACGCCCCGCTGCTGGCCATGTCGAAGGGCGAGATCATCCGGCGCGGTCTCGAGCTCGGCCTGGACTACGGCTTGACGCACAGCTGCTACGATCCCGGAACGCAGGGAGCACCGTGCGGGCGGTGCGATAGCTGCGTGCTGCGCGCAAAAGGGTTCGAGGAAGCCGGCGCGCTCGATCCGCTGCTCGTCCGGCGCTCGCCCCGGAACCCGTAGCGCCTGGCATGGTTCTCGGACCTCGGACTTCGGACATCGGACATCGGACTCCGGACCCCGGACTCCGGACTACTCTTTCGGGAGTTCCCCCGTGACCGAACGCCTCTACTATGCGCAGCCGTCGCTCAGGGAGTTCGATGCGACGGTGACGCAGGTCGATCGGGTTGAATCGCGGCCGGCTGTCGTGCTCGATCGCACGGCCTTCTATCCAACCTCGGGCGGGCAGCCGTTCGACACCGGCACGCTGAACGGCGTCCGCGTCCTGGACGTTGTCGATCGTGACGACCATTCGATCGCGCACGTGCTCGAGCGTCCGCTCGATCCCGGCACGCGGGTGCACGGGACGATCGACTGGGCGCGGCGCCTCGATCACATGCAGCAGCACACCGGGCAGCACGTCCTGTCGGCGGCCTTCGATCATCTTCACGGCGCGCGCACGGTGGGCTTCCATCTCGGCGCCGAGGTCTCCTCGGTCGATCTGTCGCGCGAGTTGAAGCCGGATGCCATCGATGTGGCCGAAGACGAGGCCAACCGCATCGTGTGGGAGGACCGGCCCGTCGCCGTGCGCTTTGCGACCGCCGAACAGGCGGCATCGCTCCCCCTCCGGAAGGAGCCCGAGCGCGAGGGCCTCCTTCGTCTCATCGACGTGGCCGACTTCGATCTGTCCGCGTGCGGCGGCACCCACGTGGGCCGCACCGGGGAGATCGGGGCGATCCAGGTCCTGACGTCGGAGCGGTTCCGCGGCGGCATCCGCGTGGAATTCGTGTGCGGAGGGCGCGCCGCGCGCGCGTTCCGGCGCCTGCGCGACGTCGTGGCCGGCTGCATCCGCAGCGTGTCGGTCCTGCCCGAGGAACTGCCCGCGGCGATCGCGCGGATGCAGGCCGACAGCAAGGAGCTGCGGAAGACGCTCCGGGCCAACCAGGAGCAGCTCGCGGCGTACGAGGCGATCGCGCTGGCCGACCGCGCCGTCCAGCTCGGCGGGCGGTTCGTGGTCGTCGAATCGGTCGGGCAATCCGACGCGGGCATCCTCAAGGCGCTTGCGCTGTCGGTCGCCGGCCGGCCGGGATACGACGTCGCGCTCTTCTCTGCGGAGGCGCCGTTTCTGGCTGTCGTCGCGCGATCGCCGGGCGGGGCGCTCGAAGCCGGCGCCGTGCTCCGCCGCCTGGTCGAACGATTCGGCGGCAAGGGCGGGGGCCGCGCGGATCTCGCGCAGGGCGGCGGGCTGAACGGAGAGAAAGCGGAGATTCTCGAGGAGGCGAGGCGGTTGCTCAATCCGGCTTCTTCCGCGTGAAGTTCGCCAGCCGCTCGATCGCCAGATCCGTCGTCGCATCGATCGTCGCCTGCGGCAGCGTGGAGTTGTTGGCGATGATCGAGAAGACCAGCGGTTCGCCGTCGGCGGTTTCCATGAAACCTGACAGCGCCCTCACATTGGCGATTGAGCCGGTCTTCGCGTGCACGTTGCCGGCGGCGCGGGTGCCGCGGAACCGCCTCGCGAGCGTCCCGCCCTCGACGCCACCGGTAGGCAGCGCATCGATGAACGGGCCGCGGTGGCGCGGATCGTTGTAGATGTGCCGGAGAATCCGGACGAGCATCTCGGCCGTGACGTAGTTGTAACGCGACAGGCCGGACCCGTCGACCGTCACGTAACTGCCCGGCTCGACGCCCCAGGCTTCCAGCACTTCCTGCACGACCTTCTCGCCCGCTTCGACGGTTCCCGCCCCGGCCTGCAGGCCGAGCGTCTTCAGCAGCGTTTCCGCGTACAGGTTCTGGCTGACCTTCATCAGCACCTTCGCGATCTCGGCGAGCGGCGCCGAGCGCCGTGACACGAGCGTCGTCGACACCGACAGGTCGGGCACCGTATCGAGGCTTCTCACCGCTGCCGCCCCGTCGCGCACGCGGATGCCGCTCTCGACGATCACGGATCGAAACGCCTGTGCGAAGAAGCGCGCGGGATTGTCGACCGCGACCGTTCGGGTGGTTTCGGGCGCGTCCAGCGGGACGGCGCCGCTCACATCGAGCCGGTCGCTCCCCGCCATGCGGCGAAGCTCGATCGTCGGCCTGCCGCCCGGCGCAGCCGTCGTGACATGGTTCTCGACGCTGAGATCGCTTCCGTCCGGACGGATGGAAACGGCCGCCCGCAGTCCCACCGCCGTGCCAGGGCGGACGACGACCTCGGCGACGTTTTCGTTGTACTGGATCGCCGTGACCGGCGCCGCATAGCCGTACACCAGATAGTCCCAGGACCAGCCGGCCCCGAGCGACTCGTCATCGAAGGCGCGATCGTCGGCGACGATGGGGCCGTCGATCGCGGTGATGCCGGCTTCGCGGAGCCTGGCCGCCCAGTCCTCGAACACCGCCGTCGGGGCGCCCGTCCTCCCATTGATCGTGGGGTCGCCGCTGCCGACGATCACGAGATCGCCCTTCAATACCCCGTGCTCGATGGGGCCGTTGGCCACCAGTTTCGTTTCGTACGTGTAGTCCCACCCGAGACGCTCGGCCGCGGCTGCCAGCGTGACGATCTTCATGTTGGACGCCGGCATGACGAGCTTCGCCGGGTTCAGCTGGTAGAGGATTTCGCCCGTCGCCAGCGACTGGATCTCGATGCCCCAGAGCATCCGGTCGAACAGCGGTGCGGCGAACAGCGTGTGCAGTTCCGATCGGATCTGCTCGACGGGGGTCGATGCCGGCGTCGCCGGTGCGGCCGGCGGAGTGGTCGTCGGGGAGGGCGTCGCGGGCCTGGGGACCGCGGCCGCGAGCGGCGCAGTTGGCGCCGGCGCTGCCGCGGGAGGCGCCGCCGTGGGAACGGCGGGCGGTGTCTTCGGCCCGCAGCTGAGGACGACGAAGGCGAGCAGCCAGACCGAGAACAGGCGCAGGGCAGGGCGTCGGGATCTGTGGGCCCTCATCGCATCATCCTGTGAACCGCGCAGAGGGGCGACTACCAACTGCGAACTGCCAACTGCCAACCGCGAACTGCCAACTCACTTCAACGCGTCGAGCGCTTTCATGACGGCGTCGAACTCGACCGAATCCAGCTTCGCGGCGCCAGCCTCGCCGGTTCGCGAGGCGTAGACGTCCGGGCCCGCCTTGCCGAACGCCACGCGTTCCAGCCTCTTCCCGTCATCGAACCGCGCGCTCGCCGTCAGGACCGGCTTGTCGAGGCCGGTCTTGGCCGACGCTGCCGCCCAGGACTGGGTCCGGAGGTTCGTCAGCTTCGTGAGGAACTCGTCCATCTTCGGACCGTCCACCTCGCGGGCGGCGGGCGACACCTGGCGCCATTTCTCGGTCGCGTCCTTGCCCGACGCTTCGGTCTTCTCGAAGACCAGCGTGTCGGTCCCGCGCGTGATCTCGAGGCGATTGGCGTTGTAGGGCCGGAACTCGAAGACGTCCTTCCGCCGGTAGTCGTCGGATGGCTTCTCGAGCTCGTCGGCCAGGCCCGCCTCCACCGTGAAGACCAGCGGGCGCGACGCGTCGCGCGCGTAGAGCGTGCCGTCCGGAGCCTTCTTGCCGATCTGCAGCGTGGCGCGCGCGCTGCCGGCCCCGAGCGTGGCCGACAGATCCGGCTTGTCCAGGCCGTACTCCTCGAGATCCTTCGCCTCGGTCGTCACGAGCGACTTCATCTGCGCGGTCTGCAGGCGGCCGATCAGGCCCTCGACGGCTCCGAAGTCCGCGCGCGCCTCGATCGGCCTGGTCAGCGACCAGTCCTCGCCGCTCTTGGCCAGCTCCACCTTCTTGTCGAGCGACGCCAGTGCGACCGAGTCCACCCTGTTGCGATCGAAGGTCAGCACCGCCTTGTCGCGCAGGTCGAACGTCGAGCGGCTGAAGGTGGATTCGAGGAAGGCCGACACGAGAAACACCTTCTTCCGGCTCTGCAGCCTCGCGTAGAGATCGCCGCCGGTCGCGGTCTTGTCGCCGATGAGCAGGTGGTGGAAGTCCTTGTCGCCGGTCGCCTTGAAGCCGACGTCGACGCGGGGTTCGGCGAGGCCGTACTGCTTGAGGTCCCCGGCGTTCTCGTCCACGACGCGCTGAATCTCCAGCGTGGCGAGGTTCGTCGTGATGCCCGAGACCTCCGCCTGATCCGCCGCGGACTGCACCGGCTGCACGATCTGCCAGGATCCGTCGGCCCTCTTCAACACGGTCTCCTCGCCGGAGGCCGGCTTCACCGACAGCTCGACGATCTTGTCGGCAGCCACCGAGAACACCTTCTGTTTCGCCTCTTCGCCCGCCGGCGTCGTCGTCTTCCTGGACTCGACGAAGTAGATGTAGGCCACCAGGCCGATCAGGATGGCGAGCAGGACGAGCGTCGACCGAAAGCCTCGCATCAGCGCCTCCGCCACCAGTTGTAGACGCCCGACGCCACGATGAGCCCGGGGATGACGAGCAGCGACAGCCACGCCAGGTTGCGTTGCTGGGTCGCCGTGATCGTCAGGCGCCGATCCTCAGGCTCACGCGGGCGGATCGAGATGAGGTTCTCCTGCTGCGCGAGCCAGTTGATCGTGTTCATGAACAGGTTCGAGTTGCCCCTCGTGATCCCGATGTAGTTGTTCGCGACGAAGTCCGAATCACCAATCACCGCGACGCGGGTCTCGGGCTTCGGCTTTTCAGCGTCCTGCTTCTGGGTTGCCGGCTCCACGGCCGCCTTCTGATCGACCGGCGCAGAAACGGCTGCTGCCACCGGGATCGGTCCCTGCTTGTCGGTGTCCTGCTTGATCTCGATCTTGTTCGCCTTGAGCGCGCGCTGGGCATCGGTCGCCCAGCTGTCGGCACTGGTCTGGACGAACGGCTGCGCGTTGTGTCCGTTGACGCCTCCGGTAGCCGGCGTCACCGAGCGCGCGAGTGGAAAGGCGGTATTCAGTCGAAAGCGTTCGGTGATCGGGAACGCCGGGTACGGCGGGCCGGCCAGCGGCACGAGCGGGCCGGTCCCGAAGAACTGCCCCATGCCGCTGGTGTCCACGACGATCTCGTTGTTCACCGCTATGCCCCATTCGTGGGCGAGCGCCACCAGGTTGGTGAGCGGCGGGCTGTCGGCCTTCTCGGGTGGATCGATCAGCAGCAGGAGCTTGCCGCCCTTTTGCAGGTAGCGCCGCAGGGCATCGACCTCGGGGGCGAGGAAATCGTCTTTCGGTCCGGCGGCGACGACAACCGAGGCGTCAGTGGGAACGTCGGCATACTGCGCCAGGTTGATCTTGTCCACGCTGTAGTTGTCGCGGCCGATGACGGCAGCAATCGCGCTGTAGCCGGCGGAATCGGTGCCTGCCGTGTCCCGCTCGTCGTGGCCCTGGACGAAGTACACCTTTTTCTGTTCGCCGGTGACCACCTTGATGATCCCGTTGGCGAGATCCTGCTCCGCGTCCGACATGACGCGCTCGGTCCGCGTCTTGTAGGCAAGGACGATCGTGCCGTAGGTCTGGATTTGGTACTGCCTGGTCCGATCCGGGTTGCGATCCGGATCCACGTACTCGACCGACACCTTTTTCGAGAGGTACGCGTACTCCTTCAACGTCTGTCGGTACCGATCGAAATCCGTCTGCCGCGCGAACACGATCATATTGAGCGATGCGTCGAGTTTCGACAGCAGCTTCTGCGTCTGATCCGAGAGGGTGTATTCGCGGGCCGCCGTCAGGTCCCAGCGCTTGTTCTCGCGTGACGCAAGGTAGTTCACGGCGACGAGAATGCCGAGGACGATCAAGACGCCCGCGATGGCGATGGTCCCCAGGCGAGCTTGACGTCTCGAGAACACCCGCCCGATCTCGCGCCACTGCCCGACGGCGTAGACCACGATGCACGCAAGGCCCGCCCACGCCATCCAGTAGGCGTAGCGCTCCCACGCCGGGTGCAGGAAACGCACGGCGACCGCCGCGAAGACGACCACGGTGCCGATCCAGCCGATGATGCCGACAATCCGTTTGAACATCGCGCTATCCCCGCCACCGCTCGCTGTCCACTGACTTCGACGTCAGAAACAGGCCGAAGGTGATGACGCTCAGGTAGTAGATGACGTGTTTGGTGTCGATCACGCCCTTGGTGAAATCGTCGAGGTGCGACGTGAGGGACAGGTAGTTCAGAAGTGTGCCGAGACCGGTCGACGTGAAGGTGGTCGACCAGTCGATGATCCACAGCAGCAGGAGCGTCACGAACGTCAGCACGGCGGCGACGATTTGGTTCTTCGTCAGGCTCGAGAAGAACAGACCCACCGAAACCATGCAGCCACCCAGCAGCAGGAGGCCGAGGTAACACGACGCGATCGGCCGCCACTCGGGGTTCCCGTAAACGAACAGCAACCCGATGTGCACCAGCGTGACCGCCAGCATCACGCCATACAGGGCCATTGCACCGAAGAACTTGCCGAGCATGATCTGCAGGTCCGACACGGGGGAGGTCAGCAGCAGTTCGATCGTGCCGCTTCGCTTCTCCTCCGAGTAGGTGCGCATGGTGATCAGCGGCACGAGGAACAGGATGACGACCGCGATGTTCTGCAGCGCGTAGCGGATCAGGTCACGATTGACGTTCATCGGGCCGCCGCCGCCAATCGCGCCCTGCATGCTCTGCTGCACGAAATAACTGAGCATGATGATGTGGAAGTAGCCAAAGGCGAGGGCGAACAGGCCGACGACCACGTACGCGATCGGCGATGCGAAGTAGGACCGCAGCTCGCGTCGGGCGATGGCGACAATGTTACTCATGGCTGCTCTCCGCCACCGGCGTGGCGTCTGCCGGCTCGATGGCCTCGGCCGGGGCCTCCTCGGTGGTGAGGGACAGGAAGATGTCTTCGAGACTCATGCGGACGGGACGAAGCTCGAGCAGGCCCCACCCGTTGGCGATGACGGCACGCGCCAGTTCCCGGCGCACGTCGCGGCCGCGCGTGCTTTCCACTTCGTAGCCGGTGATGGCGTCGTGGTGATCGGTCGCCGTCACCTTGGTGACGCCGGCCACACCCGCCAGGACCGTTTCTACCGTCGCGCCGCCGCTGTCCACCTGCACGTACATCGCTTCCGATCCGCGCAGGCGCGACGTCAGGTTCGCGGGCGTGTCGATCGCGACCACCTTGCCCTTGTTGATGATGACGACGCGCTGGCAGGTTTGCGACACCTCGGGCAGGATGTGCGTGCTGAGGATGATCGTGTGGTCCCCGGCAAAGCCCTTGATGAGTTCCCGCGTCTCGATGATCTGCTTCGGGTCGAGGCCCGCGGTCGGCTCGTCGAGGATGAGGACGTCGGGGTTGTGGATGAGCGCCTGCGCGAGGCCGACGCGCTGCCGGTACCCCTTCGACAGCTTGCCGCAGTGCCGTTCGGCGACGTCGCTGACACGGATGCGGTCCATGACGGCGCCAACGCGCCGCGTGCGTTCGGCGGCGGGCACGCGCTTGATGCGCGCGACGAAGGTCAGGTACTCGCGCACGGTCATCTCCGGATAGAGCGGCGGGGTCTCCGGCAGGTAGCCGGTGCGCCGCTTGGCTTCGATCGGCTGGTCGAACACGTCGAAGCCGGCCACCAGCGTCCGGCCCGCGGTGGCGGGCATGTAGCCGGTGAGCACGCGCATGGTCGTCGTCTTCCCGGCGCCGTTGGGGCCCAGGAAGCCCAGGATCTCTCCGCGCTCGACGCGGAAGCTGATGTCGTCGACGGCGGTCACACGACCGTACCGCTTGGTCAGGTGCTGGACCTCGATCACGTTGATGGCTCCGCTGGTTGAACGTGGCAGGCCGCTTGGCACGCCTCCGCCACCGGACCTCGACAACGGCGCCGGGGCCGGGACGCGTGTCCGGGCGGTCACTGCATTCTGTATTCCTCAGGCAGGACGAAGATTGTCTGGCGCACTTTCACGGTGCGTTTGCGCGACTTTCGTTTTCCATACTAGTCGAACGCGAGGAGCGAGGGCAAGGGATCCGGCCGGGCGCGGCCGGCCGAGGTGGGGCGGCCGGGCAGCGACGGGAGTGGGCGGCCGCGGCCGGGCGTCGGGATCGGGACGGGAGAGGGCGTCCTGGCGGCGGCACCCGGACCGTGAATCCCGGGCCCGTTGATCGCGGTGCCGTATCCACTCTAGAATGAACATATGAGCAGGTGCTCAATAATATGACGAACGAGGCTCCGCGCCGGATCCGGCTGGGGCCGGATCCCGCGCACGGTCGGCCGAAGCCGGCAAGCGGCGGCGCCGCCGCCGCGCACGCCGCCTGCGCGGCCTTCCACGCGCACCCGTCCAAGATCGCGCGCGTCCGCCGCCATCAGCTCGACGAGCGCTCGTGTGGCGCGCTCGCGGAGATCTTCAAGGTCCTGGGCGACCTGACGCGCGTGCGCATCCTGGACGCGCTCGCGCAGGCCGAGCTGTGCGTCTGCGACCTCGCGGCGCTGGTCGGCCTCAGCGAGTCCGCCGTCTCGCACCAGCTCCGCCTGCTGCGCGGCATGCGCGTGGTCCGCGCGCGGCGGGCCGGGCGCATGGTCTTCTACGCCCTCGACGACGAGCACATCTGTGGGCTGTTCGAGCAGGGGCTTGGACACGTCGAGGAGACCGCGCCCCGCGCGCCGTCGCCTCCCCGCGTGCGGCGATCGTCCGGCCGTGGCGGGGCCGAGCGCGTGCCAGTCAGCCGCCGGCGCGTGCCGCGGCCGAGGGCCGCCAAAGCATGAGAACGGGCAGACCCGGGCAGGCGGCCGCCTGTCCCGTGTGCGACGTGCACGCCGAGTCCGTGTTCAGGATCGACGGCATGGACTGCCACGAGGAAGTGGCCATCCTGGAGCGGCGGCTCAAGCCGCTGCCGGGCCTGGAGGACGTGTCGGCCGACGTCATCGGCCAGCGCCTGCGGGTCAAGTACGACGCCGCGCGCCTCGACGCCTCCGCGATCGCCGACGCGGTCGCGCAGACCGGGATGCGCGCCTGGCTCGAGCACGAGGAGCCGGTCGGCCTGTCCGCGGGCGCGACCGCCCGCCGACAGGCGCTCGTCATCGTTTCGGGCCTCACGCTCGCGGCCGGTCTTGCCGGCCGCTGGCTCGGCCTGCCCGCGGTGCCGGCCGTTGCGCTGTTCGCGCTGTCGGTCGTCAGCGGCGGCGTCCACCCTGCCCGCCGGGCCTTCTCGGCCGCCCGCGCCTTCTCGCTCGACATCAACGTCCTCATGCTCATCGCCGTCGTCGGGGCGATGGCGATCGGCGAGTGGGCCGAGGCGGCGACGGTCATCTTCCTGTTCGCCCTCGCGCAGTTCCTCGAAACGCGGAGCATGGAGCGGGCCCGGCACGCGATCAGCGCGCTGATGGACCTGGCGCCCTCCGAGGCCTGGGTGCGCCGCGACGGCGAGGAGCAGCGCGTCCCGGTGGACGAGGTCGCGCCCGGCGAGATCATGGTGATCCGGCCCGGCGAGAAGATCGCGCTCGACGGCGAGGTGGTCGGGGGCGAGAGCGCCGTCAACCAGGCGCCGATCACCGGCGAATCGGTGCCGGTCGTGAAGCGCGCACGCAGCCGCGACGAGGTGTTCGCGGGCACCATCAACGGCCGCGGGGCGCTGGAGGTGCGCGTCACGCGCCTGCGGCGCGACACGACGATGGCGCGCATCATCAACCTGGTCGAGGTGGCGCAGGCGCAACGCGCCCCGTCGCAGACCTTCGTCGAGCGCTTCGCCCGCTACTACACGCCGGCCGTCATCGTCCTCGCCGCCGCCGTCGCGATCGTGCCGCCGGTCTTTGCCGGCCAGCCCTTCGCGTCGTGGTTCTACCGCGCGCTCGTGCTGCTGGTCATCTCCTGTCCCTGTGCCCTGGTCATCTCGACGCCGGTGTCGATCGTGTCGGCGCTGGCCGCCGCCGCCCGCCAGGGCGTGCTGATCAAGGGCGGGGTGCACCTCGAGCGGACCGCGCGCGTGCGCTGCGTGGCGTTCGACAAGACCGGGACGCTGACGATCGGGCGGCCGGAGGTCGTCGAGGTGGTGCCGGTGAATGGCGCCGGCCCGGCGGAGATCCTCCGCATTGCCGCCGCCCTCGAGTCGCGGTCCGAGCACCCGATCGGCGAAGCGATTGTCCGCTGCGCGGCGGCCGAGGGCATCACGGCGTCGATCGGCGATCGGTTCCAGGCATTGCCCGGGCGCGGCGCGGAGGCGCGCGTCGACGGCGAAACGGCCGTCATCGGCAACCACCGGCTGTTCGAGGAACGCGGGCTGTGCACGCCGGCGATCGACGCGGAACTCGATCGCCTGGCGGCGTCGGGGCGCACGGCGGTGCTGCTGGCGAGGGGGCAGAAGACGATCGGGGTCATCGGCGTCGGCGACGCCATCCGTGACGCGGGCCGGGACGCCATCGCGTTGCTGCGGCAGCAGGGCGTCGAGTGGGTGGTGATGCTGACCGGCGACAACGCCCGGGCGGCGCGGGCCATTGCGCAGGCGCTCGCCATCGACGAGGTTCGCGCGGAACTGCTGCCCGAGGACAAGGTCGCGGCCGTGCTGGCCCTGAAAGCCCGCCACGGCACGGTCGCGATGGTCGGCGACGGCGTGAACGACGCCCCGGCGCTGGCCGCGGCCGACGTGGGCATCGCCATGGGCGTGGCGGGCACCGACGCCGCGCTGGAAACGGCGGACATCGCGCTGATGGCCGACGACCTGCTCAAGCTGCCGTTTGCGTTCCGCCTGAGCCGGCGGACGCTGCGCAACATCAAAACGAACATCGCCGTGGCGATCGGGCTCAAGGCGGCGTTTCTCGTGCTGGGCGTCGCCGGCCTCGCGACGCTCTGGATGGCGGTGGTCGCCGACATGGGCGCGTCGCTGCTCGTGATCGCGAACGGGTTGAGGCTGCTGAGGACGGAGTGACCCCGCCACCGGTCTGAAGACCGGCGGTCCCACGGGTGCTCTGCCACCGGTCTGAAGACCGGCGGTCCCACGGGTGCTCTGCCACCGGTCTGAAGACCGGCGGTCCCACAGGTGCTCTGCCACCGGTCTAAAGACCGGCGGTCCCACAGGTGATGGGCTTGCCACTGATTCCCTGTGGGACTTCCGGCCTTCAGGCCGGGAGCAGTGCATCCACGGCGGCCTTCTTCGGCGGCGAGATCAGCACGCGGGCCACGCGCAGCCCGTCCAGCGCCTCGACGCGCATCGTCCGGCCTTCGACCTCGATCGTGTCGCCGATGCGGGCACGCCGGCCGAGCCGGCCGAGCACGTAGCCGCCCACGGTGTTGTAGGTGGTTTCGTCGATGTGGAGGCCGAACTGGTCGTTCACATCGGCCACCAGGACCAGGCCGTCCACCAGCGCGGCTCCGTCCGGCAACACGCGGATCCGGGCGCCGGCCGGGTTGAGCTCGCTCACGACCTCGCCCACGATCCGTTCCATCAACGCCTCGAACGTCACCATGCCCGCGGTGCTCCCGTACTCATCGATCACGATCGCCAGGTGCATCCGCTCGCTGCGCATCTCGTTCAACAGCTCGTCGGCCTTCATCGTCTCGGGAACGGTGAGCACGTCGCGCACGAACGCGGTCAGGTCGAACTCTGCGGGCGGCGTCGAGATCGCGCGGAACAGATCGGTGACGAGCACGACGCCCGCGATGTCGTCCAGCGTATCCCGGTAGACGGGGAGCCACGGGTAGGGCAGGCGCTGGATCTGCTCGGACGCACGCGCGAGCGTCGCCGTCGTCGGCACGGCCACCATTTCGGTGCGCGGGATCATCACCTGCGCGGCCGTGAGATCCGCGAACTCGAACACGCGGTGGAGCATCTGCTCCTCGTCTTCCTCGAGGACGCCCGCCTCCTGGCTGGCCGTCACCAGCATCTTGAGTTCCTCTTCCGAGTGCACCAGCGCGTGGCCGCTCGGGGGCCGCAGACCGAGCGCGCGCACCACGGCCCGGCCCATCGCGTTCAGCAGCACGATGAACGGCCAGAACACCTTCATGAACAGCTCGGTCGGCTTCGCGACGATGAGCGCAGCGCGCTCGGCGTGCTGCAGCGCGATGGTCTTCGGAGCCAGTTCGCCGAGGACGATGTGGAGCGCGGTAATCAGGGCGAAGGCGAGCGCGGTGGCAATCGAATGAGCGGCCGCGAAGCCCAGGGCCGGCTCGATGACGCTCGCCACGGTCGGTTCGCCGACCCAGCCCAGCCCGAGGCTGGCCATCGTGATGCCCAGCTGGGTGGCCGCGATGTAACTGTCGGGATCCGAGACCGCGCGCCGCACACTGCGCGCGAGGCGGTTGCCCTCGGCGACCAGCTGATCGATGCGCGTCTTGCGCACGGTCACGAGGGCGAATTCCGCCGTCACGAAGAAACCGTTGGCGACGACCAGCGCCAGGACGACGAGCAGGCGCATGGCGATGTCGAGCGGCGAGAGATGGGCCATATAGTCGTTGGTCGTTGGTCGTGAGTCGTTGGTCGTGAGTCGTTGGTCGCGAGTCGTTGGTCGCGAGTCGTTGGTCGCGAGTCACCGGTCGCGGGTCGCTGGTCGCGCGATTACCGACGACCATGGCCAATCACGAACGACAACGCCAATCCCTCCGTCCGCGACTGTACGGAGCTGCAGGCTCGAGTGTCAATTGGAGATCGAACACGTTGGGATCCGGCGGGTTCGCTTTCGCGGCGCTGCGCTTCGAAGGGCCCGGTCGAGACCCCGCTGGTCTGGTGGTGCGAAGGCCGGTTTCGGCCGGAGGCGCCTCAGCGCTTCTTGTCGGCGAAAAACTGGGAGTCGACGAAATCGTCCAGGGCCGCCTGGTGGGCGGGTTCGACGCGCTCGAATTGCACCCCCATGCCGACGCGTCGATCGCTCCACACGATGCGCCCCTCGGCATCCACGTCCCGCTTCGACCCCGGCAGCCTGAAGCGGACGCGTACCTTCGCCGCCGGCTCCAGCGGGCTCATCGTGCGGATGCCGATCCCGCCCTTGCCGACGTTCAGCGTGAGGGCGGTGGCGATGGTGTCCCCGAACCGGTACGCGACGGGGATGCCGACCATGACGCGCTGGCTGGCCCGGCGGTTGAAGTTGTCGGGAAACAGGTGCGGGGCGAGCGAGGGCAGGATGTGGTGGACGGCGCTGTATTCGTTGACGTAGCCCGCGACGCCCAGGCCGGCCAGCTGCCGCACCTCCTCGGCGTTGGCGATCGTCCCGCTGAACACGACGATGGGCAACTTACCGCTGTCGAGCCGCCGGATCCCGCGGACCAGCTCCACGCCGGACGAATGCGGCAGCCGCAGGTTGACCACCACCAGGTCGATGGCCGGCAGGTCGGCGCGCACCCGGGCAAGCAGCTCCGCCGCGCTCTTGACCGCCACCGCGCGGTGGCCGGCGGTCTGCAGCGCCGCCCGGAAACGGTCGCGCACGAAGGCCGTATCGTCGGCAATGACGACGGTTTTGGCGGCTGCACCCGCAGGAGCGGCAGTCATCATGAATATGTATCGGAAGGCTACAATCCGAACGTTAGGGCCGATTGCACATTCCGCGAAGCTTCCCCTATAATCCGGAGCCTCTTGGTCGCACCTTGCAAAATGCCTGCGACTCGTGGAAAGTAGAATCTCGAGTTCAAACCGACAGCACCCAATCCAGGAGGGGGTAATGGCCACCTGCCCCGAGTGTGACGCCGAGATCGAAGTCGACGAATACGACGTCGACAAGGGCGACCTGCTCAGCTGCCCCGACTGCGGCTCGAGCCTCGAGGTGACCGGCACGTCGCCCATCGAGCTGGAACTCGTGTCGGATGAGGACGACGACGAGGACGAGGACGATCTCGACGACGAGGACGAAGACGACGAGGACGACGAGGACGAAGAGGACTGGGACGAGTGAAGGACGCAGCACGACTGCACGTCGTCGAACCGGACGAGTCGCTGGCAGGCAAGGAACGCGTGCTGCGCGACCTCCTCGTGCGCCTCGACGCGGCGATCGTCGCCTTCAGCGGCGGCGCCGACAGCGCCTACCTCGCTTATGTCGCCCATGATCAACTGGGCGAGCGGGCGCTGTGCATCACCGCCGACTCTCCCAGCTATCCACAACGCCACCGGGACCTGGCGCTGGGGCTCGTGACCCGGCTGGGTCTCCGTCACGAGTTCATCCGCACCCACGAGATGGACCGCGCCGAGTACCGGGCGAATCCCGCCAACCGGTGCTACTTCTGCAAGCAGGAACTGTACGGCGAGCTCTCGCGGATCGGTCGCGAGCGGGGCATCACGGTCATCCTCGACGGCAACAACGCCGACGACCGGGGCGACTATCGCCCGGGCCGCCAGGCGGCGCGCGAGTTCGGCGTGCGCAGTCCGCTCGACGAGGCCGACCTCACGAAAGACGAGATCCGGCGATTGTCGCGTGCCGCCGGCCTGCCCACCTGGGACGAGCCCGCCTCGGCCTGCCTGTCGTCGCGGATCCCGTACCTGTCCGAAGTGACCGGCGAGAAGCTGCAGATGATCGAGCGGGCCGAGATCGTGCTTCACGACCTCGGGTTTCGCGTCTGCCGCGTGCGCCATCACGGCGACACCGCGCGCCTCGAGATCGATGCCGCCGACATGCCGCGCGCGCTCGAGGAGGACGTCCGCCAGACGATCGTCCGCGAACTGCGTGCGATCGGCTTCCGCTACGTGACGCTCGATCTGCAGGGGTACCGCACGGGCAGCCTCAACGAAGTGCTGCGCCTGCGGCCGGTCTGAGCGCGGTCGATAGTCAATAGTCGATAGTTCATCGTTGAGAGTGTGCTCGGCGGAGTGCCGCTGCAGGCGCAACGGTCGACCATCGACTATCGACTATCAACCATCGACGACGGCTTCCTGGCCAAACACAGCAGCGAACTGCCGAAGGGCAGCGTGACGAAACGCAGGGCGAGGCCTTCGAGGGCCAGGACGCCGGCCAGCAGGGCGTTCATCGGCGCCGGCGGAATCGTCATCTTCCGGGCCGCGCGATCCGCCGACGCCGGACCCCTCGCGCGTTCGATCGCCCGCTGGGCGAGGACCAGCGGAAACAGGGTGGCGTTCGTGTGGGTCAGCCGATCGATGCGGAACCCGGCGCCGCCGAGCAGCGCGCGGACACGGCTGCGGTCGTAGCGCCGCACTTCCTCCGACAGCACCGAGTGGTCGCCGTGCAGGATCGGCATGGCCGCCAGGTTCAGGATCGCGGCGCCGCCGGGCTTCAGCACGCGGTGCATCTCCTCGACCGCGCGGCGCTCGTCGTCGTCGCCGAGGCAGTAGAGGACGTCGATCGAGGCGGCGATGTCGAACGTCGCGTCACGAAACGGGAGCCGGGCGACGGTGGCGCGCGTGGAACGCGTGAAGCCGGCCGCCCGCGCGAGGCCGATTCCGTACGCGCTCAGGTCGACGGCCCACACCGAGCCGAACCGCGCCAGCAGCGGCAGATTCGCCCCGGTGCCGCATCCGCAATCGAGCAGGCGCAGCCCCACGCGTTCCGCGGCCGCCCGCTGCAGCAGCGGGCGGAGGAAGCGGCGAAGGCTGCGAAACCAGAAATGTCGCGCCTCGACACGATGAGTCGCACCGAGCAGCAGGTCCATCGGCGACGCCATTCTACCCAACCAGACATCTTCCAAAGCCGGAATCGTGACGAGTGAAGCAAGTCTCAAATGGCGCGCCTTGGAAGCTGTCTCAGGGCCCGCTTCGCGGGCCGCCAGCAGCCCGCCTACCAGGGAAGCTGCGCCAAGGCACCCCAACGCGGGGCCCCCGCCGGAGAATGTCCCAGTCTGGGCGGTTTGAGGCGCAGCTCCACTGGTTCTCCGTCGCATTCGGTTGTTTGACAGAGCAAGTTTCACTCCTGTAAGCTGCGTCCAAGCGTTGGCCTTGCGGGCGAACGACTCTCCTGCCTCCCACTCCGTGTACTTCTCCGTTCGTTCCCTTTCACTGCCCGCAGATCGACGCTCGAGGAGACCGACCGATGAATCGCGTGATCCGCTATCTCTCCGCAGTCTGCCTCATTGCGGTGCTGGGGCTCGGCATCGCGTGCCATAAGAAGCCGCCGCAGCTGGCGCCGGCGCCACCGGCGCCACCACCGCCGGCAGCCCCTGCGCCACCGCCGCCGCCACCGCCGCCGCCGCCACCGCCGCCGCCGCCACCACCGGCGCCGCTGACCGAGGACCAGATCTTCACGCAGACGACACTCGATCAGCTCAACGCACAGAAGCCTCTTGGCGACGTGTACTTCGACTACGACAAGTACAACATCCGCGACGATGCGAGGGGCATCCTGCTGAAGGACGCGGACTGGATGAAGCGCTGGCCGAGCACGAAAGTGACCGTGGAAGGGCACTGCGACTCGCGCGGCTCGGCAGAGTACAACCTGGCGCTCGGCGAACGCCGCGCGGCGGCGGCCAAGGACTACCTGGTGAGCCTGGGGGTCGCCGCCGATCGCATCACCGCGGTCAGCAAGGGCAAGGAACAGCCGGCCTGCACCGAGGAGAACGAGACCTGCTGGGCCCAGAACCGCCGCGGCCACTTCATCATCATCGCGAAGTGACGGGGCAGTACGGAGCGGGCGGGATCCAGTAGTCAGAGCGTGTGAAGGAATCGGCTCGAGGCTTACGGCTTAGGGCTTACGGCCTGGCCTGGCTGAGGGCCGTGAGCCACTTTTGACGGGCTCACGACCGCATCGCGTGAGGCACGCGCCGCAGGAATCAGGAATCGGGAGTCAGGAGCCTGGAGCCAGGGTGCCAACCGGGGCCATGAGCCCAGTCGGGCCCTGAGCCTCGAGCCGGAGCGTTTTTTCACGAGCTCTCAGTAGCGAGTGGCGAGCAGCGAACCTGCTGGCGGCTGCTACTCTCTGCCGACGCGCATTTCCTCCAACATCTGTCTCGCGGCGGCGCGGGGATCGGCGGCCTTGATGATCGGCCGCCCGACCACCAGGTAACTGGCGCCCGCCTGCAGCGCCGCGACGGCGCCCGAGGTCCGGGCCTGGTCGTCGGCGCGCCCGCCGGTGCGAATTCCCGGTGTCACGATCACGAAGCGGGGATCCGCCCAGCGGCGGATCCGGCCGGCCTCCTGCGGCGAGGCCACGACGCCGTCCAGGCCGGCTTCCGACGCGAGGCGGGCGAGTCGATCGACGTGCGGCGCGAGATCCTCGCCGACGCCCAGCTGCGCCAGCGCCGGCTGCTCCAGGCTCGTCAACACCGTCACCGCGATGACGAGCGGCGGACCCGCGGCCGTCTTCGCGCCCGTCTCGGACGCCGCGGCCTTCGCCGCGCGCATCATGTCGAGTCCTCCCGACGCGTGCACGTTCAGCATCCACACGCCCAGACGCGTCGCGGCCTCGACCGCTCCCGCCACCGTGCTCGGGATGTCGTGAAACTTGAGGTCGAGGAACACCCGATCGCCGCGTTCGACCAGGCGCGTGACGATGGACGGGCCTTCGGCCGTGAACAGGCGGCTGCCGATCTTGAATCCGCCCGCCACGCCGCGCAGGGTGTCGGCCAGCGCGAGGGCTTCGGGGGCGGTGTCGACGTCAAGTGCAACGAGGAGTGGATGCATGGGCGTCGGGCGCGGCGCCGGTCTCGAGCGACCCGATCACGTCGCGGACGCGTTCGAGCCCGTGCCGGACGAGGTACTCTTCGAGGCCGGACAGCAGTTTCGGCCAGATGAACGGGTCGACGAAGTTCGCTGTGCCCACCTGCACGGCGGTGGCGCCCGCGATCAGGAACTCGAGTGCGTCGCGCGCGCTCGCGATGCCGCCGATGCCGATGACCGGGATGCGGACCTGCCGGGCGCATTCGTAGACCATGCGCACCGCAATCGGGCGGATCGCGGGCCCGCTCAGTCCGCCCATCACGTTCGAGAGCACCGGCCGCCGGCGCTCGACGTCGATCGCCATCGCGAGGAAGGTGTTGACGAGCGACACCGCGTCGGCGCCTGCCTCTTCGGCGGCGCGCGCGAACGAGGCGACATCGGTCACATTCGGCGTCAGCTTCGGGATGACGGGCAGCGTGGTCGCGCGGCGCACGGCGCTGACCACCCCGCGCGTGTTCGCCAGGTCGCAACCGAACGTCATGCCGCCTTCCCTGATGTTCGGGCACGAGATGTTCAGCTCGAGCCCCGCGACGCCGTCCACGTCCGAGAGGATACGGGCCAGATCCGCGTACTCGGCGACCGTCGTTCCGCAGATGTTCACGATGACGACGGCCTTGTGACGGCGCAGCTCGGGCATCACCTCGCGGATGAACCGGTGCACGCCGATGCCCTGCAGCCCGATCGCGTTCAACATGCCCGACGGTGTTTCGACGATGCGCGGCGGGCGGTGCCCGTCGCGCTCGGTGAGGAACAGGCCCTTGACGACCACGGCGCCGAGCGTGGACAGGTCGACGACCTCCGCGTACTCGACGCCGTAGCCGAAGCAGCCGCTGGCCGACATCAGCGGGTTGCGCAGCTGCAGCGCCCCGATCGAGACCGACAGATCCATCCTCACTCCCACACGATGTCTTCACCGGCGAACACCGGCCCCTCGATGCAGGACCGGACGTACTTCGTGCCGTCCCCGGCGCGCACGCGGACGACGCAGCTGAAGCAGCCGCCCATGCCGCACCCCATCACGCGCTCCATGGCGAGCTGCGACGGGCGGCCGTGAGCGGCGGCAAGCCGGGACACGGCGACGAGCATCGGCTCGGGCCCGCACGCGTAAACCATCAACGGGGCATCGGACGCCCGGCGGCCGAGGTCCACTGCCAGCGGCTCGCTGATGCGGCCGTGCACGCCGCAGGTACCGTCCTCGGTGGCCAGCACTGTGCGCACGCCCATCTTCTCGAACAGATCCACCGCGAACAGCTCGTGCGCCTGCCGCGCGCCGTAGAACAGCGTGACCACGCAACCGCGCTCGCGGAGCCGTTCGGCCAGCGTGGCGAAGGGCGCGAGCCCGACGCCGCCGGCGACCATCCACGCTTCCACCGGCGGATCGACGAGCGTGAACGGGCGACCGAGCGGACCCAGGCACGCGAGCGTCCGGCCGGGCGGCGCCGCGTACAGGCGCGCGGTCCCGGGTCCCACGCGCTTGCTGAGGATCGTGAAGCCGGTCGGCATCCCGGCGTCGCCCCGGAGGATCTCGAAAACCGAGAACGGCCGGCGCAGCAGCGGATCCTGGCCGTCGGCCGTCTTCACCATCACGAACTGTCCCGGTTCCACGCGCTCGGCGATTGAAGGGGCGGCCAGCGCCAGCACGTGGTAATCGGGCGACAGGCGGCGATTCCAGAGAACCTCGGCTTCGACGTCGATCGGCATCGCGGCAGTATAACAGGGCGAGCTTGCCTGGCCGAAGTGCCCGCCTTCGCTTGTCGCGCTCGGACCTCCACGCGACAAGCTACGGCGAGGCAGCCTTCAGCGAGACGGGCGCGAAGGCTGGTGGGGCAGGTAGCGAGGGAGCGGAGTATGATCGCGACGCACGAGGGAGGGGCATGCGGTACCTTCGGATGTTGAGCAATTCGCTGGCGGGTGGGGCGATCGGGGCGGCATACCTGGTGGTCCTCCTGCTGCAGCTCAACCCGGAGATGTCGCTTCGCCCGGCCAACCTCGGCCCGTTGTATCTCGCGCTGGGCGTCACCTACGGCCTGCACCTCGCCGTCGCGTTCTACGTGCTGATCGTCGTGCGGCAGCTGCTCGCCACCGAAGTGGACTCCCCGCGTTGGATCAGCTTCGGCCTGCTCACCTGGCTCTCGACCGTCGCGGCCTCTGCGGCGGCGGCACTGATGTGGCTGAACCTGCAGACGTTCGGGCCGATGCTCGTCGCCGATACGGCCCGACGGATGACCACCGGCGCCGGGTGGATGACGGCGTGCGCCGGTCTGTTCCTCGTCCTGGCGCTGATCCACTACTCGTTCGGCCGGCGAGGCAGCCGCGTGGCGAGCGCGCTGTCGGTGCTGACCCTGATTGCGTCGCTCTCGCTGCCGCTGGCCGCCCGCGGCTTCGGTATCCAGCCGGCGGCACCGGTCCGCGCGCCGGGCGTGAAAGTGGGGCTGCCGGCGAACCCTCCGCCGCGCGTCGTGATCGTCGCGATCGACGGCGCCTCGCTCAACTTCATCGACATGGCGGCCGCCGAGGGGCGCCTCCCGAACTTCGGCAAGATCCTCGACGGCGGCGCGTCGATGCACCTGGCCACGATCCGGCCGACGCAGCCCGGTCCCGTGTGGACCGCCGTCGCGACCGGCAAGCTGCCGACGAAGAATGGCGTGCGGTCAGCGGCGCGCTATCACGCGGGCGGCAGCGAGGCCTTCGAGGTGCTGCCCGACTACTGTTTCTCGCACGCCCTGGTCCGCTTCGGCATCATCGTCGAACAGGCTCACACCGCGTCCGCCCTGCGCGCCCTGCCGATCTGGGACATCGTCAGCGACCTGGGAATCAGCGTCGGCGTCGTCGGCTGGCCCTTGTCATATCCGGTGCATGCGATCAACGGCTACATGGTCAGCGATCAGCTGCGGGCAATGACCGAGCTGACGATCGAGGCGGAAGAGGCGGCGCTGGTGTACCCGCCGGAAGCGGCAGCGGTGGCCCGCTCGGTTCTCGAGTCGATCCAGATGCAGAGGGGTGGCCTCAACAGTGGAAACGTCCCCGGCCTTGCCGGCGCGGACCAGGCGACGATCCGGCGGGATTTGTTCGGGGTGGATCTCTTCTACGACGAGGTGTCGAACGCGCTCCAGGCGGAGGGAAGCCCGCAGGTGGTCGCCATCCGCTATCGCGGGCTGGATGCGGCCGGCCACTATTTTCTGCGATACGCCGATCCGCGCTCGTTCGGCGACGTGACCTCCGAGGAGCGTCGCGCGTTCGGCGAGGTCCTGCCGTCCGCGTACGCGATTGTCGATTCCCTTCTCGGCCGCGCGCTGGCCTCGCTCGGCCCGGATGACCTGCTGCTGGTCGTTTCGGGCTTCGGGATGGAGCCGCTCGGGGTGGGCAAGCGCCTGCTCGAGCGGGCGCTCGGGAACGGGCAGCTGAGCGGCACGCACGAGAACGCGCCGGATGGCTTCCTGCTCGCGTACGGCGGAGCCGTCGAGCCCGGACGCCGGTCCCGGGCGTCGGTGGTGGACGTGGTGCCCACGCTGCTGTACTTCTTCGGTCTCCCGGTAGCGCACGACATGGACGGCTACGCCCGCACGGACATCTTCAGGCGGTCGTTCACCGAACCCCGGCCGATCACGTTCATTCCGACGTACGAACGGTGAGGCCCCCGGGCTGAAGCCCGGAGGTCCCACAGGAGTCTGTCGGCTGAAGCCCGGGAGGGGGTCCCCACAGGGGTCTGTCGGCTGAAGCCAGGGAGGTCCACAGGTGGCCGAGCGACAGTTTCCGGGCTGCGGCACGGCGCGCACGTCAGATGTGGGACCGCCGGTCTTTGGCGGGGCCCCCGGCGCGGCAGCCGCGCTGGGGTGCCCTAGACCGGTGGCATGCTATACTGGCTTGGTTCTTTAAGCACGGTCCGGAGAGACCGGCAAGAGCGCCTCGATGCACGATCCTTCGACCAATCCTGGTTCCCGCAGCCCGGCCGGCGGCGCGTTTGCGGACCGCCCGGCATCCCTGGCCCGTGTCGTTCACCCATCTGCGGAGGCGTTTCTGTTGGCCCGTGCACGGCCGGGCGACGTCGGACTCCGGACTCCGGACGTCGGACGATTCGAGCGGTGCTTCCACGGAGGACGTCGATGCCTGTTCTGATGGATGCGGAGCGCGTCTCGCGCGCGCTCACCCGCATGGCGCACGAGATCGTCGAGCGCAACCGCGATCTGCGCGACCTCGCGCTGGTCGGCATCCGCACGCGCGGCGTGCCGCTGGCGGCGCGGCTGCGCGCGAACCTGCGCGAGATCACCGGGCAGGACCTCCCGGTTGGCGCGCTGGACATCACGCTCTACCGCGACGATCTGATGCGGCAGGCGGTGGCACCCCAGCCGCTCGTGCGCCGGACCGAGATCCCCTTCTCGATCGACGACCGCAAGATCCTGCTCGTCGACGACGTGCTCTACACGGGCCGGACGGTGCGCGCCGGGCTCGACGCGCTCATCGATTTCGGCCGGCCGAAAGCGATCCAGCTCGTGGTGCTGGTCGACCGCGGCCACCGCGAGTTGCCGATCAAGGCGGACTACGTCGGCAAGAACGTGCCGACCTCGGCGCGCGAGAGCATCCGCGTGCGGCTGCAGGAAACCGATGGCCAGGACCTGGTGCTCATCGAAAAGGAAGACGAACCGACATGAGTCGAGATGACATGCCACCGGACGTGCAGGCGGCTTCCAGCGTGCGGGTTGCGAGCGGGCCGGCGGCCGCGCGGCTGCGGGGGAAGGACCTGCTGGGCATCGCCGAACTGACGCCCGCCGAGATCCGCCTCGTGCTCGACACCGCGGAGGCGATGAAGGAGATCGCGGCGCGGCCGATCAAGAAGGTGCCCGCGCTGCGCGGCAAGACGGTCATCAACCTGTTCTTCGAGCCGAGCACGCGGACGCGCACCTCGTTCGAGGTGGCCGAGAAGCGACTCAGCGCCGACACGCTGAACATCGCGGCGAGCACGTCGAGCGTCGTCAAGGGCGAGACGCTGGCCGACACGGCGCTGAACCTCGAGGCGATGTCGCCGGACCTGATGGTCGTGCGGCACGCCTCCTCGGGCGCGTGCCACTTCCTCTCGCGGATCTGCCGCGCGGGCATCATCAACGCGGGCGACGGGATGCACGAGCACCCGACGCAGGCGCTGCTCGACGCGTTCACGATCCGCGAGCACAAGAAGCGCCTCGAGGGGCTGAAGATCGCCATCGTCGGCGACCTGCTGCACAGCCGCGTGCTGCGATCGAACGTGCTGCTGCTGACGAAGCTCGGGGCCGAGGTGTGGGTGAGCGGCCCGCCGACGCTGATCCCGCCGGGCATCGCCCGGCTGGGCGTGCGGGCCACGACGTCGGTCGACGAGGCGGTCGAGGGCGCCGATGTCATCATGATGCTGCGGATCCAGCTCGAGCGGATGCAGGGCGGCTACTTCCCGTCGCTGCGCGAGTACTTCACGGTGTTCGGCATGACGAGGGAGCGCGTGCGACGCGCGAAGCGGGACGTGATCATCATGCACCCGGGCCCGATGAACCGCGGCGTCGAGATCGCCTCGGACGTGGCCGACGGTCCCGACTCGGTGATTCTCGAACAGGTGTCCAACGGCGTGGCGGTGAGGATGGCGGTGCTGTACCTGCTCGCCGGCGGGGGGGAACATGAAGCGGCTGCTTAGGGGCGCGCGCGTCGTCGATCCGGCCAACGGTGTCGACGGACGCTTCGAGGTGCTGATCGACCGGGACCGCGTGGCGCGCGTCGCGCCCGAGGTGCCGGCCGCGGAGCGGTCGGGCGCGGACGTCCTCGATCTGAAACCCGACTGGGTCGTCTGCCCGGGGTTCATCGACATGCACGTGCACCTGCGCGAGCCGGGAGAGGAGCACAAGGAGACGATTGCCACCGGGGCCGGGGCCGCCGTCGCCGGCGGCTTCACGGCCGTCGCGTGCATGCCGAACACCGATCCGGTGAACGACAACGCCAGCGTCACCAAGTTCATCGTCGAACGCGCCGCCGGCGCCGCGGCGCGCGTGTACCCGATCGGCGCGGTGACGAAGCGATCGGCGGGCGAGCAGCTGGCGGAGATCGCCGACCTGCGCGCGGCCGGCTGCGTCGCGCTCTCCGACGACGGGCGGCCCGTCGCGAACGCGCTCATCCTGCGGCGCGCCCTCGAGTACGCCCGCATGTTCGACATGCCCGTGATCGATCACTGCGAGGACCCGGCGCTGAAGGGAGAAGGCGTGGCCCACGAGGGCTTCGTGGCCGCGGTGCTCGGGCTGCGGGGCATTCCGGCGGCCGCCGAGGACGTGATGGTGTACCGGGACATCGTGCTGGCCGAGCTGACGGGCGGCCGCGTGCACATCGCGCACCTCAGCACGCGCGGCGCCCTGCGCGCGGTGCGCGACGCCCGGGCACGCGGGGTGCGGGTGACCTGCGAGGTGACGCCGCATCACTTCACGCTGACCGACGAGCAGCTGAACGGACCGCTCAGCTACGACACCAACCTGAAGATGAACCCGCCGCTGCGCGAGGCCGCCGACCGCGACGCGCTCGTCGCCGGCCTGGCCGACGGCACCGTCGACGCGATCGCGACCGATCACGCGCCGCACCACTACGACGACAAGCACGTGGAGTTCGACCGCGCGCCGTTCGGTATCGTGGGCCTCGAGACGGCGGTGTCGCTGGCGCTCGATCGGCTCGTGCGCCCCGGGCTCATCTCGATGGCCCGCCTTGTCGAGCTGCTGTCGCTCAACCCGGCGCGGATCCTCCGCGTGCCGGGCGGCAGCCTGGAGGCCGGCGCGCCGGCGGATCTCACGGTGCTCGCGCCCGACGTCACGACCGTTGTCGATCCCGCCCGATTCCGATCGCGCTCCCGCAACACGCCCTTCGGCGGGTGGACGCTGCAGGGCACCGTGGCGGCCACGATCGTCGCCGGGCGGCTCGCGTTCGTGAACGAGGAGGTCGCGGGACTGGCGGCGGGACGATGAAGGGTGCGCGTGCGCGCGTCCGGCCGGCCGAGGTCGCGCGCCTGAAGCCCGCGCTCGATCGCCTCTACTGCCAGTACGATCACGCGGACAGAATCGGCGATCCCATCGAGATCGCCCGCCGCTACAGCAATCCAGCCGACCGCGAGGTCGCCGCGTTCTGCGCCGCGGGCCTTGCGTTCGGCCGCGTGGCGAGCGTGCTGCAGTCGGTCGAGCGGTTGCTCGCGGTCATGGGACCGTCGCCCGCCTCGTTCCTCGCCCGATGGGATCCCCGCAGGGACAGCCACCTGTTCGATGCCCTCGGCCATCGCTGGACGCGCGGCGGCGACCTCGCTGCGCTCGTGTGGATTCTGAAGCGCATGGTCGAGGTGCGCGGATCGATCGAGGCGTTCTTCCTGGACGGCTACGATCCGGACGCGCCCGACATCGGGCCGGCGCTCGAGGCCTTCTCGTCCGCCGCGCTGCGCCTCGATCTGCGACCCGCCCGGGGCGCCCGGGTGGCGCGCCGCCCGGGCGTCGGCTACTTCTTCCCCAGGCCGTCGAGCGGCAGCGCGTGCAAGCGGCTGAACCTGTTCCTGCGCTGGATGGTTCGAACGGGCGGCGTGGACTTCGGCCAGTGGACGCGCGTCTCACCCGCGAAGCTGATCGTCCCGCTCGACACCCACATCGTCCGGCTGGGCCGCTGCCTGCGCCTGACGACCTACGCGACGGCGGGATGGCGCATGGCGTCGGAGATCACGGCCTCGCTCCGGATCATCGATCCCGACGATCCGGTCAGGTACGACTTCGCGCTCTGTCACGTGGGCATGATGGACGGGTGCGGGTTCAGGCGCCCGTACCGGGACCAACGGTGCCCGCTGCGCGGGTTCTGCCGGCCAGTCGCTCGTAGAGCGCGATCGTCTGCTCGACCATCCGGTCGACGCTGAACTCGGCGCGGACGCGGCCCAGGCCCGCCCGCCCCACCCGGTCGCGCAGCTCCCGATCCTTCAGCAACCGCAGGATCGCGCCTGCCAGATGCTCGTGGTCGCGGATCGGGACGAGCAGGCCCGTCTCGCCGTCGATCACGACTTCGGGAATGCCACCCGCCCGCGTCGCGACGATCGGCCGCGCGGCCGCCATCGCGTCGAGCAGCGAGGTGCCCAGCCCCTCGGTGACCGAACTCATCACGAAGACGTCGAAGGCCTTCAGCAGCGACAGCACGTCGGTGCGGAAGCCCGGGAGCAGCACGTGCTTTTCGAGGCGCAGCTCCCTGACCTGGCGCTCGAGCGGCGCCCGCAGCTCGCCTTCGCCGAGGATCAGGAAGTGCGCGTCCGGCACCTGCCTGAGCACGAGCGCGGCCGCATCGACCAGGTGTTTCTGCCCCTTGTGCGGGACCAGCGCGGCGATGTTTCCCACGACCGGGACGCCGGCGGGCAGCCAGAACTCGTGGTGGACGTTCGCCGCCGGCGCCTGTTGCACGCGCTCGACATCGATGCCTTCGTGGATCGTGACGATGCGCGGCTCCTCGATGCCGTCTTCGGCGAGCATGCCGGCGATCGCGCGCGAGGCGGCCACGAAGCAGGTGACCTGCCGGTACTTCCATAGCGAGAACGCGTTGCCGCGGATGTGGAAATCGACGCGGCGCGACGCGACGAGCACCGGCTTCGGGTCCGGCGCGCCGATCGACAGGGCCAGCGCGCCCAGCGCGACGCCGTGCGGGTCGTGGGCGTGCACGACGTCCGGCTGCCAGCGCTTGAGCAGGCGCGAGAGCTGCCACGCCGCCCGCAAATCGATCTCGGCGTGCGGGCCGATCGGCACCGTTTCGAGTGCCTGGCCGGCGCGCCGCCGCAGTTCACCGTCCGGGTGCGCGACCATGATGACGCGATGGCCGCGCGCCTGCTGCCCCAGCGCGGTGAGCAGCGCCTGGTTCTGCCCGCCACGCCAGGTTTCCGCGGTATCGATGTGGACCGCAAACATGGGGAAAGGCTCAGGGCTCGAGGCCCTTGGCGCGAGGCGTCCGCCGCAGTTCCCAGAGCTTCGCGAACTTCAGGAACACGTAATAGCTGTTGAGCAACGACACGACGAGGCCCGCCCCGCCGTCCTTGATGCCCAGGCGAAGCAGGTAGTTGCGCGCGAACGCGAGCGGCGGGCGAACGAGCACGTCGGCGACTGACGCCCGCTTCCCCCGCTCGGCCGCCTGTTGCGCGGCGAGCGTCGTGTAGCGATCGATGGTCTGCACGTGATGCGCGATGTCGCGGTAGGGGTAGTGCAACAGCTCCTCGCGCAACCGGCCGACCGGCCCGTCCGCCCTGACCGATTCGTGCACGTAGCGCCCTTCCCAGCGGGCGCGCCGCCTGTCGTAGAGGCGCAGCTGAAAGTCCGGGTACCAGTCCGTCGAACGAAGCCACCGGCCCAGGTAGAAACTGACACGCGGCACGCGAAACCCGGCCGGGGTCGGCGGTGCCTGCAGTACGTCCCTGATCTCCCCGGCCAGCGCGGGCGTCACGCGCTCGTCGGCATCGAGCGACAGGATCCAGTCGTGACACGACTGTTCGGCCGCGAAGTTCTTCTGGGCGACGTACCCCGGCCATTCCCGCACGATCACGCGCTCGGTGAACCGGCGGGCAATGGCGACCGTGTCGTCGCCGCTCTCGGCATCGACGACGATGATTTCGTCGGCCCAGGCGACACTTTCAAGAGCGGCGGCGATGTTCGCCGACTCATTGCGCGTGACGAGCGTGACGGTAAGCGGCGGCACGGAGGGAGTGTAGCACGGGGAGAATCGAGCAGGTCCGGGTCCGAAGTCCGACGTCCGACGGTCCGAGGGTCGGTAGGGGCACGGCATGCCGGGCCCCTACGACTTTCGGACCGTCGGACGCACAAGTGGCTGCTTATCCGCCGGTCTGAATGCTGACGCCGCCGCCGCTGCCGCCAAAGGCCGGCGCCTGCTGCACGGTTTCGAAGTCCACGACCGAGCGCGTGTAGTCGAGGATCGCCTGCAGTTCGGCGTTCCTGGCCTGCGCGAGGTCGCGCTGCGCCTGCAGCACGAAGAACGTCGTGGACATGCCGGCCGCGAATTTCTTCTGTTCGGCCTCGAGTTTCTTTTCCTGCAGCTCGCGCGACGCGCGCGTCGATTCGACGCGCTTCTGGTTCGTCGTGACGTTGCGCGCCGCGTCCCGCACTTCCGTGACCACGCTCAGCTCGGCCGATCGTAGCTGCGTTTGCGCCTGGCCGTACTGCAGCCGCGCCCTCGCCAGGTTCGCCTCGGCGCTGCTGTTGCCGATCGGGTAGCCGACCGTCACCGACAAGCTCCACTGGGGGTAGTCGTTCTTGAGGAGCGACTTGAACATCGAGCCGTAGCCCACCTGGCGGAGCTCACCGAGAAAGACGGGGTTGAGGACGTCGCTGTAGTCATAGCTGAGCTGAGTGCCGCCCTGCGCCGACAGCCCGTACCTCACGTTCAGGTTCACGTCCGGCTTCGTCTGGTTCTGCATGTAGCGCAACGAGATGTCATTCTCTTCGAGGGTCTTCTTCTGCTGGACCAGGTCGGTGCGGGCGTCGAGCGCCTTCCTGACGGCGGCGTCCACGTCCACGGCCTGCGCTTGGAAGACCGGCGAATCGGTGAGCTCGAACTTCATTGCCCAGAAATTCGGTGTCTGGGGATCCATGATGAGCGCCCGGAACTGGTCCTCGGCCTGCGCCACCGCCGCCTGGGCCCGGATGACCGCTTCCTCGCGCGAGGCGACCTCTGCCTGCGACTGAATGACGTCCATCGGCGCCATCGTGCCGATCCTCACCCGGGCCTCGCTGTTCCTCAGCGACTCGCGCGCCAGGTCGAGCGTCTGCTGCTGCACCTCGAGCGAGGAGACATTGTAGGACAGGGTCCAGTACGCGTTCTTGACGTTGCGGATCGTCGCCAGCACCGTCTGGCGCAGCTGGACGTCCGAGATCTCGCGGTTCTTCCGGCTGATCTGCAGCTGCTGCCGCGTGTTGTCGATCCGGAAATTGCGCAGCAGCGGCTGCGTGAACGAGGCACTCAGGTTCGAGTTGAGCCGCGGGTTGATGTTGTCGAACAAACTGTTGGTCTTCGCGCGGGAGCTGCTCCACGACACCTGGTAGTTCCCGCCCGTGGGCAGCAACTGGTTGGCGCCAAAGCTCCACGACAGATTGCTGCTCGTCTGGGTCACGCCGGTGCCGCTGAAGATGTTGCCCGACGGGCTGTCGGTGCTGCCATTCGACAGCGACGAGGTGACGTTCGGCGTCCATGCTGTCCGCACGGTCGCGATGTTCAGGTCCTGGATTCTCGGGTTCACGCGTTGAACTTGCAGACTCAGGTTCTGCTCGAGCGCCATCTGGACCGCTTCGTCCACCGACAGCTTCCTGACGACCGGGCTCCCGGCCGCCTGGCTTGCCTGCTGGCCGCCCGTCCCGGGGCCGGACACGTCCTGGCCGAATACGGACACCGAGAGCGCCAGCAGCGCGACCGACAGCAGCGCGACTTTCGCGCCCCGTGTGACCTGTTCAAACATTGCAGTTCTCCGGTTCTTTCACCTTTTCAGGGACGGTGCCAGGGGGCGGGAAGGACCGCGACGCTGCGGACCTCCGGACGCGGGCAACCCCTCGAGCCTGCTTAAGGCATGCCGATCCGGGGCGCTGGAGACACCGCGTCCTTGTGGAATAGACGAACGACGGGCCAGTACGGTTCTGGCCGCCGCCCGATTGTCGCGGAATTGTATACTAGACGGCCCGAGCATGCCTGTCCCCGCTTCCTGCCGGCGGCTTCATGACGCTCATGGCGATGTTCACCTCGCCCGACAGGTTTGCCGCGGGCGCGGCGCTGCGGCGGGTCACCGATTGGGCGCACTATGGACCTTGGGCGTTCGGCTCCGGGTCTTGGGGCTGGCCAAAAGCCAAAGGCCTAAGGCCAAAAGCCTTCGTGATACGCTGAGAGAACCATGGATCGCGACAGTCTCCTCAACGTGTTCCGCCGATCGGGCGCGCTGCTGGAGGGCCACTTCCGGCTCTCGTCGGGCTTGCACAGCCCGGGCTACCTGCAGTGCGCGCTCGTCCTCCAGCATCCGGAACACGCCATGTCGCTCGGCGGCGCGCTCGCCGATCGCGTGCGGTCGCTGCGGCCGGCCACGGTCCTTTCCCCGGCGCTCGGGGGCATCGTCATCGGCCACGAGGTCGCCCGGGCGCTCGGCGCACGCGCGATCTTCGCCGAGCGTGAGGACGGCGTCCTCACGCTGCGCCGCGGCTTCACGCTCACCGAGACCGAGCGGGTGCTCGTCATCGAGGACGTGGTGACGACGGGCGGTTCGACGCGCGAGACCATGCAGGTGGCGCGCGCCGCCGGGGCGCAGATCGTGGGCGCCGCCTCCATCGTGGACCGCAGCGGCGGGGCCGGCCGCCACGTGCTCGACGTCCCGCTGTTCTCGCTGCTCGACATCGTGCTGCCCACCTACGATCCGGGAAGCTGCCCGCTCTGCGCGGACCGCATCCCGATCGCGAAACCGGGATCCCGACCGGTCGCGGTGAACGAAGGCGAGAGTCGGTAGGAGGCGATGGGCGATACGCGAGACGAGGCCGGCACTGCTCGTCCCGAGCGGACCCTGAAGCTGACGCTCGCCTACGACGGCACGCCGTTCGTCGGCTGGCAGCGCCAGGCCGAGGGCCTCTCCATCCAGGGCCTCGTCGAAGAGGCGCTCTCGCGCATCGAGGGCGCGCCGGTCACGGTCGTCGGTGCCGGCCGGACCGACGCCGGCGTCCACGCGTGCGGCCAGGCCGCGAGCGTGCGGCTGACCAGCGCGATCGAGGTTGCGGCGCTCCGGCGGGCGCTCAACGCGATGCTGCCGCCTGAAATCCGGGTCACCGGCGTGCAGCAGGTCGATCCGTCCTTCCACGCCCGCTACTCGGCCGAGTCGAAGACGTATCGCTACACGATCGTCAACGGGCCGATCCTCACGCCGTTCGAGTGGCGCTACGCCTGGCACGTTCCCGAACGCCTCGAGGTGGCACGCATGAGCGCGGCCGCGCCGCTGTTCGAAGGAGAGCACGACTTTGCGGCCTTTCGCGGCACGGGCAGCGGCGTGAAGACGACGGTGCGGCGCGTGCAGTGTTCGCGGCTCTCGCCGGTCGCGCCAGGGAAGGAATGGGCGCCGTGGAGTTGCGCGATCGACGATCGGTCGGCCACCCGGCTCGTCTACGAAGTGACGGCCGACGGATTCCTGCGACACATGGTGCGCGCGATCGTCGGCACGCTGGTCGAGATCGGCGCGGGGCGGCGCGAGCTGGCCTGCATCGAGCGGGCGCTCGGATCGGGCAGGCGGGCAGACGCCGGCCCCACGGCTCCGGCGTGCGGCCTGTGCCTGGTCGGGGTGGAGTACACGGGAGTTGGCGTGAGTCGCGGTAGCGCGGGCCTTCAGGCCCGCGAGTGAGTCGCTTCTTGCGCCCCGCCTTGCGACCGCTGGTCACAGCCGGTATCATCATGAATTGCTTCCTGGCCGTCCTGAAGGATTCCGCATGACAGTCAAAGAGCTCCTGGCGTGGCTTCCGCCGGGATCGCCCGAGCAGGTGCTGGCGCGGCAGATCGACTTCGATCGCCTGCCCGCGCACGTGGCGATCATCATGGACGGGAACGGACGCTGGGCCGCGCAGCGCCGCTTGCCGCGCGTCGAGGGCCACCGGGCCGGCATCGAATCGGTGCGCTCGGTGGTGGAGGCCAGCGCGCGGCTGGGGATCGGCGTGCTGACGCTCTACGCGTTCTCGGTCGAGAACTGGAAGCGGCCGCGTACCGAGATCAACACGCTGATGATGCTGCTCAAGCGCTACGTGCGGCTGGAGCTCGACACGCTGCTCAAGAACGACATCCGGTTCCACGTAATCGGCCGGCCGGATGATTTGCGGCCGGACGTGCAGCAGGAGCTGCGCGCGGCGATGACGCGCACCGAAGCCAACCAGGGCATGCGCTTCAACATCGCGTTGAATTACGGCGGCCGCGCGGAGATCGTGGACGCCGCGCGGCGGCTGATCGAGGCGGGTGTCGCGCCCGCCGACATCGACGAGCGCCGGTTCGGCGAGTTTCTCTACACGGCCGGGCAGCCGGATCCGGACCTGCTCATCCGCACGAGCGGCGAGATGCGGATCAGCAACTTCCTGCTCTGGCAGATCGCCTACTCGGAGATCTGGGTCACCGATACGCTCTGGCCGGATTTCAGGCGTCGCGACCTGCTCGAGGCGATTGTCGCGTACCAGAAGCGCGAGCGACGGTACGGCGGCATCAAGCCGGCGCACCTGGCGACGCTGTAACGCCTGCCATCCACTTCATGCTTCGCATCCTGAGCGCGCTCGTCCTGATTCCGCTCGTCATCTGTGCCATCTGGTTCCTTCCTCCGCTCGGCCTGCTCGCGGTCGCCGAGGCGGTCCTCTGGCTGGCCTTCCTGGAGTACGCGCGGCTGGCCGACGCGCTCGGCGTGCGAATCCCGAGAGCGGTGGCGGGCTGCGCTGCTGCCGCCACCTGCGTCGCGGTCGCCTGGCCGGGAAGCTCGGTCGACGCCGTGCTGATGGCCGCGCTGCTGGCCACGGCCGCCCTCGCGGTGGCCGCCGGCCGCGTCGGCGGGGACGTGCTGGCGCCGGTCGTGGCCGGCCTCTTCGCCCCGCTGTACCTCGGGCTTCCCCTCGGCGCGCTGATCGCCGTTCGATCGCTCGTCGGCCGCGAAGCCCTCCTGCTGCTGATCTTGACGGTCATCGCGAGCGACACGGCGCAGTTCTACTGCGGGTCGCTCGTCGGCCGTCATTGCCTCGCCCCGGCGATCAGCCCGAAGAAGACGGTCGAAGGCGCCGTCGGCGGTTTCGTCGGTGGGATCGTGGCCATGGCGATCGTGGGGTGGTGGTGGCTGCCGCACCTGTCGACGGCCTCGCGCATCGGACTCGGCGTGGTCGTCGTCGCCACCGGAATCCTCGGCGACCTGTTCGAGTCCCAGATGAAGAGAAGCGCCGGCGTGAAGGACAGTTCCGCCCTGATCCCCGGGCACGGGGGCGTGCTGGATCGGATCGATGCGCTGCTGTTCGCCGCGCCGGCCTATTACCTGTTCTTGCGTTACGGGCTGTGAGAATGGGGCAGGTGGCGCGGGCAGGGCTGGTGGCGAGGGAGCGGCGCGGGGCGTAGGGGCCCCGCAAGCGACCGAGCTTGGCGGGGTGCAGGGGCCCCCGCCATTCAGGAGAAGACAAGGGTTCACCAGTGAAACGGATCGCGATCCTGGGTTCGACCGGGTCGATTGGCCGCAGCGCCCTGTCGGTCGTCGAAGCGCACGCCGACCGGCTGCAAGTGGTCGGTCTGGCCGCGGGCACCAACGTCCAGCTGTTCGCGGAACAGGTGTCGCGTCTCCGGCCGGCCGTCGTCGGCCTGGCCACCCCTGAAGCGCTCGACGATCTGGGTCATCTGTGCGGGGTGCCCGCCGTACGCGTGGCCGGGGCCGAGGGGCTGGTCGCCGTCGCCACGCACCCCGACGTGGACATCGTGCTGTGCGCGACGTCGGGGACCGCGGCGCTCGAGGCGGTGCTGGCCGCGATCGAGGCGGGGAAGACAATCGCGCTGGCGAACAAGGAAGTGCTGGTGATGGCGGGCGCCATCGTGACGGAGGCGGCGCGCCGGCGCAACGTCATGCTGCTTCCGGTCGACAGCGAGCACAACGCCATTCACCAGTGCCTGCACGGACGGCCGGCGGGCGACGTGCGCCGCCTGATCCTGACCGCCTCGGGCGGGCCGTTCCGGGGTCAGTCGACCGAGGCGCTCGAAGAGGTCGTCCCGGAAGATGCGCTGCGACATCCCACGTGGCGCATGGGCCCGAAGATCACCATCGACTCGGCGACCCTGATGAACAAAGGTCTCGAAGTCATCGAGGCCCACTGGCTGTTCGGCGTTCCGGCGAAGCAGATCGACGTCGTCATCCACCCGCAGTCGGTCGTCCACTCGATGGTGGAGCTGATCGACGGCTCGGTGATCGCGCAGCTGGGCGTCACCGACATGCGGTTGCCCATCCAGTACGCCTTCTCGTATCCCGAGCGATGGGCGGCGCCGCTGCCGCCGCTCGATCTGACGCGGCTCGGCCGCCTCGACTTCCACCTGCCCGACCACGCCAGCTTTCCCTGCCTGCGTCTGGCGTACCGCGCGCTCGACGACGAAGCCGGCCTGCCGGTGGTCCTGAATGCGGCAAACGAGGTCGCCGTCGCCTCGTTTCTCGCCGGGCGCCTCGCGTTCACCGCCATCGCGCGCGTCATCGAGGAGACGATGAATGCCTACCGGCCGGGCCCGGCGCGAACTCTGCAAGACGTGCGGGGAATCGACCTCTGGGCGCGCGAGTATTCCCATGACCTCGCCCGGCGGTTAGAATTGGATATTTGAGGCTGTTCCAGTGCTGACAACGCTTCTGGCCTTCGTCTTCCTGCTCGGCGTGCTGATCTTCGTCCACGAGCTCGGCCACTACATGATGGCCAAGCGCATCGGCATCCGGGTGCTCACGTTCTCGCTGGGCTTCGGACCCAAGCTCGTCGGTTTCCGGCGTGGCGACACCGACTACCGCATCAGTGCCATTCCGCTGGGCGGATACGTGAAGATGGCCGGCGAGACGCCCGAGGAACCGCTGAGCGGCCGGCCGGACGAATTCCTGTCGCGGAGCAAATGGGAGCGCTTCCAGGTGCTCATCATGGGGCCCGCGATGAACATCGCGCTCGCCATCGTGCTGACCGCCGTGGTGCTCACCTTCGGGGCTCAGGTGCCGGCCTTCGAGGACGAGCCGGCGGTGGTGGGCGCCGTCGCGGCCGGATCCCCGGCCGCGCAGGCGGGCATCAGGCCGGGTGACCTGATCACGGCAGTCGGCGCGCGACGGGTGGCCACCTGGGGCGACGTCTACGTCCGCGTCGGCGCGCAGCCCAACCGGGAACTGCCGATCACCCTGATCCGCGACGGCCAGCAGCTGCGCGTGCCGGTGAAGACGATCTCGGAAGGCAAGTACGACGTCGGCGAGATCGGCGTGCTGCCGAACGTCCACCCGCACATCGTCGAGGTGACGCCGCGAAAGCCTGCCGATCGCGCCGGGCTGAAAGCCGGCGACATTGTCGCGGCGGTGAACGGCGAGACGATGGTCTTTCAGTATCAACTGGTGCAGGCGATCCGGAAGCACCCGAACACGCGCATCGCGCTGGCGGTCATTCGCAACGGGAAGCCTCTGGACCTGGAGGCGACACCGGACGGCGACGGGAAGATCTGGATCCTCACCGGCGACGCTCTGAAGATGATCAAGCCGGGACCGCTCGGCGCCATCAAGATGAGCCTCCAGAAGAACTACGAGTTCGCGGGGCTGATCTACCAGACGATCGGCGGGCTGCTGACGCGGGA
>Ga0315279_10001287_pt1 | contig 42486 bp, 43 predicted proteins | sample YL17G06_20_MG_FD_203694 | JGI IMG/M metagenome (GOLD analysis project Ga0315279, IMG submission 203694) | Sediment microbial communities from Yellowstone Lake, YNP, Wyoming, USA - YL17G06_20 | ecosystem: Environmental > Aquatic > Freshwater > Lake > Sediment | place: USA: Wyoming | collected...
CGACAGAAGAGCAAAATGGTGAGACTTCAGACAATAACCAAAGATCGAGTGAAAACACGTGACCCAGCCACCGGCTCGCACATAGAAACACACAGAGACAAATATAGTGGACTGTTTGGCGGCGACTTGATGGGCAGGAGTCTGTCCAAGGAAGCCGCCGAAGCACACCTCGACGCCGTGAAGAAGAAGTGGCCTAACCAAAAGTGGAACCTACGCGATCCAGTGCCTGAGCCACCATACCCATTTGAATCAGTCGCCATGCGTGTGCCAACTCGACGGACACGAAAACGACGGAAGCCCTAAGCTAGTATCTTTTTTCAACCAGTTTTGCCAGACGCCGCTGGCTCTGAGGCTGAGGGCTTGGGGATCGCATTGAGCAAGCATTCCTAAGCCCAAAATTTGACCGTCACTCGCATAGAATCTGAACCTACCAACATTCCATGTAGCCAGAATGATCACAGAAACATGGGGGGATACTTGTCGACAATCTCGGTTGCGAGTCTAGAATGGGAGGGTAGGTGCAGATAAATCGCGGCAATCATTTTACTATGATGGACTTATCTTGCATAGACCGTATATTTGAGCATGTTCAGACCGTGAACGCACGCGAAGAGTTTTTTTCGCGTGCGTGAGGCTGCCCTTCATTCCGCTAGAACGAGAAGCTGAGGAAAGTCGGTCACGCATCTGGTTTTTGAGTATTTGCCAGTAACGTCGGCCAGAATTGCATCATCATGGTGATGTTGCGTGATTTTGGAGTAGGTTTATACCAGCTCGGAATCAGATTAAATGCGAGGTATAGAAGGTGAATAGGGAAGACCAAGTAACCCTTGTGTTCCTCGTTGGAATTATTCTTCCTTGCATGGTCGTGTTTGCCTCAGAGCCCAAGATGCTCGCGGAACATTCACCGGGCATGCTTACACGAGTCGTAGCGGTAGTCGATGGCTTGACTCATTCTTCGCCAACTTCGACCTCTGCATACGCCATGGCTCAAGTCGTGCAAGCCGCTCCAAATTTCTTCCTGGCTACATTTTGGGTTGGGATACTAACAGTTTGGATAGGTTTCGCCTTCCAGATGCGTAAGCTTTTAGACTCCATAATTGAGGAGCTCGGCTGCCCTGAAGCGCCTGTAGCTGTTTCCGTCGATTCTCCAACCTAGCATTAGAAGCGTAGAATTCATCCTCCATAGGACTAGAGGGAAACTTTGGTCTTGCACCCAAACTCCCCCCAATTTTCAGCGTTCCGCCATCTCAACGTCGTGCAAAAAGTGGCATCGAACCCGACGATATGGTGGGCCCGGAGGGATTCGAACCCTCGAATATCGTGGGTTTGAGCCGTATTCGGCCGGGTAGTGAAGAGTTGCGCTTGTGATGAAGATAAAATATGTCCCCGCGCAATGGTCTACTTGGCAACCGCGTATCTGTTGAATACAATCTCCACACTCGCAAAAACGCACCAAGCTAGACTATGAATGGTATACGTGATTCTGCTACATCAGAAGGAGCATTTTAGGGGGAACAAAGATTCGAAAGCCTGATTTGCTTGAAACATCTAGGTCAGTTCATGGCAAGTGAAAATCTGAAGATCGTTAAGGCAAATACGAATCACTCACCACTCGCTGCCCCCCTCTTTGATGCGTACAGACAGTTTTACAAGAAAAAGCCTGATGTGAAAGCCGCTCGTGATTTCTTGAAGCGGCGGCTTCGGCGAAAACTGAAACCAGCCTCACAAATCTTCCATGAGGTGCGAAAAAGTTCACGAACCGTCCAGCAGGCGGTGAAAAGTTCCCAAGTCTGCGGCCTTCGGAACCCGGCTCTTCGGCACTCTCTTCAGCGTGATTGCACGTGTGGTTTTCAAGATAACTTTGTAGAATGTATACCGTGCGTGCCCCGTCCAGTGCCCTGAGGGGCTCAGAAGAGCAAGTGCTTTGTACAAAGGGCATTAGTATGATTTCTTATGGAGCCGGTCGTCGAGTCTGAAGAAGACCTTGATTCCAGTGTAAAGGGCAAGCAGGCAGAGCTTAACGTTCTCGGCAAGCTGCTTGAGAAAGGATTCACGATATACACGCCGCTGATAGACACCGGCATTGACTGTCTGGTTGACGTAGGTGAAGGAAACTACAAGGAAATCCAAGTGAAGTATCGTGAGGACAGCCCAGTGTTCTTGGCTCGGAAGTTCAACCCAAGAGAGACCTTCTACATCATATGTTACCTGAGAACCATCCGCAGCGAAGACGTTTGGGTATTGCCATCAAAGATATTCCATGAAATGGGCGAACCAGCAAAGACCGGTAAACGAGACTACATTCGTTTAACCATAGGAAAACCTGGCTCGGAAAGCTATGAAGAACTTAGAAAATACCGAGACAATTTCGAAATCCTACTGAAGGGTGCAACACCCGAAATCAAGAGAGCTGTTCAACAAGCAACAAAACGAATTGAAGGTGCACACCTAACAAGCACAGACTACAAACGTGAAACGCTTCACATTCTTGAAGCTGCACAAGGACCACTGAAAGCGAAAGAAATCGTCGATAAGTTCTACAGCGCCATGTCGCCCAGTTTCTCACCAGCGGATAGAGCAATTCTGAAGGGCGGAAGGCAACGGTGGGACGAGACCCTACGCTACGTAATCTACGGTTTCCTGAAACGCGGAGGATACATTAGAGACATTGGAAAGAATCAATTTGTCATAACTGAAAAGGGCAAACAACTGCTTGCCAAGTACTGACCAAAACCGAGAAGGAGGAGAATTAGGTCAGCTGACGGACCTGCACGCATCAACCCCCATTGACTCTGGAAAGCAAGAAGATTTCCGTGACCGAAGGAACAGTTCAACTCCACCGGGGTTGTGGCTAGACGTTTAGGAAATCCCACCGGTATTTCTTCCGTGCAGTCTTCATACAATCATCAAATGTCGCTCTCCTTCGTAAGAAGCCAAACTTATCGTTCTCCAAATCGCTTGAGTAAGGATTCTTTCTGAACGTGTGAGAATAGATGGGCCGTATCCTCGAAGTTCCGATTTTCTGTAGCGTGTTTCCGTACTCTTGCTGAACAATCATATCAGCCCCGTGCTCCTGAAGATAGTGATCGAAATTGGGGTCATTAAGTAGGGCTTGGACTAGGACGGCCCAAGTCAAGTATCTTGCCTTCCATACATAGGAGTACTTCTCCTCACCCATGGCTTCAATCGCAGAGTGAACCTTGTTTAACCTGTTTTGAATTTTATAGAATAGCACGAGTTTCCTCAAGTCGGTAGTCAAGTACTTGTCACGAAACATCTCATGGTATTGCTTGTCGGTTTCAAATGCTTCTCCAATTCGGGACATCCGGCCGACCTGTCCCTGAAGTGCAAGAAGCGTTTGTCCTAGCGCCTTCATTTTGATTGGTTTGTCTTGCGTTATTCCTCTTGACAGTAGATCTGCGTCTTTCTCATTGGCGAATGAATTCTCTCTTCTTTCATAGTAGATTCCTAGCTGCATAGCAAGACGCTCTTCGAGTTCGAGTTGAATCTTGTCGTTTGCTCTGAGGTGCCAAGGCTCAATCGGGTTTTGTCGGTTGTTATTGATCGCTACGTTTCTGACAAAGCTCTCGTTTTCTGACACGACAATCTTCGCTACTACTCTTATCTGCTCGAGCCGTTCGAGGATATCCTTCTTCGCTTTGTGTTCTTGATAGAATTCATTAACGGAAGCAATGGTTTGGGCGCCATTGAGCACTCGCGGTTCATAAAGCGCAATATCTCCATTGTTTTCCTGAATACTACTTGCCTTCATCGTTACCCCGTTATGGAAGAACGCAAAATCCTCTGATTGTTGTGTTCCGTCTATCGCACTCTGTATCAACGATTTCTTGATTCTGTTATTGACCATGGATTGGGCCTGAGTGAATCCATAACTCGACCTAATGTTCCGTTCGAACAGTTTTTCTCCGAAGTCAAGGTACATGTCGAGCAAAGTTCTCAGAGAAACTAGATGAATCATCATTCTTGCGGTTCCATCCGATCGAGCAACTTTCAATGGTTCTGAATTCGGAATCGTGTACTTATGTGCGGCAACTACTGATTGGGGACTGGACAATCTTAGGGTTGTATTGGACATGAAGACTGTACGAAGGTCTACTTTGCGTTGAAAGAATTCCTCAAGTACGTACTTCTTACTCTGAAGATCCTCTAGGTAGTCTGTCAGGAGCCTACTACCAGCCGCTACAGATACGTCACCATTGAAGATGAGCCTAACCCAGACTTGGTCTATGATGTTCTTGTTTTGAAATACGAAATTTCTCAGCCTGTTAAGCAACGCATTCTCATTTTGATCTGTCTGAAGATTGCCGAAGATGCGTTCGAGACCTTGGCTGATTAGTCTTTCAAGCGTCCCTTTGAATTGGAAATGATCTTTCGTCCACTTGCACTGTAGTAGATACAGGTTTTTCCGTTCTGGCCCGTCAAAATAGAATCCATCTACCCCATAATCATTCCCGTAAAAGGAAATCTGCTGCAACGCCTGTCCTTCAGGAACAGCAAATTCCTTTTCCAAGTAGAGAAGGGTGAAGTAATCCTCTTTTCTTCCCTGATATTTCGGTGCCAATCTCTTGTAGGTTTCATCGAGTTCCCTTTGGGAAATGGCGGTTACCATTACAGTTGCCATAATCAAAACTAGCTGTGAAGAGGGATTTTAATCGTTAGTCACGAAGGGACACAGTGCGCGATCACCAGACTGTTGATCCAATGGCTAGAGCATCGTGAACAGTTCACTCAGGTGAACTTTCGTGTCTTTTTCCCAGCCACGCCCCGGCCAATAGGTTGCGACGAAGTAGACGCTGCGCCCCTTGATAGGTACCGGAGTCACTTTTCCAAAAGGTACATTGTTCGTCACACCCCATTCTCGACTCAGGGATTGACACACAGGGTGACCGACATTGCTACTAAGCCAGCACACAGCCGTCGGAAGGAGAGTTTCGATTTCCCTTTTCAGATGGTGACTTGCACAAAACTGTGACATAGGAAGAGATGGACTCGTGGTTCCTCTTATGGCGCATTTTGCAGTGTGGAGCAGAAAGAAGCGGTTATTCAGGAACGGTATGAAATCTAGATCATCAACACCGTCGCACGGACGCCCCAATTCCTTCAAAACTCTGAAGAGCCCCCTTCTCAACTTGTCCTGTGGATCTGTGTAGAAGTGACGACCCTTCTCGGGTGGTGCGACTCCGATGAATAGCACCTTGACCGGATTCGGGGGAGGGCTCTTGGGTGGAATGTGTCCAGGAGGGCAATTGACAGCGAGTTCTGGAAAGCGCTTCCGGCAAAGCTCGCATTGCTCTATTTCGGTTTGCAAAGCATTCCATTCAGGGTCCAGTCGATGCACACATCCTTTGGGTCGATTGAATTCTCCTTTCAGCTATTAGGGAACTGTCACCTTGCCAACTCCGATAACACGAATAATCGACTTAACATGATACGCCGGCTCTACTTGGTTCCGGAGAAGACGTTTCATTGCCTATTACGAGAGATGAATTCTACAGAATCCCAAATCTTCCCAAAGAGATTAGGCACCTTAAGCTAGCGCTGCAAATTCACGAAACTCTTTCAAGACCACTGACATGGATGGACTTAACAAAGACGTTAGGTCGCCCGGTGGAAGAGGTTGTCTTGGTACTGAATCAGCTCATCAGGGCGGGATTTGTCGGAATCCATCCCAGTTCCGACAAAAGAGAGATCAGATTTCATTGGGTACAAACGACAAAAGGTGAACCGGCCTTGAGGTCAAAAGAACGAACGTAGCAGCCATCGACATCGTAAATCATACACCGTAGATTGCGTACCTATATGTCAACTTGAATCCTGGGTCAACGCGCCATCGGTTGTGTCTGTCGAGACTCGTTTGTTTTCGAGATAGGCATCGAGGCTTTGTAGATCGCCGTACAGTTTCTTTGCAAAGAACTGAAGTGTGGTGTCTTCCGTTCTCACTTTCTTGAATTCGATCACGAAACGGTCGTTTTCGTTCGTCTTTCTGGCAAGACGAATTTTGACAAAGTTGTTCATAGCGTCTTTCACCCATTTCTGTTCGACAACGTCCCTGTTACCGGGAGGTGCGAAGTACGTCCGCAGTTCCTGCAGCAGTAGGCTGTAGGCGGGGAGCAAGGTTTTTGTATGTCATATAACGTTATATGACATCGGATAACAATGCTACGGTGGGGATACCTCACACCACGTCAACGTGAAATGTGGAGCCTTGCTCGTCGCGGGTTTAGGGAATCTGAGATCTCCCGCGAGCTTGATGTCAGTCGTCAGTCTGTGCACATCATGTTGAACGCAGCAAGAAACAAGGTTGTTCAGGCTCTGAACGAAGCGGCGGAGGTAAACAGAATCCAAGTGAGGCGAATGGATGTTGAGAAGGGGATTCTGCTTGGCTACAGCCCAGAGTTCGATCACAAGGTTGTTGTAACCTACTCGCCGAAGCACGGTATCAAGGTTTGGTACGCTCACGACAAGGAATGTGAGCAATGCAAGTTCGACAAATCGTGGGTCAAGACAATCCTAGAAGAAGCCCAAGAAAGAGGCATCACACTATCAACTAAGGAGCTTCGCCTACCGCCACCCGAGTTGGCGAAAACAGTCTTCGAGAAAATTCTATCAGGGTTTGAGCTATGATTCGCACATTCAGATGGATGCAGAACTACTGCCCTCATGTCCCACCGAGCAAACGAGAATCTACTTTCTCGCACCGAGCAAACATGAGACTTGTTGTGGGCTTCGGCCTTGCCAATTACCGGATTGGCTTGCTCCTGCCCCCTCTAGTGGTGTCGAGTTCGATCTTTCTCATACTTTGGGGATCAACCATAGCGGGGTCGGACATCATTGCATCTTCTTTCGTTCCATATGTGCTGCTCGGTATCTCGATTCCCTTTTCATTCCTCTGCGTCATAGCAGAGGCAACCTTGTCAACGAATATACTGAGATATGGAAGAATCCGACTGAAGGACTTGGGGTACAGCGTTAGTGGAAAGTGGTCCTCGTTTCTCGTCGTGACCTTGGTATATCTCGGTCTTCTTGTGAGCGCAAGATGGTTCTATTCCAGCTTCGTCTCCGTTCCACTCACAATCGCCATCGTTAACATGTCCACGCTTCCAGCTGATTCCATCTCATGGTTCTTCGCGTCGAGCACAGATCCTTGGCAGTTCATCTTGAACTTCCCCGATCTGTTCAATCTCGGAAACACCAGATCCGGCTGGGTTAGCAACGTCTTCCTTACGGTGCCGATCGCAGTATTCTACTGGTTCGCTTTGACCGCGGTTGCATCGGATGGACACGACGCATTGAGAGCGATGCGCGACGCCGTTCGAATGGCACGCAACCAATTGACACATGTTATTGTGTATGCCCTGATCGTTGGTCTGATCTTCACGTTGGCTGATGCGGTGCCGATTAGTCAAACGGTGTTTCTAGGATTACGATGGTTCGCCTCAGGTTTTGGCTGGCTGATTGTTCCGAAGATCGCAATGTTACTTGCACTTTCGGTTTACGCTGTGAAGGTGGCATTCGCTCCTCTACTGTTCCTCTGGGCTTCAGCCATCTACGAATCAAGTCGGAGCAAAACACGATGAAGCAGCTCCAAGTGTACGTTTCAGTCGTTTTCCTGACCCTCTTGATCTCAGCAGGCCAAGGTAGCGCTCAGACGGCAAGCGACAACGATTGGCCGATGCTAGGACACGATCCCTCACACACTTGGGCAACATCTGCGTCGCTGAAACCTCCACTCGTGATACAATGGTTACGCAACTTCACGTCCTTGGACTCGGTCCCCGTTGTGAGCGGAGATCGGGTCTTCGTGGCGACGAGTCAGTACCTTCAGGACTACGGTAAGGTTTTCTCACTGGACAAAGCGACTGGTTCTACGGAATGGGTCTACGACACGCATGGTACAATCATGGGCGGCACTTCCCCTGCTGTTTCCGAGAACCTTGTCTACGTTCCCGTATCCTACCTTGGGCCTCCTCCACAACCCAACGGCACCAAACATGACATTTACACGACAGGCGCGGGCGCACTAATCGCCTTGGACAAGTCCACGGGCAGTCTAGTGTGGTCTAGACCTGCTTCTCGTGCTATTATCACCTCGCCGACTGTTGAGGGAGGTGTTGTGTTCATTGTTCTTGACGAAGAAGGCGTGTACGCGTTTGACGGAGAGACTGGAGCAGTCCGTTGGTTTTACCCGGTGTCGAACTTCGGTATCTTGCAAGGTGCTCCACTAGTCTACGATGGAACCGTGTACGTTGGTACGATTGCGAAGGGTATCTTTGCGCTCGATGCAGCCAACGGCGCCCTCAAGTGGCATTACGTGCCCACCCAAGCTCATTCCGGAGTGACCGGGGGCTTGACTGCCGGTTCAGGGATGGTCTTCGCCCCTCTGTTCGACACCTCAGTTCAAGCAAGATATCAGCTGCGGCTCGCAGCCTTCAAAGCAGATTCCGGCGAGCTTCTCTGGCTCAGGTTGCTCTACGACCTACCGTTCTCGCCACCTTACCAGCAGGTTGGAGGAGAAGTACTCCCCGCCTTCTTCAATGGCACAGTATTCGCAACTGGCCTAATCGGCAACGATGACACAAGCACGTTGTACGCCTTAGATGCAACTACGGGAAACATCAGATGGCAATCATCGATTTCAGTGGGGGGATCAAATATCGCCATAGCGAATCACACGCTGCTTGTTCCTGCGTCTCCAGGACTCATCGCGTTCGATGGAAACACAGGGCAGCAGGTTTGGTCATATCAACTCCCCAAAGTCGCGCTTGTTCATGGTCCGGTTCTGGCAGGTGAATCCGTCTATCTAGGAATCTGGGCAGTCGGACTATACGCCATAACCAATGCGAACACTGTGCCCGAATTCAGCTTCCCAATCGCGAACATAATTCTGGCGTCAACATTGCTGTTAGCGTTAGCATCAATCGCGCAGAAGCGCGGGCGCCATCAGTCAAAGCTCAACCGGGCAATCAAAACCTGCCCATTAAGGCAGGTAACAGCTATTGGATAATGATAGTGGCAAACTTCATGGACAATACGGAGTCAAGCGCAAGCGCACTGGTGATAGCGAGTTGACTGGCCAACCAAAGAAAGCAATTGGAGGCAATTGGATGAGCAGAATGCCCCCCGCTTGGCAAGCCGGTTGGCTCATCGCTGTGCTTCTCATCGTATCATTGCTGCCTTTGATACCTGCGCACATGTATGAAGGAAACATTTGCCCGCCCAGCCGCTCGGCAGCCCCCATAGCCCGCATCCGTTAGCGGGCGCAGCGCTGCCGATGTCGGGCTCGGGCTCCGCTGCATATCTCATTGACCGACACCCCCTCCCCTCGTCTTCGCATGCACCAGCGTCGCAGTTTGACGATGTCTCTTGTCTTCCGCATGCAGACACACCTGACTTTCTCAGCTTATTTATGTGTGCCAAATGCGGTGGGATAACAGACTAGCTCACCCGAAAGGCCTCGAACTCGACCATCATGCTACTCGGCTAGGTAAAGCGAGCTCAACATACGCATCGAATCAGACAGTGAACTGCTAAATGCCGTGGTAACATTCGGATCAAAGCTCAAGACGACAACAAGATTCGCCAATCGAAAGAAGACAAGAAGCACCTTCTCATACCTGACAGTCACCGAGTCCAGCTTGCCAAGTAACGGTTGAAGTTTTTCGACGGCATCTACAATTATCGGTGGCATTAGCTGAACGAAGTTGCGGTCTTGCTCCTCCGTTGTGATGCTCTGGACTCCTTCTCGCATCTTCGAGACGAGAATATGAAACTCATTATCGACAATCGCCACGTATCGAATTCTGCCATCTTTTCTTAATGCTTCTTCAGCGAACTTGTTAACGTCCAACAACCGCTCGCTCCATTCCTATATTCGTACCGAAGACATTGCGTTCCCCTCTACAAGTTCCCGCTCTCTTTCGTCAGCAGCATAAATATAGTAGCGATAGCGCTACTTAAGTTTCGGTAGCGCTTGCAATTGCATTTCCCCTCCCCACTAGCATAGGTCTGATGGACCATGCATGGACATTATCCGCTTACTGGCGCTCAGAGGCACTAAGAAGATACTACTCACTATGCAGAAAGTCGGAAAAATGAAGTACTCCGAAATCGTGAAGGTTGTGGGCTACTCAACAACGACAACACGATCACTAAAAGGCATGGAAAAACTTGGCATAGTTAAACGGGAAGTCCTGAACGAACCGTACAGACCCGTAGCCTATTCCATGACCGAAAAGGGCAAGAAGCTGGCTGGCTTGCTCGAGGAACTCGAAAGCTTATCCTAATGCCTCAAATCCCATCGGCCCCACAACTGTTCAAATCTCGCGCGCGGACTATTATGTTAGCAATGGAAAATGGTGCCCTCGCGCTTGTCTAATCACGTGATCCTTCATGGATTCTTACTCATCGTTATTGTGGGATTGCCGGGTCAGGTTCTTGGTCAGAACGGGTTGTACGTTCAGGCAGGATATGTCATCACCCAGACGGATGGAAATCGCACGGCGACTATCTCAGGTCGGGTATTCGAAGCTGACAACCGCTCTGTACCAAACGCAACGGTTCTGCTAACCATAAACTTCTACCCGTCCTGGCTCGAAATCTGCACCGGGCAATTGACCAATCATGTAACGGCTAAGTATCTCCTGTTGACAGACGCGAATGGGGTTTTCCAAATTTCCGTCCGGCTTCCGAGGTTGGACAGGAGTGGACATGAGGGGACAGGAGTTCTGTACTCACTAGAGGTAATGAAAATGGGCTACAAAACAGCTAGACTGGAGTCTATTGTGACGTGTTTTCCATATGTTCTGTCTGCACGACCCAGTACTTCAGAATTCTCTATCCTGTTTCTGATAGCTTCAGTTGGATCGGTTCTGCTATTATCGATCTTAGCTTGGAAGTACCATCGCAGAGCATTTGCAAAGCGTTGAATTGACCATTCGTGAAGTGCTGCCTGAACTTTGTTCGGAGGCACCACCCGGTTGCGTTTCCTCTTGTCGCTTCCTCGTCTTCGGTTGGCGGTGGTTTGTTTGGAATCACTCAGGTCTGGATTGGTTGAATATTCCTTTACTATAGCCTTCTTTTGAGACGCCGCTCCTCCATATGATTCCCTGTCTGAAGATGAGGAATATTGCAATGCCTGCGATGCTGCTGAATATCATCCAATCCGCTACGAAAGCTGGGGCGACGACGTACAGGGGATAGAAGTTACTGAGGGGCGGATGGCTCATGGGGTAAAGAATCCAGTTGATTGGAACTCCCTGATTCCCGATGAATCCAATTTGTGAGGTTGGGACCATCAATACAAGACCAGCTGACAAGGATGGGAAAACCAGCTTAAGCCGTCTACGCTGCTTGAGAAATCCGACGACCACGCTCAATATACCGAGCGTGAGGAAGATCATGGGCACAACTGGCAATGAATCAAACGGTGGCGTTAACGGGACATAATTCGGTGGGCACGACCAAGGGTAGGGGAATGGAACCAGTACGCCTGTGCATCGTTCAATCGGCGATGGCGGTACAGGGTACACGTTGATAACATTGACATGCACAGGACTGATAGCTGGCACGCCGAAGAAAATAACGCCTGCCGCCACCTGAACGGTACCCAAAATGATGAGTGGGAAAGCCAGTTCTCGCAACTTGCTGGGCGACTCGGTACTCTTGTTCAGTCTACTCAATCCTCGACCGAAAGCGTTTGCTATAACCGGACGGCACGTGCCGCTCTCTTAGCTCTACAGTTTCGTACACTAATACTTCCGAGCTTGATGCCGGATCGATTGGCTGCGCTTCCTATGCCGAAATCCACAAGTAGCCGTTAGGCCAATTCTGCTGCGGACTCAAAGTGAGCCACCTCCCAGGAGGGTTGTGGGAAGTGGTGTCATCACGGAAAACAGCCAGAAATATGATGAGTCCTTTAAGTTCAGAGCGCACTCAGCTGGTGCTATGATGGCCCGTGAGAAGTGGTTTCGTCGGGCTCACAGGGAAGAGATCATTCCAGTAACCAGAATTGGTGCATAAGTTCTAGGTGGGGCTGGATTTGGGCGGAGTAATCGTCAAGGATTAAGGCGTTTGGTAAGTAGCCCCACCATCATATGATAGAGAATCCCTTCGGCCCCACCATTCCAGTAAACATGGTAATCCCTTTCTACGGGAAGCACCTCATTGGAACCCATGTCAAAGGGAAGAAACTCGTAGAAGTTGAACTCTAGTGGCGAAACTTCCCAGAAAAGTATTTGGGAAGGAATTGCTCCGGGATGGCCAACGTCGTTACCTTGCCCTCGCATGCTCCAGAGGACTTGAGAAAAGCCCGACCATTGTTTCGTCAGTTCGTGGAGATCTGATCAAACAAAAACATCATGCGAAATGTGTCCCAACGCTATAGTGTGAATTCCAGTTTTCCGGTAGAGTTCCCTAGGAAAGAAACCGACGAGCCGATCTGGACTTCTTCGGGTTTCGCGGCGATTCTCGCCATTACTCTCGGCCCGTCTTCAATGTCGACCAACGCGACAACGTAAGGGCTCTCTTTTTCGAAACCCGTCGGAGGATACCTGATCACGGTAAAGCTTGCAACCTTACCTCGGCCGGAGAACAGGGTTTCCTGGACTGGGCGGTTGCATCTTGGACAACACGTGACTTGGAAGACATCGAACCAATTGCATTGTGGGCAGACATATCCTGGGACGCGTTTGGCTTCGGTCATCTACGAGTCGCCTCGTTTCAATATGTGGACCGTAATCGTGGTTCCTATTCCACCCACGCTCTGGGCCAGGCCTATGCTTGCATTCGGAACTTGGCATTTCCCCGCCTTGTTCGACAGTTGTAAGGCAACCTCTGCGATTTGGTACATTCCACTTGCACCTACTGGGTGTCCCCTCGCCTTCAAACCACCAAACGTGTTCGTGGGCAGCTGCCCATCACGACCGCAGGCACCATCCTTGACTAGGCGAGCACCCGATCCCTTCGATGCGAAACCCAAGTCCTCGAGCGCCATGATTCCTAAGACCGAGAATGCGTCATGCACTTCCAAGACATCCATATCGTCTGGCTTGACTCCGGCTGTTCCATATGCTTGAGCTGAGGCTTTTCGCGAGGCTTCGAACGTGGTAATATCCGGGCGCTGGTATAGACTGACTTTATCTGTAGCAACTGCTGAGGCCGCTATCGTCACAGGCGAATCAGTGAATTTTCTCGCATTCTCAAGCGATGTCAGGACCAAGGCGGCCGCTCCGTCTCCTATACCTGAGCAATCAAACAATCTCAACGGATCAGCTACAAGAGGCGACTGAAGAACGTCCTCAACTGTGATCTTCTTGTGGAATTGCGCTTTCGGATTGTCTAGAGCATTCTCATGACACAAGACGGAAAACCCTGCGAGAGCCTCATGCGGGACGTTGTATCGATGCATGTACTGTCTGGCGATCATCGCGTTGAGGCCTACGAACGTCACACCCGTTCCAGCGACCCTCGCCTTGTCTTCAGCCATCATGAGCCCAGAGGTAACTTGGGGTGTTGTGTAACCCGACATTTTTTCCACGGCCCCAACCAACACGACTCCCTCAAGACCTGACAGAACCGCTTTCACGCCAGCATTCGCTGCAACACCGCCTGAGGCACAAGCACCCTCAACCTTGTAGCTTGGTACGCCCTCCCTTCCCATCGCTGTAGCCATCAATGCCCCCAGATGCTCCTGATTCTGTAGAAAACCCGACATCATATTTCCAACGTAGATCGAATCGATACTACTAACGCCTGAGTCCTCAATGGCTTGGGTGGCAGCTTCGACGAAGAGCTGAGTCAAGCTTTTACCCGAACCTGACGTGACCGGCGTCATTCCAACGCCAATTATTGCTGCGCCGCGCAACAATCTCGCCTTCACAGGTATCTATTGCAACTGAGAACGTTTAATTGTTCGCTGAAGTACAGTTAGCTTGGAGTTGGCGGCCATAGCTGAGGGCTAGGACCCGTTCCCATTCCGAACACGGAAGTGAATCTCTCAGGCGATCTGGGTAGTAGTGTGTTCCGAAAGGCCACGCGAGCCCCGGACCGCTGCTGACTCCATATTGACTGAATTTTCGTCAACCCGGTCGTAAGCGATTGAATGAATGTTTATTACCTGCGTGACTCCGCTTATCAAACAATACTTAGAGGAAATCTATTTGCTCGGTTTCTTAGCAGCAATCGCCCTTGAAACAGGAATCTTCGGGTCAGGCGGAATCAATAATCTGGTCAATATTCTCTTCGCCGTTTCATTCTTGGCCTTCATGGTCTTTGGACAGCAGATTCAAAGCCGAATCGCCTTAATGCAGATCGACGGTGCTGTGAGAAAACTTGAGACGATGAGAAATGACGCGAAATCACTTACAGTTAAGACGTTGCGAGAAATTGGGAAACCAAAGGATGACCCGACCCCTAGGTTGAACACGTTACTTGAACAATTCCTAATCGAGCCAGTGAGTATGGATCCAGCGGGAATCATCAGAAAGTTCGACCATCTGCTTGATGTGAGAGAGGACAAATTCAAGTCTGATGTAGCCCGGATAGCGCCTGAGGCTACGCCTGCGCAAGTGAACAATCTGGAGAATTTGGTTGAAGCTTCTTGGGCCCTGAACTACATGTTCAAAGTTGTCCGCCATCTCTATCTTCTCGGTAAGAAGACGTTCAGCCTCTTCGTCATATTCCAACTCCAAGCCTTCCTACCACTAATCATGATGGAAGCAGAAGCCTATCTGGGCGCAACAAAGGCCTTTGCCGAAGGTCACCCCATAGGTGACGGAGCCGGGGCACTAGTCGCGTCCAAACTCATGAAAGATCGAGAGACAAGAAAAGTACCAAAGGACATGGTGGCCGCCGAAACAACATTGGAAGGACGCAGAGTCATAGCTCTGAAAGCAGAAGGCCCAGGTGGAAACGTCGGCAAACCTGGCGACGCGATTCGCCAAGTCCTAGAAGAGAACAACGGAAAAGCCTCAATGATCATAATGGTAGATGCAGCGCTTAAACTGGAAGGAGAAAAGACAGGGGAAATCGGGGAAGGCATCGGCGCTGCGATCGGTGGAATTGGAACAGAGCGTTTCAAGATAGAAGAGGAAGCGACAAAGTTTGGCATACCGGTCTACGCTATTGTGATCAAACAAAGCATCCAAGAAGCGGTCACCACGATGAAGAAGGAGATCTCAGAATCCGCAGAACCAGTCCTGGAAAAGATTAAGGGCCTCATTGTTGAGCGCACAAAGGAAGGCGAACTCGTAATAATCGCCGGTATAGGAAACACCGCGGGAATCGCCCCTTAGGAGACTCGATCATGAGCAACAGGCCTTCAATGTTCTATGCATATTCCTTGATCGCCTTTGGCTTGGTGATTCTTGGCATTTCGATGTATGCCATGATCAAAGCCTTGACTGCTTACGACGCGGGGGAATACGCTCAATTCTTTGTGTATGGGGTTATGGCTTCGGTCGGCACGGTGCTCGCGTTGTCATCGATCACTCAGATGAGGCGTAGGATGGCGGTGCTCCATAGCCTGGCTACACGCGTTTTGAGTACGGTGCTCTGTTCGAACTGTGGCTTCAAGGTTGTTAGGAGTTTCAGCGCCGGAGACTTTGTAGCCAAGGAAGTTGGGCAATGCCAGCAATGCCAGGGCAAGATGCGAGTAGACACGATTTACGCGGAAGAAGCGAAGACCAAGTAGGACTACGCAGTTAGGACCCGGCATCCGTTCTCAGTCACTACGATCGTATGCTCAGCCTGCGAAACAACATTTCCGCTCGCTTCAACCAGAACAGGGTATCCTACGATACACCTGTTCGCAGTTAATTCGCGAAAGGCCACTTTAGCGTCGCCGTCGTGCCAGTCGTTGAAGAGCCACCTAGACGCGAATGGCAGTGTCTTGTAGGTTTCGCGCACATACTCTGCTAGCTTGCTTGCTTCCTCGGACTTGGCACCTTTCGTTTTGACAAAGCGGTAGATGTAGGCGGCATCCCCGTCTCGAACCCTACCCTCAGCTTCTCTGAGCGTGGCGAACGGTTCGAGGGCGTACACTTCTCCGACCTCAAATTTACCGCTCTCCATTCCTGAAACATTTGGGACTGATTTGCCAGCGTGAATCGTGTAACGGCCGATCTTGTGTCCCGTGAGATTTCTGATCGGTCTAAAGCCATACCTCTGGATGCAACGCTCGACAACGCTGCCGATCTCCGAAAGTTTCCGACCAGGTGCCACGGCAGCCAGAGCCTCCTGGAGCGCGGTTTCCACGGCGAGGATCATGGAATCGTAGACAGGATTGAGCGAGATGGAAATCGACGTATCAGTAATGAAGCCGTCACACTCAACGCCGAAATCGACTTTCACCAAGGAATTCTCAGGAACCAAGCTCGGATCGTTCGAGGGGCTCGTATAGTGAGCCGCAACCTCATTCACACCGACATTACAAGGAAATGCTGGACCCGCTCCCAGCTCACGAATCTTCCCTTCAACCTGCTCGCAAATCTCCAAAACTAGTCTACCCTGAATGGGCATTGATTTCACAAACTCGCGTACCTGAGCGAGGATCCGACCAGACTTTACGTAATTCTCGAGCTCGGCGCTCAATCGCGGCTAAACCTTCTTTAGACAAGGACCAGTGCTTTTATCTGTTTACTTAGCGTTGCTCTCTGCAATTTATTTTTCTGTTAGGTGGGACTGTTGAACATGGCAGTTCTTGAACCTACAGAGGTTGACAGGCACGCGGCTGACAGTGCCTTGGTTGCTGCTAGGGACCCGAGCCTAGACAAGTTCGATTCTATGCTTCGAGCCCAGCAACTAAAGCCTGGGAGTCGATCCACGTACTTGTGGGCGCTCCTACGCTTGAAACGAAGCTTGGATGATCCAAACAGGATTCTAGCTGAAGTGACTGAGGCAGAGCTCCTAACCGCTATGGCAAAGGTGGCTGACAAAGCTCTGGCTAACGGTTATCAAACCTTCGCGATCTCAGTCAGACGCTTCTACTCCAGTTTAGGGCGTGAGGACCTAATTGAGAAGATTCGGATTCCGCGCCGACCCAGCAAACTACCGGAAATTTTGAGTGAGAAAGAAATCAAGCTACTGATCGAGAAAGCCCCAGGACCAGAGGGGAATCTGCGCAATCGACTAATCGTTGAACTCCTATGGGAAACGGGCTGTAGAGTTGGGGAACTCTGCGCACTCCGAATCAAAGACGTGCAATTCGACCAGTATTCAGGAATCATTCACCTATCCGGCAAAACTGGGGAAAGACGTGTTCGAGTTTTCGCAAGCAAACCCGACCTGATTGACCACTTGAACGGACATCCGTTCAAGAACAATCCCAACGAATACCTATTCCTCTCCAGTCTAGGTAAGGCTGGGCATTTCCACAGATTGACTGACGGAGGCGTTAGGGTTCTGCTGGCAACTCTGAGTCGGCAAGTTCTCAATCGCAGGATACACCCACACCAACTGAGGCACACTAGAGCCACAGAACTATCCCGCTATCTCACAGACCGAGAGCTGAAAATATTCGGAGGTTGGAAGAGGACTCAAATGCTTGAAGTCTACAGCCACCTATCAGGGAAAGACGTTGATGACAAGATCCTAGCCCTACACGGAATCAAGTTGAAACCGGAAGATCAAGACTTCATTCTGTCCGTTAGGGTTTGCCACAAAGAGGGATGCGGGACCGAGAACAGCCCGCTAGCCATCTACTGCCAAAAGTGCGCACAACCATTAGTAGCTGACACCAGCGAAGCAATGCTCAAGGATCCTAAGTTCATTGAGGGACTAGTCCAAAACAAGGAATTCTTAGACGCATTGAAGAAAGCTCTCAGTTCAGCTGGGTAAACGCAAGCAAAGCGAAATTCGAGAGATAACTGGGCTACCAGAATTGTTCTCGGTCCCTTATGTCATAATACAGCTTTCTTATGTAATCAGGGAACCTTCCGTAAGCAAGGTCGCAAAGGTCCCTATCGGAAGCAAAGAAACCTTGTCCAAGCAATTGATCGAATCTTTCCAACAGACCTGAAATCAACATTGAACCATAACACCTCTTTTCAACTAGAACAGTATGCCTCCAAATTCGGTCCAAAAGCACATTGCACAAGTGACGAAGTTCCTGTCCAACGCCAGTATTGTTGCCTTCGCAGAAAAATACTAGGAATCCTACATCACAACGTTCTAGCCAATACTCGCTTTTCCGAAGAACGTATGCTTCATCCGTTTCTTGAAGCTCTCTTGCAGGCTCCGCTAAGTCTTCAACAACATAAGTGCACGGATAGCCTTTTCCACGAAGACAATCTCTCAGACCCAACAGTCTTTGTTTTACTTGGTCTGGCTTATACGCCCCGAATATGACAACAAATAGCTTCTTTCGGGCATCCTCTATCCATACTTGTGACACAGCCATTGTTGCCACCTATTCGAAGGCAGATAATCATTTTATAAGTTAGGACAAGCCGTTTTGTCCTAGTGGTCAACGATGCGGCTAACCGACCAGAAAACGAGCGGATTCCCAGATGAGTTGAGGAGTGGGGTCGTTGCGGTTTCAGACCGGACTAGAGAGATGATACTGTTCAATTTGATGATTGGAGAGTCTTCCTATACGGAACTTCAGAAATCGTTGGAGGTACGCAAAGGGAGCTTGACACATCATTTGAAGGTATTGATGAAGGCTGGACTCGTTAAGAATTTCAGCAAAGGCAAATTCTCTGGGCCGTATGAGTCTTTTTACACAATCACCGAGTTAGGGCGCGACCTTATCCAAGGGCTAAATGGAGCATTCCAACCTGTTGTCTCAACAATGCCAGCTTTCCCTCAAACCGCCACAACATTACAATCAGCAGACGAGATCGTACGCCTGTTGAGCCTCCGGCAGAAAAGCTGGGGCGATATCTATCCAAACGATATGCCAAGACTCACATTCAACAAAGCCCAATTCGCAACCTGGCAAATTCTCTCTTTCCTTCTCAAGCTTCAAATCGAAAAAGACGTGGACATAATGACAGTGACAGCGGACTCAGGTTGGACGGTCGGGAAGGATCCGCGAATTGCGCCCTTAGTTAACGCAGTTTAAGATAACTGACAAGTGTTACTACATGAACCTCGATTCCAATTTGCGTGATATTCTGACCAAGGACATCGAATTCGCGGCAAATAGAATGATTACTGAACCGTCACATGACAGAAAGCTATACTTCTTTTCGGCAATCTATGGAATGACGAATCGGGTTCTCAACCTCAGCTACGATCCACATTTGGCCTTCATCGACTTTGTCCTCACATCCGTCTATAGCCTAGTCGCACCTAACATTCTTGCCGCTAGGGCAGGTCAAGTTTCATGGACTGTTCCTGCTGATTTCTGGGAAAGGCTAGGGAGATTCACGCTCGAACTAAATCAGACCATTAGAGATGATAAAGATGCATTTGAAGTCTTGCAGAAAATAGCGGACCTCGCATATGTAACGACTGGTAACGGTCATTATCTGCTTCAAAAAGGAAATCTGCAATTACCAGAATGAGCCAGTTCGATAGTCAACAGACTTTTTACAGCTCCCTAAATTTAGCCGTTCAACCGACAACTTAAAGGAACCCAATTTTGCGACAATTTTGACTTTCACTTTAGTTTGTCTCGATTAATTCGAATCAGTCCCGCTTTCTCCAGCCCCGCTAGAAACTTTGCCAGAACAATGGGACTAATCGCAGGGATGCTCGCACTTTCTTCCGTCTTGTTCTCAGTCAATCTAGTTCACCTTGATTTCGGATTGGGGGAGGGCGTAAAGCCCCGTTGCGGATGATGAACTTTGGCAATAGAAGCTCTCAACTTCTCCCATCAGGATCCCCCAACCCAACAGAAAAATCAGAATTAGATTCATCTTAGTGGACTCCCAACATGACTCCGATCAAGCGGTAAGGTTGCGGGTTGCTTCTCTGGGTCTGCTAGTGCCCTCTTGAATGACCAACGGGCAGCTTGAACCAGTTCGACAATCTGCTTTTCCTCGAGATGCCCGCGAATCAGGATTGCCTCAAGTAATCCGCTTGGACCCGTTCGGAGCTCGTATGTGAGCTTGTGCTTTTCCGCTAGAGGCTCTATGACTCTTCGGATTAGAAAGCCTTGAACTAGCGCGGGTTCCTGTTTGACGGGTCTTTCTGGAACTATGCTAACCTCATTGAACTGCTCACAAGCATTGACCATGCCGAACGATAAAGTACCTTCCAGTAACGGGTACTGCTTGATTCCCTGCTTGGTCAGTTCGGGCGTGAGCTGGTCTTTTGTGGTCGGGATTCTCCAAGTATTCACGTGATTTGGTACCGTTCTTCCCGCGGAGGGAATGGTACCGTTCTGTGCTTGGGACTTGTCGGGACTTGGCCTTGGAGGGACAAGGCTTTCAGGCTTGATCGTGGTCCCTTGGTTCTGTGGCTTGTTCCGTTTCAGCCATTCCGCGATTGTCTCAGCCATCCATTTCTGAGGAATCAACTTGGCGAAAGCGTTCCTTTCGCTCTTGTTTAGTGCGAGTGTCCAGGCGAACGGTTTTCCTCTTTCACACGTACTAGCCCCTAGAACGTCAATCGCATTATCCAAGTCCCGAACACGGACTATTGCGCGGTATTCCCGTTCATCCTGCTCAATATGAGTATCCAGGATTTCTACGTGTCCGCGTCTGCGAATGGCCTCTTTGATTCCTGAGTAACTCAGGTTCGTGACTTCGCGATCTCCAACCCGAATCGAGTAAACGAAATCCTGTACGAGCTCTCCCGTCAGTTCCGCCAGAATTTGGCTTTCATCCCGTTTTTCCATTTCCTTGAATACTTCAATGGGTAGTTGCTTGTTCTCCAGTCGGGATTCAGGATTTTGAGTTTGATTTTCGCTCATTCTTTCCTGCCCCCTTTCTCATTTTCATGCTCACTTTGATGCGCGTAATACGAGTTCAAGTCTCGAAACTCTTGACCGCAATCCTTGACCTGGCAAACGCAAAGTAACCTCAATTCACAGCCCCCTTGCGATTGCCGCGACCTTCTGGGTTTTTGCGTGGGGAGTCTCAAGAACCAGTGTAACGGTTAACAGGTCATTTTCGCTAAGATGCTTACGTTCGAGAACGCCAATTTGGGCTGTCAGAAAGGCCGTGAACTTTTGAAGCAGAACGGTAAGGTTGATTGGTTCTGTTACGCGTAGGCTGAATGTGTCCTTGTGTATCGGAAAGAACTGCTCGGGGGCTGATTTCTGGGGGGAAACTGCGGGGGTATCTGCCTTAATGGGGCTGCTGATTGCCGAATGTGTATCAACGAATGTTTGAATAACTTGCCTCGTTTCTTTCTGATTATCTTGCTTGCCGATTAGAGTTGTTAGTGCTTTCTGTTCAGCAGGGGGGAACTTGCGAATCTGCCGTAGATCCTCAAGCCCAATAGCCCCTGTTTCTACAGCCGTAGAAATATCGGTTCGCGCCTCTGGGGATATCCCCCTATAGCTTGTGAGACAATCCTCTAACACGGAAACACTGGTTAGGCCAAGTTTCTTTACCAAGTCCCGTTTCGCTTTCTCTCGTCCCGTCCGTTTTGGCACTTCAGACAAGATTCTGTCAGCAGCTTTCCCGATCTCCAAGTGGCTGAGTTTTCTTCCGAAAATGTTCGAGACTAGCGCGAGCTCTCTAGCCTCAAGATCAGAAACATTAACCAGGCGACATTCGATCTCCTTTATCTTCGCTAGTTTACAAGCTGAAACTCTGTGTAGTCCGTCAATAATTTCGCATGACTTCGCTTGAAGTGTGATTGGTTCAATTTGCAGGGTGGATTTCAGCGAGCGCGATAGGCTTTTCACATAATCTTGATCGATTGATTCTCGCGGGTTGAATCCTTTCGAGTAGCGAATTTTGGATATGGCTATCTTCATTCTAGTTTAACCTCACTCCGGACGCCACTAGGGTTGCATCCAACATTTTTGCCAACTCGCGCTTTTTCGGCAAACGCTTTCGCACGTTCTTCAAGTACAAGGCCGCTAGTCGATCCGCAGCCTCATCGCTCAGTTTTCCTTGAACCTTTTTGGAAAAGAGTTCTTGAGCCGTGCGAATTACTGGGTTGCCTTCGGGGGGAGTCCAAATTTGCAGAAGCTTCTTGTCAGCTAGAAATCGCATTGACTCATTCGCCTCCCCTTTCTGATGCCCGTTATTCTGAGGCAGCCAGCGGAGGATGAAATGCGCTAGCTCAATTCCACATTTTTCGCAAGTTACTGAGGGCCCGAATACTTCTAACGGTTGCTGTGTTTGACATTTCGGGCAGGTCTTAGTAATTCTTCGCATCGGTGCGGAGTTATACCCGCCTTGAACCGATTGGACAACTGCATTAATCACAAGCCCCTCAGAACCTACACCCTTGTTTCCTCCGAACACCACGCGGTTTGTTGGCTTTCTGTCCACAACTTCGGAAAGTGTTGGCGCGATCGTAACACTGTTTTCAAGTTCTAATCCGCAAGATTTGACTCCGCAGAATGTCCCTTGATCGTCCGTTATTCGTTTGTTCTCAGGGTGAGCGCATGATTTTTCATTCACGGCAAGTTGTTCTAGTTTCGCCTTTGGGTGTCTGCATTTCTTGAGAGTGATGACTGCATTTTTTGACTGGAATTGTTGCTGTAAGGTTAGGTGTGGGCCAGAGTCTCTCCTTGTGTGCTCCAGCCCACTACTGGCATGATTGGAATTAGAGAATTCAAGCCTCATAACCTTGTGATGTGTTGGCATTACGGTTGCCTCCTGCACAATGAGCAACCTTCAGCAGGACAGAATCCGGCGTCGCGCATGATCTCGGTCCTGAAGGAATATGACTGGTCAGCGCGTTTTTCGAAGTGGTAGCGCAACATTGCCCTGACTTCGCGTTCAGGCAAGGGTGACTGAGATCTTGCGTTGGCTTCGAGGAGTGAATCGGAGTCTATGGCTAGGTTGAAGCGTTTTGCAGCTTGAACGATGTTGAAAAGAACTAGGTTCCGCTGCCCTTCCATTCCTTTCTTGAATCCGCTGCAAAGGAATGACTGGATGCAAGGCATGACACGGCCTTGCCTTGAGTCCTGCCCGCTCCTGTTCGTGTGTCTCACAAAGGCTTTCAGTTTTGGTTTGTTTGCTATCCATTCGGCTACTTTGTCCAGCAGGAAGGATGCTTCTCCCACGGTAGGCTTACAGTTCGACCATGCCTCGTCAACTTCGACATGAGCAGGATCTGCGTCCTGTTTTGGATCGAATCGTTCTAGGTTCTCTGGCCAAATGGGAACGGAAACAAGTCCTGTCTCTTCGTGTAGGCTGTAAGCGCATCTCAGGAGTCGGTGTTGAGTGTAGAGGGCCAAGTCAATCTTGCAAAGCCTCTTTGATTCAGGGTAGATCATGGCGTCAAAGAACTTCGCGATTTGATTTGGCACGAGTGGGTAGGCTTTCGGGAAATCCCGTTCTGAGAAGCAGAAGAGAAAGGCTTCTTCTGGAATGATTATGTGAATTCCGCGTCTCCCAGAGAATTTCATCTGGTAGTGAGCAATCTTGAATTGTGGTAGAATCACGTCCCTGAACAGTTGCCCCGCGATCCATTTCGTCTCATTCCAGTCAGAACCGTCCAGGTCAATGACGAAATCCCAGCCGATTCGCTGATCCAGCTTGCATGGGTCTGAGAACTTTTCGACGCTCGCATAGACTGATGTAGCCTCACTAACGATTCTGGAGAGATCGTCACCAGTTCGAGCAACAAGGTGTCTGACAAATCGCCCGTCAATGGTTATGGCGACCTCTCGCATTGCACCACATTGGGAGAACAGAGCCGCTTCGACTGCTGGGTGCTGATACCACAGCGGACAAGTGACAGTATGTGACATCTGCTCATGTGACATGACAAATGTGACACTGGGGGAAAGGAGGAGGGGCTGAATCTTATCATTGGAGGAGAGGAGACTACCCCTCCTCTCTCTTTCCTGGGCGTCACTTTTGTCATGTGCTACGGCTAATTTGTCACTTGATGTCACATTGGCTTTCATTTTAACACCAGCAGACTCCCGAGTTGGTTTGCGTCCGTGAGAAGTCCTTCCGCTCTCAGACGCCTCAGCGTGTCGAGAACATCCATCTTTTCTTCTGTGATGAATGCGGTGAGAGTTTGAGTTTCAATCAGCCCTTCGTGGTTCTTGTGTTTGAGAACCCAGTCGCAAACCTTTTCGTATGGCCTTTTCTCGTTCCCTAGTATTAGTTCACGGGCCACGCTTGCGCCTTTTGCACTCAAATCGTAGCCATCGTTTCGTCGAGTTATCAGATCCTTTGCTCTAAGTTCAGACAGAACGTTTCGCACATAGCCATAGTCGGCGTCTACCCGCGCTGCTAGGTCTTTGCCAGGGTAGCGGTGGAAACTCAGTGCATAGAGAACTTTCTTGACGGTATCCTTCCCCTCTACATACGTCTTGATCTCAACCATTTCTTCCGGGGAAATCTGCGCTATACCGGATGCAGTCACAAAGTCGTCTAAGGCCCAAGCGTCCAACAGTTCCCTTAGGAGCTGAGCCGCCATTTTGACGTGGTCGTCTTTGATGATGAGCCGCCGCTCGTCCGGTGATGAAAAGGTGAGTGTTGCGAATCCAGCGGCAACTCGAAGAAGCTGCACTAGGCTACCGTTGTGGATAAGCGGGATGCGGCCTGTCTTGTAAGGTTCGAACTCACGCAGGTTGGCTTGAGCGGTTGTGATTGCTCCGTCAGTGATTTCAATGTCGGTTGTCTTTCGACTCCATGCCCAAAGCGCCAGCTTTCTCAAGAGGTCGACTGGAATGCCGGGTTGCCGTTTGGCTTGTTCAATGGTTTTCTCCCTCTCTTCGACAGGCACATCTTCATCCGCGAATGGGACTGCCAGATCAATTCGCGTTACATCTGCTGGGTCCGGGAGGCAAGGAACCTGGAGAATCGCGAGGCATGGTAGCGCGTACTCCTTCAAGGGTTTCATGGAATTGGCGTCGGCTAGGATTCGCGCTCTAGCCCATGCAACGCCGCTCACCTTCTTGCGAACTTCGATGCGTTGTTGGTGAAGAATTTCCCGAAACTGCGGTATTTCTTCAGGCGAGAGCCCATGCATTCCCTCTATAACAGCCAATCCGAGATCTGCTTGAACAAGTAGGCCCCAGACAATTACATCGGTATCAACATCAACATAGTAAGACAGACCTGCACGGGAAGCGGTCTCGCCGACTCCATATTCTCCAAGTCCCGCGCTTTCATGCCACCACCTGATTATGGTGCCCTTTCCGGTCTTCGAGTCGCCTAACATCCATGTTCTCGTGCAACCTGGCAATGGGTTTTGACCCTGGGCAAGTGGAGGCAACCAATTTACCCCTAAGACGGTGACCGCACTCGCAAGTTTCGCTCTCTCCCTTCCGACAATGTCTGGGGCGACCGTACTGTCAATTAACCGCCTCAGATTGTCGAAGTCTTGGTTTTGCAGATAGTGCAGCTTCTCGAGATCACCAGCACTGAAACTCTGCGCTTCTTGCATAAGGGGGGCGCAGTCGTGGACAAGAAGAATGAGATCATCATTCTTGGGGTGAATTAGGACTAGGCCATCAACTATGAGTTTTTTCTCGCTTGGTAGCTTGAGAAGCATAATACATGGATATTCACGCGTGGTAACCGCCTTGTCGCCTCCTTCCTCCATTTCCACGAGGTCCCTGACCTTGACGTTTCGGAAGTCTGACGCGGGGCCTGGAAGTAGCACCCAGTTGTGCATGTGTTTCTTTTCCTGCCCTTTCTCATCGATCTCTGTGGTCGACTTCGGAAGTTGGTGAAGGACCACGGTTTCAGGCTGGTTTACGTGTGTCACGATTCTTAGAATGCTGGAATCATTATCAGAAAGGTCGAGTTCTTCCTCTTGACCACACTCGCAAGATGCAGTCCACCGAAGATTCACAGCTTTCTGCGCGGACTCGCCTGCAACCAACACTTTGCAGATCATACGTTGCCCAACTAGAGACGCGGTAAATTTCCAGAGTTTCTCCGTTTCCCTCTTTTCCGTGGGCAACTTGCAGTTCGGACACATCGCGACTAGATGCGGGTTACTCTCGAAATCTTTGTGACATTCGCAACAGTAGTCGACGACAGTCACAGTCATTGGGCGAACCTCTCCAACTTCGAAAGGAGTCCGCGAACTTGTCTTTCTGTCGCATTTTGAATTTCGAAGCACCCACCGCGAAGGGCGACAACCAGATCAAAACCTACCCCCGCTTGGGCGGGATAGATGTCGATTGAGAAACGGCCCAAACGCGCCCGAGGGACTATGGTACTCTTTGACTTCTCCCTAGGGCCCGAAGCCTCAGAGAAGCTTGAATTTATCGTATTTTTCTTTTGAGTCCTCATGGTCTAAGAACACCTTGGAGCGTGAGGAACTCTTTGGGAGAGAAAACGAAACCAAACTCCCGTGCCGTGGAGCCATGCGTGTCCTGAACACGCGTGGCGCCAATGTTTCCTATCAATGTCTCACACCATAATCTCCTTTGTTTTCACAGTTCAATGCGTGATCGCAATCTCGCGCAAAGTTCCAGGCATGAAGAACAGCCAACCGCGGGTAGTCTTAGTTCCCGCTACACGACCCTCAAGAAGTAGTTCCAGCAAAATTGCGCGAGCTGTCGGCCAAGATACATCAGTCTCGTCCGACATGTAATTGATGTCGCATCCTTTCTTTGAACGCTTGAGGACATCTACGAATTTGTCTCTGAGCGTTGCGTCACGAATCTTCGATTCCAACTTTACTCTAACTGAAGTAACAGTCCACATTGCCTACATAAAGGTTAAATATAATTTAACCATTTTCACAATAACCTCGGAGGAGGTTGACTGTAGTGAGAAAGGGACGGCCAACAATTAAAGAAGAAGAGCGAACCAGTGAACAAGTGGAGAAACTAGTTCCAGAAGGACCCGAAGGCGTTAGGTTCAGGGATCTCGCTCTCCGCGCTCGTGACCTAGACATTTCGAAACCTACACTTTGGAGGCATCTTCAGAAGCTGACTACCAAGGCAGCAATCATCCATCAAGGGAAGTGGTATCGAAAGAATCCACTCCTAGAGTACCAGATGAAAGAGTCCGATCTTTTTCCAGTAGTGATTCATGAATCCGATAACACAATTCAGAGAGGGGGCCCGTTCGCGGTTCAAGGTAGTATGATTATTTATTCAATTGAGGTTGTTAGGGACAAGGTTACAGGGAAGCAACTATTTTCAGGCCAGGGAAATAAAATTCGACAGCAAGAATCTGGCGAATTGAAATGGACTTCTGATAACCTCCGCTTCGCATTAGACAGTGGTTTCCAAAGACTCATCTTGGATTGCCTTTCAATAATGTATTCCGTTCACGGTTGTTCAAAAGCAGACACTGCGCGTGCGGTTGTCAAATTACGATTGGAAAGAGAGATTCAGCCAATGCTTGCTGAGTTTCTTTCAACGCTCTGGGATCACCGTGACATGGTTAACATGACCGATTTGGATGGGTTAGAACTCAAATACACAGTTCGTTACAAGTGGAAACCCAAAACCCCCACCTGAAATTCGCTCCCGAAATCATGAATGCGTAACTGTCACTGTCTGGCCTCTAGGGTGAAGAATCAGGTATAGAATCACTAGGATCGCTACGCCCGCGAGTTCAGAGTTTGAACTAGCTCAGAGTAGTACCTAGATTTCCACAGATCCAAGAATCCATAGTTAGCCGCTAGGTCCTTGATGCCGCGAAGTTGCTCAATGAGCTCTTTGTCTCTGATTGTCTCGAATTTTCGCAGGAGCACCCATCCACTAATAATCACTTGAAGAACAAGGCTGGTCGAAACCTCTAACACCTTTTCCTGTTCTCGGAGAATTTGTAGGGAACTCATGAAGCGTTCTCTTTCGCGTTGGAAATACTCGCGACTCTTCTTGCCGAACAGATTCTTGGATGGAGGAAGAGGGATTACCAAACGCTGTAAGTCTACCATCGACCCTCACAACCAAGAAATCATTATCAGCTAACTGTCACAGTCTGACCTCGAGGACGAAGAATCAAGTATAGAACCACGACAGCCGCGACAACTGCGATTATCCAGTTCGCTAAGCCAAACGTCGAACCGCAAAGCCAAGGAACCTGCGAACAGAAATCCAAACCCTTGGGCGGTCCCGTCAAAGTGTCCGTGGCTCTAATCGTAGTTGTCTGATGTGTTTCTTCCACGATAATCTTGGTTATGCCTCCCTCAACGGTTGTGGTCATGTGGATAACGACTGTTGTATGAGCCGTTGAGTATTGCGTCTGAACGAAACTGGTAACTCCAGTCGTGGTTGTGAAGTAGCCGAAATTGGTCAGCTGCATTGAATACGTGTCCGTCACCGATTGTTCCTGAATCTTGTTCGTACACCAGAGACCGCCTAGAAGCAATCGGAAGTCGCATGATTTCAAATGGAAAGGATCGTAGACCGTTTCGTAATCACGCCAATGCTCCGTGACACTTAGCCCGATTGTGAAATCTTGCTCTCTGCTTACTAGGTTGGTTAGGTCGACGCACGCTCCAGGAACCCTATTACAATCATCAGGCCGCACGTCAGATCTAAGAAGGAAGTAGATTGTTGCCCCTCGAACCGTGTTCGCTGCGTCACCTGTAATGAAGGCCACAGTCTCCTTTTCACCGAGAACACTGGCGTACCCTTGAGCGATACCGTTCAGGGGATTGGCGTTGAAATCTGAACTCCAAGGAACATATGAAGGCGAGCTGTAAGATTGCCCGTTGATCGCGACTGAGGCCGTTAAGGTTCTTGTGAAAACTACCACATCATACTGACCGTAATCCAAGAGGCTGCTTGGAACATAGCCTGGAATAGCCAGGTCTGGTTGAAACCAAATGAAGTCTTGAATGTACCCTTTGTCTGCTCCATTCACTGAACTTGGAGTAAGCTGGAACCGAATCGTGATTCTATCTGAACTGTATGTGTCTGTGACGCGTCCGCTCCTATCGAACACGGTCCAGAACTGTGCACCTGAGAAAGTCGCTTGAGGACCTGCAAACGCAAGTCGAATCGGATTGCTGATAGTGATTGCTCCCGATTGCAGGAGCACCAAAACGAGAACTATGCCGACAAGAACTGCGACTGGGCTCACTTTGCGCTTCGACAAGAGTCTTCTATGAGAAAAATCCGAGATATCCTTGAACCAGTCGCGGCGATTTTTGTAGTTTTGGTTCCTCAGTCTGCGAGTTCGCAATAGAAAAATCTGGGTAACGTCACGTTCTCGTCTGCTGAGTTGTCCTGTAACTTTCCGTCTGTCTTTCTCGTAGGTTGTCCTTATGACATTTTCACTCTAGACGCGAGATTTTTCGTAAGTCTGAACCTGAATGCATAGTGGAAGGCGACACCAGGTAGGTCGCTCTAGTACAGAACGCGCCTCGAGCCGGACAAAGCGAGCCCTTTGTCTTTTCCCGGGCATCTCTAACACATCGCACTTTAAGTATGAACGCATCAATAGATGTAGATGAGCAAATTGGGCGTATTGCCAGATCAAATGATCCGCGAGCTTGTTGAAAAGAAAGAATTGAAAATCGATCCATTTGATTTGCGCTGTCTTGCCCCCGCATCATACGACATGCGTGTCGGAGACAAAGCACTCAAGAGTGCTAGAGAAGAAGGGGGCCCTGTCGTTGATCTCTCTCGCGAGAAAGTGATGACCATAGGCACAGGCGAATTTGTCGAAGTACTTACACTTGAGAGACTTGAACTGCCAGCAGACATCGCTGGCAGGTTTGGTATCAGGTCATTCTATACAAGAAAAGGCTTGCTATCGTTTGCTGGTCCGCAGGTTGACCCGGGTTTCCGAGGCTACCTCAACATTTCTCTCTTCAACTCTGGGCCTCGACCTATTGTGCTGAAGCACGGTGATTCTTTTTGCACTATCGAGTTCTCTAGATTGGAGAAGCCATCCGAGAAGCCTTATGAAGGTCAATACCAGGATCAAAAGGATTTTCCATCTGACAACATCGAATTTATCCTCGGCGCTAAGGGCGTCACTCTCTATGAGGTCGTAGAGACAATGAAAGCGTTAAGAGGGGATGTGAAATGGATGAAGTGGCTTCTTGTGGCAATCTTCGGGGCCCTCTTAGCTGCTATACTGACTAGACTCATCTAGCATCGGAACTCGAAAAACAGCTTCATGTTCCATGGGTGTACTCACTCATGTCGGAAGGCGACAGAGAAGGAAGGATTACCAGTATAATTAGGCTTGAACAGTTCCAGCAGACGATTTGTTACAGCCATTCCTAGCAGTCGTAGATGTTACGTTACCAAAATCTGGCATGGTGGCATTCTCTGTTGTCCCAACAGAGATGTGGAAATCACTTTCAAGGTCGTGGGATACCTACCCTTGGAATTGGGGAGCTGAGTCTTGTTTCTGCGACTCATCAGTCTGGTTCAGCCACAACCATTTCCCCAGAATGTATCCTGTTAGTAGGATCCAGAAACCAAACGCCCAAGCCCTCTCAACATTACCTGACATCACATAGCTGACAGACATAAGCCCTTCAAGTACCAGAACTCCTACGCCGCCTATGAGAAGCCCCTTTTGAGTCGCCAATGTTCACGTAGGAAAAATGGGAACGACATTTCTCTTGTGAGGGCTTCGGCAAAGCGGGTTGGGGTAGTCGGGAGTTCTCGGTCAACCTCCATTGGCCTATGCACACCCAACCCGCATCTTTCCCTTTCCTGCATTATTTTTCTAGTAGGTGTGTCTGTTGAATCTTGGACCTCCAAGCGGACGTTTCCCAATCGGAATCCTATTCGTGCTGTTCGGATGGCTTGTGTCGATCTATATGCTGTTCAACGCGGGATTGATCGCGGGTTATCTGCGGAACGCTATGGTTGGGACTTTTCTGGTTATGATGCTTTACGTTCTTGTTGGAAACTGGTTTGCTTCAAAGAAGCTCCTGGGCCAAGTCGCGTTTCTCGGATTGGGTTTGGTGTTTGTGATCTTCGCTGACACGATCCTGAACCTGTTCAATATCAGACTGTCTCTGGTTCCTCTTGCGTTCGGTGGTGTTGCTGTAACTTATCAAGGAGCTGACATAACGTGGCCGGTCCTAATCATCATTGGCCTGTTCCTTGTTTGGCGATGGCGTGAAGGCGATTTCAAGAACCTGCTCGGAAACTGAGAGTAGGAACCTCAGTCTCCTGTGGCTTGTGTCTCTAACATTGAGTTAGATTCTGCAACCTTTGAGCACAAAAACCAACCAACCAAACTTTGACCGCATAGAGTGAGGAGTATTTCACTCCATTCCATCAGGCAGTTCACGTATGACGGTTCTAAAGCTGGTTCTCCGCAGAAAGAAGTGATGATACCCAACGTAAGCTACTGCCCCAATTATACCGGCAAAGGAGAGCCTATCTAATCCTAGAACTCCCTGAGCTGCTGACATGTAGGTTCCAGCGAACGCGATGAAAGCTACAAGGAGATTTATCATTCCTTTTGAGATTCCCCCTTTCATCACTCGCCTGTCTGGAACTACTTGTTTCACTACGCGGTTCACGCTTTGATTCTCAGTCTTGGCCTCTGTCTTGGTTCCTTCGTTCTTGTGTGGTTTGCGTGGTCTATGGAGTTTGGGGAGTTTGGTTAACTGCTCAAGTTTCGGCAGACTTGTACTAGCCGCGTGGTTACGCTGTGAATCTTTGATTCTAGAATCAGGGACTTGTGTATGTGTGGGGAACCATTCTTTTCCGACTTTCTCAAACGTATCCATTCGGTTCCTTTGTGATCTACTAATCTGCAACTTTCTGAACTTGCCCCTCACACGATTCCGTTCTGGAACTTTGATTTCTGGAAACCATTCTCGCCTAATCTTGAGCCATATCCAATAGTGGCTGTTGGGGTTCTCTGATTGGTGAACGGGAACCAGCTTACCCGCCAATACTAATTCAGTCACAGCGGTTAGGATCTCAAGCGTGGATTCGTTACTTGGTTTCCCTAACAGTTCTTTGCAGCGGTAGAATCTACCATAGGACGGCGGCGGGAGGCGAAGGTTTCGATTCTTGGCTGCATGGGTCTTGGAACTTAGTGCTCTTATTATCGGGAGCTCTGTTTGCGGGGTTTTCGTGGTTGCTATTATCGGTTCGACTTGGCTTACTTGGATGCTATTATTATCTTGGCTCATGATAGAAAAATCCGTTACGGTGCTATTATGCCTGAGTCAAGTCTGGTAGGGCAAGTACAAACACACTCTGCCTGAAGGCTTGCCGACATTGCCAGCTTTGCCAAGGCGAAAGAGCGAGGGGGATACGCGTTGTAACCCCTCTTTGAATAACTGAAAGGGCATGAACCCTGCTTGAATGATTGAAAGAGCTGGGATCCTCCCTAGTCTGCTCGAACAACCGCAAGAATCGCTCCGTATCTGAGTAAGGATTTTATTTATTCTGCCCGAAAAGCCGAGGTTACTGTGATAACCTCGAACAGGCAATTTCACACCCTTTCAACTAAACTGCTTCGATAATTGAACAATTCAACCACCCGAAACCCCCCACCCCAGCCTAGACCCCTTGAAAGTAGTAAAGTCGCGGAGATCAGAAATGGACGCAGACGGTGAGAAGTAAATAATTAAGGCAAATTGCCTTTTTCCTTTTGCCTTTATCATTTTTCTAGTAAGGTAGAGGATTCTCCGCAATTTCATTGGAAACCAAATTCATTCTTCTGCTCGCCTTTTCGATTCACGTTTGAACAGATAGTAGCCCACAGCCAGAACCAGTAGCAAGGCGATGATCTGTTGCGTTGAAAGTCCTCCGAATCCTCCAGTCACCAAAGGCCCAACTTGACTTGAACTTGTGACCGTCTGCAAGTTCGTGAAGCTCTGGGGGGTCACAAACGAGATGGTTGTTGTAGCTCCTCCTCCTCCAGGCCCAGGAGTTCCAGAGTATGTTACAAGCCAAGTGCTCGCACCATTCAAGTAGAGTATGTCAAGAACATTATCGTATGTCCAGCTTGAGCTTACAAGTCCGTTCTTTTTGACGCTGAGTGGTCCTTTGCTTGCGCCTTGAGCTTGGATTGTGCTTGACGCGGTTCCTTGCGCTGTGATTGTGAGCTGCTTGTTCACTATGTCGTAGGTTGGTACAGCTGTCAAGATAGCGGTTGACTGAGGAATTGTGATTCCAGAGCTACCTATACTAGATTCGAAATCCACAGTCACAGACTGATTCGAAAGTTGAGTGTAGAGAGTCGTATTCGTGGAAGCATATGAGTAGTTCAAAGCATTCAAGATGTATGTGGCTTTCACGCTGCCAGACTGAACCACAATAGGGATGACACCAGTATTCGTAGTGTTCCACGCTTGAAAGCGGAACTGATAGCTTGGCATCGCAGTTATGTTAGTAGTCTTCCCTGTGAAGTTGAAGTAGACTCCTAAAGTGTTGTTGATGGCTGGGGAACCTAGAGTGTAGTTTCCTAGTGAGCAGACACTTCCCGCCTGTGCTCCTGAACTCCACTTCCAACATTCTCCCACTGTGATCAGTGTGCTTGTGTAAGTTCCCGTGATGGTTCCGTTCACGGTAACTGCGAAAGTGTTCGATTGCAAAGTCTGCGAAAGTCCGCTCGTGCTAGACCAAAGGTAACGCTTGGAAGTTGAAGTTGCAGAAACCGGAGATGAGAACGCATAGCTGCTTGACGCTCCTGAATTGTACCATGTCGAGAAAGGAAGAGTGGCCTGGGTTTTCGCTACAGAATCAATGGTCACAACCGTATTCGAACCTGTGTCAGTGCTGATTCCTGAACTCGTATAGGTAACTAGATACTGGGTCACGTAATTGGCTGTGACAGTAGTATTACTACTGGGTACAGTGTAGGTGCTGGAAGGTCCCGACAGCCCGTCACCGTTCGTCCATGAACTCCATGAGTAGCGTTCTCCAACAGTGCCCCCCCCAGCATCAGGATTCGAAGCGGCAACGGAATGAGTTGAACCAACCTCCAAAGACAGAACCTTCGGAAAATCAGCGTACACGTAATTCGTAGAGTCAATCGTTAGAATCGTACCTGAAGCATCTGCTCCAACTCCTGAAAGCGCCCACGTAATATTGACGTAAATGAAGTAGGTTACATAAAGACTCCAATTCTCAGTAGAAAGAGTACCCCCACTCCAAGCGCTATCTAAGGTTCCGTAGGTTTGAGCTAGGTAAATTCCAGTGTTAGCACCACCAGCAGCATAGCTTGGTCCTGAATCAATGTTGTCCCATTGCCACATGAACCAGTAATACGCATTCTGAGTTAACGCCCCCGCCCAACCGTTATCAGTAGTACCCGAAGAATAGTTCACCACATTCCAAGTTGAACTCGCTGAACCAGTCGAATTGGAATACCAGAGACGCTGATATGGGGTAATGTATGTCATCCGCAAATTATCAGGATTCGCAGTGTAAGTTGTACCTGTTCCATATGGAGTAGGAAATGTACTGTATGCATATCCGGTACGAATGTAGGAGTAGGCAGTCAAATTTGTGTCGTAATAAACAGTGATTGAATCATCATCACATTGATACGCCAGCCAGTAATAATTTCCAGCAACAACACTCACACCAGTAATCGATGGATCATTCCAATCAGTTACTGCTACTACACTTGCAGATTCTCCAAGCAGATTGTTTGGTTTTGGACCTGCGGCATCATCATAGATTGCTACACGAATATGTCCCGCTGCGTTGGCAACGTTTAAACCAACGGATGTTAGAAGCCCGCTAGAACTTGCCTGTACCCTAACTGAGATTAAATATTGACTGGTAACTGGTGAAATAGCCCCATGTGAGCCAATAACAGAATCCGTAGTTGTTCTATCACTGTAGAATCCTAAGGTGAAATGGTCTCCTGCCGCCCCTGTGTGAGTGTAGAAACTGAAACTACTCACAGCACCATTAGCGGTAGTTGCGCCCGTGTGCAATACACGGGTTCCTTTCGTGTAGCCTTTGACCTGAACATACGTCATGCGCATATATGCCGTAGAAGTGTTCGAGCTTAGGGTTGCTGACGGGTCGGGGAATGAACCATAAGCGAGAGCAACGTAGTACTGAGTCCCACTGGTTCCAATATAGTAATTATTAAATGAAGTACTATCTGTGTTCCAAGCAATGTAATAGGTAGTACTCGCAGTAACACTCGCAACGCATCCTATATCATTCCAACCAGTTACAGCAGATGTACTTGCAGTCTGGCAAAGTAATCCGCTAAATTTGCTACTACTGTAGGTACTATACAAAGCCAAACGTAGATGTGCTGTACCGCCAGCATAAGCATCAATACCAAGCGTCGTTAAAGTACCTGTTTTGCTTGCTACTATTGGGTGTCCTAAGAGATAGTTTTCAGCAGCATTACCATGACTTGTTGCGCTACCTATGGTGTTAGTTGTAGTCGAGTAGCTTGTTGAACCCGTACTCGTAACACCAAAAGTAGGGTCAACATCACTCTGATTAATTGGGAACTCTACGACAACAGCATTTTTTCCTATCACATTTCGTGGAGCACTAGCTTGTGAGAATTTCACATCTTGATTTCGGTATGTTCGCCATTCTGCGAACCATGTGCTTGAGAAGGTTAAGCTGTCTGTTGTCGCATACGGTTGCTGGTCCATGAGCGAGGGCAATGAAGCAACATCAACATTGCCTAGTTTGTCATGCCCTTTTGATGGAGCAACAGCCCATATCCAACGGTAATCTTTGAGTCCTACATCATTCCAGTAGGTTGTAGTTGCACATGACACCCCAGAAATATCAAATGGATCAGGGTCTACGCAGCTCGGATCAACCTTGTGTGAGTAAAGTCCTAGTTGAACTGTGATTTTCGGGAAAGCTGTCTTACTGAAATCGACAGTTAGAGTTTCTGAAGCAATCGCTATATGATTTGGATTTACCGCAATTTCCCATGTGACCCTGAACCTTTTACTCGTAGCCTCTGGTTCAGCTATCCGTTGCAGATTGCGTGGTAGGAACAGTTGCCAATTGCCTGAACTGTTTTCGAGTAGAACAAATGCAGTAGTGCCTATGACATCTTTCTTCTTTGCGGTAGACTGGGCGAAGTCAATAGCGTAGTAGTTGCCACCTACGAGCGGTTTGATCGTGTAGACTCCGAAGCTAGTTGTGTACTCATATTCACCGTTAGCGGTTACTGTGACTGTTGGATCGAAATATGAGTCGAGGACGTTCTGAAGCCCAAAAATACTTGAAGGATTCACTGATAATGGAACATTCTGAACTGGTCCAATTGACTGCGTTTGAGCACCAAACGACTGTCCTATGCTTTGTTGAAGCTGAATGCTCTCACGAACCCAATTAAGCACACTCTGACCAAACCCCACACTAGCCACACGCGCTGGCGAGCTAGGAAGACTTGGAGACACAGAGTCATTTCCGAGAACCTGAGAACCCGCAGAACTGAACGGATCCCCGCTAACAGACTGGAGAATCGGAGCGATTATGAATAGGAGAACTAGGACTACGAAGAATGCAACGGACCTATGAGCGCCCAAGCTGGTTCAACAGAAAAATCCGAACCTAGAAATCTACGGAACCAAATCTACCGCGGCTGATGGTAACATCAAGTCCTCGACTGCTCGACCTGTCTAGTTGGCTTGTAAAGAATAATAACTGGGCAGCGAATGTTCGTTGGTGAGCCAAGATCAAATTGAGTTATCGGAGACTCCTAACTGGCGGGAGTCGGATTCTCCTCAACCTTCTCATGTGAGGGCGTTTCTGAATCTTGCTGGGTCCTGCTAAGTCCTAAGTTGTACCATAGGACAGCGATTACAACGAACGCAAGACCTGTCCAGCGTGTGATGCCGCTAGGGAAACTTACGAAGTCCACCGGATAAAGCAGCAGAGAAGCTAAAACTCCAACCACACCTGCGAATCCCATTAGGTAACCGTACTTGTTCAAGGCTGTTCACTAGAAAAATGCAATGATCACACATTTTTCTACTGTGTGAACCTTGGTCGACAAGACCACGAAATTTACTCTCGCCTTGCTAGTGATCGGTGTAGTCCTGATTATGCTTCCAAGCGGTCCAAACGGAGAAACAATTTTCAGCACATTCTTCGGCTCACAACCCTGGCTTACAGGGCTGACGGGGCAAATCACAAACCCAGACGGAACCACAACGCAAGTGACCTTGATCCCTGCTGATCAAGTGTCGTTCAAGATGCAGCTCGTTGCGAGCTACGAAGACGGCAGTTCGGACACTATCTTTGAGAAATCCACTTTGCCAGGGTTAGCGGTCTTAGCGCAGGGTAAGCCTGTGAAGGATGTTACGGCCCGTGCGGTTGTGGCTGTGGCCTTATCAAAAGCTCTACCGAGCAGCGCGATTGCGAAGTTCTCTGTCAACTTCACATCCCTAATTCACAATTTCAAGTACGGTTGCCAACTTCAACCGCTAACAGGACACATATTTTGCATTGAACCACCTTTAGGGTTCACGCCGAAAGTTAAGTGGATATACCGCGAAGTTGAATCACCCCTCGTCGCCAACGGCACATTGGCGCTTGTAATGTTGCCAGCATTCAAAGTTCTATCCGGCGACGTTTTCCCAACCGCACCAGGTCAGAATGAAGATCGCCGCGTGGACTGGAACGTGTACGCCCGAGTAACCATCACCGCGCCAGGATACTCACCGCTATCCTTGATTGGTGACACGGGGAGCTTCGCAAACTTCAACTTTGAAGGTTCAATCACTGGCGGTTGCACCAGCTGCACAACCACGACAAGCCCAACTGGAGGCGGCGGAATCGGTGGCAGAGTGGAAATCGGTGACGGCACAGATCCGACACTGTATCCTGATGTTGTAACGTTCTATAACCCAGCCACATGTGACGCGGCCTGCCAGAAGAACGCTCAAGCCCCAACTGGCATTTTGGGAACATCGGAAACGGTGGCTGTGGCGCAAGTGAACTCGGTCACTGTAAAAGCCGATGGGACGATTATTGAGAACGTGAAGTATGGCGCTCCAGATAAGACAGGTACACAACGGGTTACAAGTGAAACTTTCAGCCCAAGCGGAGGTTTCAGGGATGCGGGTTCAACGATTGGCACCGGAGGGACACGCGGCGCACAATTCGCTTTGATTCCATATTGGCGACTGGACCTAGCTGGCAGCACCGTGCTGGTGAACCAGAACTTCGTAATAATCATCCTACTAGCAATCGCATTCCTAGTAGGGTACTCGCTTAAGAACAGAAAGTCTTAGCATATGCCGCATATGCCCCCGCCCCCACCCATAAATTAGGAGCGCCAACAAGAAACCAACCAGAACCCCCCACACATGCGCGGCGTTTGTCAATGGGTCAGTTCCGAAGAAATTCCAAGGAATAGTGCACAAGAAGACTCCAGCCACGACCCCGATGAGAAAGATCAGCAATACTCCGTGCTTCCTCTTCAGCAAAGTCTTATGATGCATAAGAGCGTAGGCATACATCACTCCTGCAATCCAGAAGATCCAGGTTGACGATCCATAGATATCTTCCAGTGTCAGAAGGTACACAATTATGTTGAAGATAACGGATGCTGGATACCCGAACAAGAAGAGTCCATATTCACGCCATGTCTTCGGGTACGCGATGAGTTCGTATAGACCTCCAAACATGAGTAACGCAATCAACTGCTGGAGATGACCTGGATTCAGATGAGCGAAAGGACTAATGAAAGATCGCAGTATCCCCAGCCTTGCCAATGTCCAGAACTCGGAGCACGAATAATTACTCTCTAGAACCGTGCGAAATACTGGACACTCAACAAATCCTACAGTACTTGCGATAACGACCATGACTGCAACGAACGCGAGAGTGAGGCGGAAGCGAGAAAAGATTCGGACAAAGATGTTAGGCATTCTACTTGGACGGCTCCTGTCCAGCAAGAAAGGACACTAGGATACCAAGCCATGAAATCGACGCTTCAAAACGATTGGTAGCAATCCGAACAGTAAGACCATCAAGACTACTGGCGTTGGAAACTCTGGAATCGCCGTTTCAGGAACCGTCATGTAAGATATGTTGCTGGGAAGCGTGACTGATGCGGGAGTCTTGCCTGAAGCAAGCACATGAACCGCGTACAAATCTAAAGTTGATGGTAGCTTATATTCGAAGCTCACATTCATCAAATCATCACCTAAAGTAGCATGGGCTAATCCTAGGATGTGCCCGAACTCATGCAGTGCCACAGCACTTACGTAAGATCTGAATTTGCTGAATTCTATGTTAATCTGGACTCTGCCCGAAGTATACGTATTCCCATTTCCGGTGGTTTGTGCGAGTCCAGCCTCTTTCATTGTTTTCTCGAATTGCACTCTCACTTGGCCTCCGCCACTTGACTCTTTGAACGTGTAAACCTTACCATCTGGGTAGTATGTGGCTTGAAACCATTCTTGAGCCTGATTCCAAACCTGCAAAGCATCCAGAACCCCGTCATGACTCGTCTTAGGCTCCAGAGGAATCCTAACAGTAATCGTGTACGATGCCCAACGACCTCCCTTCATAGGGATTGTATATTGTGTGTCTGCGTGGGCTAGAGGTAAACCAAAAAAGAGAATCACCAAGCCTACGCAACCTACCGCACGTCTCGAGGAGAAGGGAAAAGAATGGGGCTTCAAGGCCTGCTCAATCTTGACCTTAGATATGAAAGCCGCGCCTCTTTAGTTCAGAACTTTGGAGCTCTAGGGGCAGACAATTCCGTGTTTGTGTAGGAACTCGCGAACAGCTGCCTGAACGAGTGCGTCTAAAGCCTTCTGAGCCTCTCTGGTAGGAATTGCAATCGTAACCAGTTCATCTTTTTCCATGTTGCATTTCACCCCATTTCTTTCGTTGTGAGTCCTTTCATCTCTAGTTGTCACTTTTGATTCCGTATTTGATTAAGGTATCAGTGTTCACGTAGTCGGTGGGGCTGTCAGCGATTGCGCTCGTTGCGAGCATAATTTCGTGTGCCATGATCTTCTCAGCCGTGTTCCATGTTTTGCTGAACTTCGCAATGTCTGTTAGGAACGTTACAACGGATCGCGGTAGCTGAACTTTGACGGTGGTTAGCCAATCTTCTTCTGTGTCATTGATTACCGGTCTTTTCTCCATGCGTGTTTCCCCCCTACTTCTTCATTAGACCGCCAGCAAAACCAAGCGTAAACGCGCCTGTTGCTGGTAGGGCTTGGGTCAGTGTTGGAATCATTTGCGCTATTCCCTGAGCGAGAGCAGCTATTGCCTTTTCGAGTAGTGCGGCTAATGCTTGCCAGTCAACTTTCAGTACACCAATTGACATGAGGCCAGCTAGAGGAATCGCTAAGAGGGCGAAGGCTGCCGCGCTTACTTTCAGCATGATGCCAGCGACTTGTCGAACGCCATACCCGATCATGAAGCCTGTTACTCCTCCAGCTCCCGCTTGAACTAGAACGGTTGCGAGAAGTGTGCTTGTTTGAGAATCCAAGGTGCATCACCCTACTTACTTCCGCGTACTTCGCTGGCGACGTACTTGTTCAGAAGTCTAGTCGCGTACTGGTCTACTGTGAGTCGGTGGATCTTGGCGAGTTTTTCCAAGCGGTGATAGAGTTTTCGTGAAATGTAGAATCTCTTTCCAGACATTTTCAATTCCTCCACGGAGCTAGCCTATGCTGACCGCAAGCTATATAACCTTTGGGTATGCATTAGTACACTAAAGGTTATGCACATTGACGCAAGCGAAATATCGTGAACGAGGGGTTGCTGAGAATGGTGTACCAATAGTGACCCAAAGAGGCATAGGCAGCTTAGTAAAGCGGCGATCAACATTGAAGACGCGCACAGGTCCGAAAACATACTCTCGATACTGGATCTATCTTCCCACTGATGTCGCGGAAGACAAGGCGTTTCCATTCAAGCCAGGAGACAAACTGCTGATCTCCATAACCGAGGGGAGAAAGGTCTTTCTCGAAAAAGCCTAGTGGAGATAGCTCAATGAGCAACAGCTGCCAAGAAGTGAGTACAGAGACGCCGAGACACATTGCCCGATTGATGGCAGATCTCTGCGAAGTTGGAAAGGGCGATGTTGCTCTCTTCAAGGAACTTGGCCTCATACCTTTTGCAAATGTAGAACTTCATTCAGAGATCCATGTTGGAACAGTGAAAATCAGCAAGACAAACAAAGTTGATGTGTTTGTGTCATGTCTGCCAGCACAGTCCTGGCGTTTCGTTATTGAGACAAAAGAGGGCGACATTCACCGCAAAACAATATTACAGACAGGATCGGGCGGTCTCCAGGACTATTGGTCCGCAATCAAGTTGTTCGCTGAAAACATGGTTACTGTCAAGGAATTTAGTAGGGAGAATAATGAGTATAAAGATCAAAGAGTGGCTTGACCGGCTCTTCATCGTAACGACGCACGAGGACCGGGCAGAGATCGACCGACGAGTCGAAGTCAAGACAGGCATGTTTTGCGATGAAGGCATAAGCAAGCTCAGCGAAGCAGAATTTCTAGCGATCGTGAGAGAGGTCAAGAACAAGCCACGCAAGAAACTCATAGCTGAGATGGCGGCCTAATGGGGCAAGCACCATTCTCGTTACTACATCTGCGACTGAATGACGACTACAAACGACATGGCACAATGATATTAGCTAATGACAATCTGTAATAACACAGCATAACGACGACAAGTAAGTATGTCGTGTAATGATATCTTAGGATGTCTCTGGATACAAGGAGATAGCCAATGACCAAGAGAACCAGGCGGGACACCCGCTTTTCGACACACAAAATAAGTTGTCTAGTAGAACCTTTAACTGTTTATTTAGGATTGAGAAGGGCAAGCTTGTCAAAGAGAATCATTCCGAGCGAGGTATCAAGCACTCCCGATTTCTGAGCCCAGGTGACTCTCCGAATTGTCAGCCAACAACGAAGAAATGGTCGTAACCCCGTGGGAAGTTTCCGGCAAGATCGATTACGACAAGCTAGTCAGGGAGTTTGGAACTCAGCCAATTACACTCGAACTACTGGAACGATTGCAGAAATACACGGGAACCCTGCACCCCCAGCTTCAAAGAAGGATCTTCTTCTCTCACCGTGACCTCGATTGGATTCTGCAGCGTTACGAGGCCGGAGAGAAGTTTGTACTCTATACTGGCAGGGGGCCTTCCGGTCCCGTTCACATCGGTCACCTAGTTCCGTGGATATTCACCAAATACCTTCAGGACAAGTTCGACGCCAAACTTTACTTCCAGATTACCGACGACGAGCGCTTTCTCTATCATGACAATTTCACGATGACGGAGCCAAAGCGGTGGGCCTACGAAAACGCCCTTGACCTAATTGCTCTTGGATTCGACCCCAAGAAAACGAGAATCATACTCGACACGAAGAGCATGGGTACAATGTACGAATTGGCCCTCAACATTGCCAAGCATGTAACGTTCTCAACGGCTCGCGCTGTGTTCGGTTTTCAGGAAAGCACAAACATTGGGTTAGTATTCTATCCCGCGGTTCAGGCAGTACCAGCGTTCCTTGAATCCGCATTGGTCGGGCATA
>Ga0315279_10001288_pt1 | contig 42473 bp, 32 predicted proteins | sample YL17G06_20_MG_FD_203694 | JGI IMG/M metagenome (GOLD analysis project Ga0315279, IMG submission 203694) | Sediment microbial communities from Yellowstone Lake, YNP, Wyoming, USA - YL17G06_20 | ecosystem: Environmental > Aquatic > Freshwater > Lake > Sediment | place: USA: Wyoming | collected...
TTCGTCCTTGACCCAACCCGGCCCGACCCAGGGGATGTCGTCGTCGGGAAAGATGATCTCCACGCCGAGGCTTCCGGCCTCGAACGAATTCTGGAAATCCGTCCAGGCCCCGACCCAGGGACCGGTGATGGAATGGGCATCCGTGCGGATGTTCTCCATCAGCCATTTCTGGGCCAGGATCTGCGTCCGGAGCATGGTTTCCGAGTCGGCATAATAGTCGCGGAACCGTGTCCCCGTCTGGGGCACCAGAAACCGGTGGCCGAGGGCGGGAAGGACGGGAACGCGGTCGGGCGTCCCGAACCGCTTGGCCGTCTCGACGCGGGACCGGCGGGCCTCGATATCCTCGATGGAAACGCCGATTTCGATGACGCCGGCCATGGTCTATCGGGCGGGGACCGCGGCGGGGAATCTCATTCGACGACGGGGAGGCGCCGGATTTCCGGGTGCGTATAGAGATCGTTCTCGTCGGTGTTGGTGGTCGAGAATTCGCTGACGATGGCCCCTTCGTCGCCGGCCTGGAACCAGTGCAGCGAATTGGGCGGCAGGGTGTATTGATCGCCCGGCCGCAGGATGATCTCGTGATGGACGGTGAAATACGCCTCGTCAGTTTTTGGGACGCGCGCCTTCGGGTGCGGCGTCGCGGGCCCGGAGACATTTAAATAGACCTCGCCCCAGCGACAGCGGAACGTCTCCTGTTTCCCGGGATGCTGCCCGGGCACGGGCGGGTGATAATGCTCGGGACAGATGCGGCGGGGGAAAAGGATCAGCTCCTTGGCGCAGTAACGGTCGTTGTTCTCATAGATGACGACTTCGAGGACGTAATGCTCCGGATCGTCGAGGCCGAAATCGGCGACTTCCATGGCCGCCCGCTCGGCCGGCGTGATGACGATGCGGGCGGCCTCGAGCATCCGGGCGGCCCCTTCTCTGGCGCGTTCGGCATCTTCCTGTTTCATGGCGTTTCTCCGGGCCGATTATAGTCCAAAAAAACTGTCCGTCTCAACGGCGGCCGGGGCAGCGGAGGGGGCTCCAAGCATAGCCTGGGGATCCTTTTCCGCAGTACTCGCCCATGCATTAGAATCAGGGGTGAGTGCCCCAGGCTTTTTGGGGATCCGCTCCCGCCGCACTCATCTGGGCTAAGAACGCGGATGGGTGCGGACGATCTTGAAAATGCGGGCGTCGCCGGGGCGCAAAAGGAGAGCGGCCGTCTTGGCCGGCGCGTCCTCCGGCCAGCGGATCACGGCCGGCGGGGTTTGGTCTTTAGCGATCTCGATGAGGCCGCGGATCCCTTGATCGAATTCGACGACCGCCAGCCCATCATTCTCATAATCGCGATGGACGAACATGACGAAGGAATCCGCGCCGTCCTTGAACAGCCCGATGACGGCCGGGGCGTTCCTGACGGCCCGTACGGGCGCGTCGGAGGGAAGCGCGCGGGTCCCTTCGGGCAGCGGCTCGCTGTGGTAGACGGCTTCGGACGTCCAGCGCAGGACGAGCTTTTCGATGGCCCGAATCTCGGCGTTGACCTGCCGGGCCAGATTATGGGACGGCGTGGGATTTCCCTGCGCGTCGATCAGGGCCGGTTTCCAATCGTAATCGTTTCCGGTCGGCGTGGCATAGGTGAAATATTGAAGCCCTCGGGCGCCGTAGGCGAGGTCGCTGAACAATTGCAGGCGCAGGCGGCCGGCGGTGGGCGGAAGATAGATGGCGTGGGGAACGCTCAGGGTGAAGGCCCAGAACTGGAGGACCTGTTCATGGGCGGCCCGGCGGATGATCTCCAAGTTGCGGTAGTAATCGGCGCGCAGGCCTTTATCGGTGATCGGATAATGATCGTAGCTGACGAATGCGGGCCTGACCTTGGCCAGATAAGCGGCTACGTGTTGTTCGTAAGTCTCCGTCCCGAGCTGCTGGGAATTGGCGTATGTGGGGAAGAGGTTGATATACGCGGGATGAAGGGGATCCTTGGCCGCAAGGTGGCGGACGATCTCTCCCAGCCGATCGAACTTCGAGGCGTTCGGCTCATCCAGGACGTAGTAGCCGTAGAGCGCGGGATGGCTCTTGTAATCGGTGACAACCTCGTCGAGCGCGGCTAGGGGCAGGGAGGCATCCTCCACGAGCTTGGCCACTCGATCGTCGTAGATCATGAGTGTGAGGCCGGCGTCCCGGGCCAGATCGAGGGCCTTGAGGTTGGACGCCTTGTCTCCCAGAAAGGACATATTGATCGAAAATCCGGCATCGGCGATCTTTTTGAATATTTCGGCCGTGAGGAGGTCTTTGCCCGGGCCCAGCCAGGTCATGATCGGCAGCGTTTGCGGCGGCCATTCGGGTGCGGCCCAACCGAGGGGCGCGAACGTTGCCGCCAAGCTGATAACGACGAGCGCGAAGCGTCCAAACCGATTGTTTTTCATGGGTCGTCCTTCCCCGGGAAGATCGAAGCGGCTCCATTGTATGCATCCAAGTGCTTGAAATCAAAAGGCCGGGGCCAATGGGCGCCCGGCGCGGCGGCCGATCCGGTCCTTGACGGAAATAGCGACTTCGGGTAATATAGCCGAGCTTTTTCCCCGGTGGGGCTGTAGCTCAGTTCGGGAGAGCGCTTGAATGGCATTCAAGAGGTCGCCAGTTCGATCCTGGTCAGCTCCACCACCCAATATCCCCTGAAAATCCTTTGATTTCCCTGATTCCCCCAAGTTTTGTTCGATTTTGGCTTTAGGCTCCATTAAGCCAAGTTAAGCGAGATTAAGCGAATTCTGTTACACAGTTGTGACACGGGGATCGGTCTGTCTTGGCGAAGGGAAATCGAAGAAATCGTAGAGGGAACCTATATATTGATATTGAAAGATTGAAAGGCGGATACTTTTGAAATATTTCAGAAATGTCTAAGTTTCATAATTCTATAATTTTCATTAAGCCTCACAGCTCACTTAGAGGCTTTACGCCACGCCAGTTCGTCGAAAAGTTCGAGCCACGAAGCCTTGTGCTCTCCCGGATGCCATCCCAGACGGCGAGAAGCTCTTTCGTATCGTCCTCCAAGGCTCCCATGAGGACCAGAAGACACGGCCGCTCGGGATCCAGCCGGACGTTGAAGTAGATGCCGTCCGCCCACCAGTAGACGTATCTTTTCGTCGACAGATCCCGGGCCGCCCAAGCTTCGTAATCGGCTTTCCAGCCTTCTTTCAATCGGACGATGTTCGTCGCCGAAAGCCCCGCCGCGTTCGAGCCCAAAATCGCCTCCAGCGCCTCGTTGAAGTCACCCGTCGAGATGCCTTTCAACTACAACACCGGGATGAGCGCGTCCACACTCGGCACGCGCCGCAGAAACGGCGGCAGAATCCGACTGGAAAACCGGGTTGCCGTTTTTCAGTCCCGGACTCTCGGCTGTTTTATGCGCAAAGGCCCAGCTCCGCTGAGAATGTCGCGTTCCGGAGAATGTCCGTTGCGAACGATCTCCCGCAGGCCATCTTCCATCCTCCGGCACTTCATCCTCTCGATGAACTCGGCCACTTCACGGTCCAATGCGGACTGGAGCATTTTCCGCGCGCCTTCCCGAATCAAATGATCCTGGGCCGTCTCTGCTGCCGAAATCATTCGACCTTCGTACGCTTTTGCGGTAGTCTTCTTCATGAGCGTATCCTTCCGGACCCGGCAAGGTCCTTGTTGAATTTGGTGATCCATCATAGGATACGCTCGTTCCTTTCATACACAAGTTTCGGTTATACTAAGCCGGGCGGAATATAGTTGACCCCGGATGTCTTTGTCGCCCGGCTAGTACTCGGGGAGCAGTAAGGATTATGTAACATATTTACTGCTCCCCGTAGTACCTCTCCCCCGCATCCACTCGCCCCATTCCTCACTACGCTTGGCGTGACAGGAGGGACAGAACCCCGGGTCTGGCTGGAGAAGGCAAGAAGATGCTCGGCCCGGCAGCGCAGACAGCGGTATGGCCGGAGAAACACGCGGAACGAATTCGGCCGGCGTTCAGCGATGGCGCGCCGTGTAATTGGATTATAGATCGTGTTGTTTCGTTGACTTTGCCGATATTTTCTTCTTCCGTAAATTCACAACCTTAGAGTTGATGTTCTTTAATTGCGTCAATATGTTGGGGTCAATTTTATAAATCTGCCCAAGTAATTTCTTAATGGGAACGTTTTCCAATGGCTTTGAAAGCAGCTTTGAAAAAAGTTTTTCCCTGTTTTCCGGATTTAACGAACGATTGTTGATAATTTCAAACGGGTCAAGGCACGATATTTTAGGAATTGACGATATTCCTTCGTTCCCATCAAAGGCGGCACTAACATAGTTAAGGAATTTCCTGGATATGTTTCGTTCCATATGAGCTAGCGTGCATTGCTGGAATGAAGGCGTGTTTATTTCTGAAGTCAATTTCTTATTGAGATAAATGCATCGTTTACAATGATAGGCGTCACAATTACGGCAAATGGGGGCATATTCCAACTCTAATAATTGACCATTCTTAACTTCAATTTTGTCTTCCAGATGTCCGAGGCAATTGTCTTCATTTTCATAGTAGAAGGCGGGGCATAAATAAAAATTGCCGTTGGGCGCGATTGTTAAATGCTCAATTCCCGCATTGCAATTGTTCATATTTGTCAAAAAGACCCGGTCTGTAACAATATTGATTTCTATGAAATTGCCGTTTCGATATTCTTTCTTGAGAAGGACTCTGATATCTTCCAATTGACTTTCGTACGTTGAGAAAGAAGATCGTTCGAAATTGTCAACATCTTTCCATATGACATTGAGTCTTTTAAACTTTCCGTTGAGTTGTTTGACGAGAAAAGAAAGCGATTCAAGATATTCCTTGCTAATACGAAGGATGATGTTATTGAAATCACTGTTCTCTAGACTATCGATGCGGTGCGCATCTTTTTCGGCATCGATTATGAAAACAGAATTATCATAAGGACGATTAAGTCCCAAGGGTATTAATTTAATATGTCCGATCGTATTGATGATTTGTTCATATTCAGGCGGTACTATCGTATCGCCATATAAAAAATTGATGGTAATGTTGTTTTTCACAGCATAATCGACGATATTTTTGAGCAACTTTATTGATAGGAGTTTGCTTTCTTTATTGGGACTTCTATCGTAATAACAAAAAGAAACGGAATTGTGTTCTAAAATCACGATTAAATAATTTATCATAACAATTTCTTCACGGGCTAATTATCCTATTTAGTTTATGCCAATAATAATTATTGGCTCTGACTCTCGCTTTGTGCATTTCACATAAATATGTCGCCCTTTGAAAAATCGTATCCGTATCGGCGGAGTCGAAATTCGTTCCCTGACACCAGGCGCAGCCTGTCGCGACTTTGCACTTGATACATTCTTTGGGACTCTGTGTCGATAAATCTAGGGACAAAAAGGGACGCAATTTATTATCATCGATTCCCTCAAAACAATTGCCGATGGGAACCGCTTTCCTTTGAACCAACGAGAATGGGGTGAACCTGTGACAGGGATAGAAATTCCCTTTATAATCGACGGCCAACATTTTGCCGGCACCGCACCAGTTATGGTTGTCTATTATCGGCTGACCGATTGTTTCCGAAAAAAAAGAGCAGGTATGATCTTGGAACAATTCTTCATCAATGATCCTATCAGCAAGTTCAATGAGTTGCTTTTCAAAAATGGCCTCATCGCCTTCGCGCCAGACATTTTCAAAAACGACATTAATGCTGATATGTTTAATGCCGAGGTTATATAAATGTAAAACACTTTCCTTGATATAGAGTAAATCGGAGCTGGTAACAGTGACTTTTGTATGACCTACGGGGAATTGTTTCAGCCATAATGGAACATTTTTAACAATATCGTTATACGAACCTCTTCCGGAAGGATAAACCCTGTGCATATCATGTTTATTGGGAGTCCCGTCAATAGTGATTCTAATGCTTAAATTTGACTTATATTTGTTTATATATTTTTGAACTTTTTCGTTGTCGTATAAAATCCCGTTGGTCGTGAAACTGAAACGATGGCTGTCAAGCCAGGGATGCTTTGCTGAATACAGCTTGGTTTCGATGTAATTGCTAATTTGGTCAATTAATTCGATTTCTAAAAACGGTTCGCCGCCGATGAATTCCCAGATTATCGATTTTTCGGGGAAGCGGTCTCTATTGTCTATGATGAAGTCAACGGATTGCTTGGCTATAGCAAAACTCATTTTATTTTTAGAGTTCTTTCCGGCCAAATAACAGTAATGACAGCGCAATTGGCAGTCTTCCGTAACTATCAGCATAACGGTTTTGGCAAGGGATTCCTGCCATATGGCAGGTTGTTTCGCCACATTTTTTTTCATATTAATCATTTACTAAGCCGGGCGGAATATAGTTGACCCCGGATGTCTTTGTCGCCCGGCTAGTACTCGGGGAGCAGTAAGGATTATGTAACATATTTACTGCTCCCCGTAGTAATATTGAGTTGAGGGCTAAAACGTTCAATTCATTTTTGAGCATCCCCCGAGCGGGGGAGTGAAGGACTTGGTGAAAAATCGCCTTTCACCCGTCACCCAAGGCGATGACCCCGTCCGGAGCAATCCCCCTTCTCATAAGACGCCGGCTTCGGCCTCGGCCGAAAACACGAGAAAAAATCTGGATCGAGCCTAATTGCTAACCGTGATACATTCATCCTTACAGCCGGATAAGCATTGTCCTCCGCATCCGCCTGTACAGTCCGGTGAAGGAGCGCCTGCTCGTGCCCCCACATTGATTCTGCGTGTCCCTAAGCCTACAAATGCAAATGCAGGCAAGGTCTTTTTGGCTGTATCGCCGATCGATTCCTTACGGAAATTTTTTTGAATTTTCATAAAAACCTCCATTTTGGATATTTATATTATTAATTTAAATCCATAGAATGTCAATACTCGAAATCCTTACATATCCGTTTTCTGACCTCAAAACGACACCCCCGATGGAGCCGTGCGATCCGTGCCCCGACGAGCTGGACATCTAAATATTAAAAACTGGAAATGGATGTCACAATGGATCGTTCAATTTTCCCGTACAAATACATCCCTTAAATTGTCGACGGCGTATATTTCCACCTCGCTATGTCCCTTGATCGCCGCCGATCCCAGAGATCGGGCGATGACCCTTTCCCGTACGCAGTCATAGGCGGCATCGCTTATCAAGATGGTCTCGTGAAATTCCTTAGTTAGGCCTTCTAAGCGGGAGGCAATATTGGTATTGTCGCCGATCGCCGTGTAGTCCATTTTTTTTGTCGACCCGATGTTCCCAATGATGACATCACCGAAATGAATTCCGATTCCGACCCGGAGGTTCTCCATTCCGTAGTGCATCCACTCTTGCTTCAAACCCGCAATCCTATCCTTCATCTGCAAGGCTGCGCTTAGGGCGGCGAATACCGGATCGTCCTTCCTCTGAGGGGCGCCGAAGAAGGCGAAGATGCCGTCTCCCGTCAGCTGCGATACGGTCCCCTGATTGCCGACAACGATATCCGTCATCTCCGTGTGATAACGATTAAGAAAATGGACGACCTTTTGGGGGTCGTTTTTGTTGCTTTCCGAATAGGAGGTGAATCCCCTTATATCAATAAACAACAGGGCCAATTTTCTTTGCTCGCCTTCGGTCAGTTTTTCTATATCGGCATCCACAATCTGATCGATGATGTCGTCGGGCACATAACACGCGAAACGCTTCCTTATTTTTTTTCTCTTGCATTCTTCCGCATAAAAGCGGAAAACCGCCGTCGCGATGTAGGAGAGGATAATGGCGGACAGCAGCGGCATCAAACGAACAACATAAAGATGATTGAAAGCAAAAATGGATAGGACAAAAAGGATCCCGGTTTCTGCCAGACAGAGGAAGGCCGCGGAAACGGGTCTCCTTTTATAACACAGCCATGTGGTCGCCAGAGTCATGAGAAAAATATAAAAAGCTCCCAACAGGATCCCGGGCTCACGGAAAAATTTTCCCGACAGCAAAGTCGCCAAGGTCGCCGCTTGAATGACGATGCCGTCCGTCATTTTTTTGTTCAAAAAAGACAAAGGCGTCGAATGTTTGTCCTCAAACGACAAGGACGCGCCGATTATGACGATTCCGTTTTCAAAGGGATTCCCCTGAATATGGCGCCGCTTTTGGCTCAGCTCATAGATCTCATGAAAGGAATAGATCGGGATATCCTTGGCCAGAGAGTAATCAATGAGGATCGTTTGGCCGGGCGCCGACAGCGGCGGGTTGGTAAAATTCCTGGCCAGCAAGAAGGACAAGGAGAGGTATCTTTTCCCGCCGTCGTCAACGTACAGCTGCTGCCTCCTGATATAATCATCCGCATCTTCCGTCAGGTGGAATGTCGCCAGATTGGCTTCTCCGGCAGCCACCAAGTAGCCTTGAAGGGGAGCATGATCCCGTGATGAAAAACCGATTACGACGTTGGCCCCTTTTTTCCTGGCTGCCAGAAAAGACCGCATATAGAGGCTCTCATACCCTCCCGTGATTTTGTCTTCAAGAGAGATGGAAGGGAGCTCCATATCCAAACCTATGGTCTTGACTCCCCTTTCGACCAGATAATCGATGACTTCAGAAATATAGGTATGATATAAAATCAACGGTTGATTTATTTTTTTATAGTCTTGCTCGTCAATGGCGATGACCAGAATCTTTTTTGCCGCCTCGGTCTTGGGTTTCGCCTTGAAAACGAATCTATAGTCGATTGACCGCAGCTCCAACTGATTCCATGTGCCTTTCCCGGGAATAATTCTATGGTCCGTGAAGATGACGAAGAGGCTGACAAGCAAGACTATCAAGGCATAAGGGAAGAGAGATTTTCGAAATAAATAAGCACTTTTCAAAAGAAAGCCTTACCTGCGAAGGACCGCCGGCCCCGCGCTGTACGCCGAGAATGCGGATTCAATAAGTTCGACAATCTGAACTTCTGAGATTGACAATTTTCACCCGCCTATCTTTCAAAGAGCCGCTTTCTCCACGTTGTTTTTGAAGGACGCCGTATTGCTCCAACGCGTCATCGAACAACGCGCGCTCCTCCAGGAAAAAGGCAAAGCGAAGCCGGGTCGCCGTGTTTGAGGAGTCGGCTTCCAATTGCGTCCGATAGGAATTGACGCCTTTCTTGATCTCCATCAGTTCTTGACTTGAAGGAAGGCTGAAACAGCTCCACTTTTTGGCGACGACCGATCCATCGTCAAGGGCTTCAACGACCCATCGATATCTTCCTCCGGGACTTAAAGGCGGCACATCCAATGGGAAAGACAAGGGACCGTTAATGGCCGTCCGCTGCCAGATAAGCTCATGTTCACCCAAAAGCCATCTTAGCTCATTTTCAGGAAAACGATATAATTTGACTCTATACTTCTGGGCCTTCCGAATAGGACTCCAGCGAAATTCTGGTTTTTCTTCGATCGTTCTGGTATTCGAAAGACCCGCGACCTCAAGATCGACTTCTTCCTGCATCTCGGCATCTCCCAAGAGGTTTTTCATCGTCGTTGCGCCGGCTTGCAGCGGCGATTCAATGTCCGGCAAAACGATTCTCTCGGTCATCTTCATTTGAGCGGGAGCTGGATGGCTGCCGTCTTTTTCGACAACGAACTTCGCCTCTCCGATCCAGTGCTCCTCCCGGCCCGACTCTAGATAATTGACGGTCACCAAGGCGTCTTTCGTCGTCTCCACAGAGTCTCCCGAATAAAGCACGCATCCCAGGTCAATGGCCTTTTTCACTCCTGCGTGGAGCACAAAAGCCTTGCCCTTCACGTCCAATACGACGGCGCGATACCCGACCTCCCCGGCCGCGATCATCCAAGGGATCATTGAGAATGCCAAAATCATGACGAAGACTCGTCTTGAGTATTGGGCCACATTATCCTTCATGCGGAATACTCCTCATCAGCCGATTTTCTACCCGGGCGAATCGTTCGGTGATGGCCTTGAGCATTTCGATGCCGACATCGGGAAACGCTCTGATAATTTCGTAGAGCTTTTCCTTCGAGATCACGGAGACCAACGTCTCCTCAACGGCTTCGACCGAGGCCGTCCGCAAACCGTTGCCAAAGAGCGCCATTTCTCCAAACATACCCCCCGGCCCCATTTTATTCAAGCGCATAAGCTCGCCGGCATCCGTTTTTCTGAATACTTCGACGGAGCCCGTAAGAATAATATACGCCTCGCCGCCTTCTTCTCCTTCCTTGAGGATCACTTCTCCCGGCTCGTAAATGATGTTTTCCGTCGTCAGGGCGATGATCTTGAGCTCTTCCTCTTTCAGGGTATGGAAGAGCGGCGTCGTTTTCAGCCGTTGGATTTCTCCTGCCAGAGAAATCTTCATTCAATTGCTCCCTTGGATTAAATTATGAAATAATCCGTTCAGCTTAATCAAGTCCTTAAAAGTGCCCTGTTCAACGATCCGCCCCTTGTCAAACACCAGGATCTCGTCGTAATCCTTGATGACATTGAGCCGGTGAGCGATCGAAATAACCGTCTTATCCTTAAATTTTTCCGCAACAAGGCCATTGATGCGGGCCTGCGAGCCGGCATCCAGAGACGCGGTGGCTTCATCGAGAATGAGGATTGCCGGATTTTTAAGCAATATTCTGGCAATAATCACCTTCTGCCTTTGCCCGCCGGATAATTTAACGCCCCGCTCCCCCACGGCGAACTCCAGTCCGCGCTTAATGACGAGCTTTTCCAGTCCGGCGTCTTGAACGAGCTTTCTGACTAAAGCATAAATTTCTTCATTGGCCCTTTTCCGCATAGGATCGATGTTGCCAAAAACAATATTTTCCATGAGACTCAGGGATTTGTTGAATGCGCGGCCATCATAATAATCGATATCCCCTATGGATTTTTCCAAAAGAAGTCTTTTTATATCCCGTCTCAAACCGAGGATCTCATTCCTCATTTTCTCTTCCAAGACGCGTTCTTTCGATTTACCAGGACAATGGTTGAAAGCCAGCTCGATAATTTCTTCGACAAGCGCGGGATCGGTTTTCTCGATTCTCGCGCAGGCATCGCCGCCCAGGGCCAGCCTTTCGCTTATCTTTTTTCTGCTCTCGATTTGTTTTTGATCGAATTCCATATAATCCAGCAGGGGAGACTTATCTTTATAAAGCTTATCCAGGAGTACGTCATTTGCGCGGACCAGCTTGAGTCCGACGTTGAAGAGGCTTTCCATCAGGCCCTTTCCCTGAAGGGCGTCATGCAAATGATCCTTGGTGAACCGTCTCAGGGAGCCGAATTTTTCGATGATGGCCGCAGCCGGGCAAAAAACGATATTTTCAAAGATCGTGCAATATTCCAAAAATCGATCTTCCCTGAAAAACTCGACATATTCGCTATGATGCTGCGCGATTTCTTTCCCAAGCTCGTTTCTGGCCTGGACGATTGCATTTTTGTCAGACGCCGTGATCTCGCCGGCTTTCGATTCCAGTCTCGAACGCAACCCGATATTGACGACATCCTCAAACAACCCCACATCCTTGACGATATCAAGAATCCGTTGCTCCAGCGTTTCCATGCCCTCGATATTGTCGAACAAGGAAAAATCCACCCATGTCTCGATATGGTCCTCATCGCCGGCAGGCTTCCGCAGCAAAGCATAAAGGATATTATTCCTGATCGTATCATTGAACAGAAAAGGAGTTTGATTGACATAGCCGATCTTCGTTCTGAGATCATACAAGGAGCCAGCATCGGTTTTTATCCCGCCGATCGTGATATTCCCGCTGAGCGGCTTATAGATCGTCCCTAAAAGAACGGCTGTCAGGCTCTTGCCGGATCCGGAAGGCCCGACGAAAGCGACCTTTTTGCCAGATTCCGCGATAAAATTGATATCGTTTAACAGAATTTGATCCGCCGTGAATCCGAATTGAACCTTGTCGAATTGGATATCCCCCCCGGAAACCGATCGGCATTCATCGGACGGGAAAATGCCGTTTTCAGATTCCGATTGAAAGTATTCATCGAGTTTCTCAAGACGGACACGGACCTGACGCCACTCCAAAATGATGCTTATAATGGCTACGATCTGATTGTATAAAATATTGACAATGGCAATGGACGCGACCAGCGTTCCCACCGCCAGGTCTCCCTTCAGGCAAAGACTGCCACCATATAAATAGAGTGATAGCGGGGCAATCAGCATAATGGTCTTGATCAAGGAATCCGATCCGCCGCCGGCTTTGTCCATTTTCAGGTTTTTATCGATATATTCCCTGATTTTGTTCTTCAGACGCGATTCCTCGAAAAAATACGTCTGACCGGCGCGAATATCCGCTACGCCGTTAAACACCTCCTGAAAGTGGCCGGTCAGGTTTCCATAACTGTCGATGCTCTCGGCCGTCAGCTTCTCCATCCTCCGGTTAATTTTCGGGACAATGATGATGTATAAAGGAATGAACAGGATGCCGGCGATCGCCAGTCTCCAGTTCAGCTTAAATAAATAAACACTATAGAAAATGGTCATGAATATCTTTATCATCGGCTGCATAAATACTTTCGCGAAAAAACCTCCGATCGCTCCGGCTTCGTTCATGATTCTGTTTATGATCTGTTCCATAGGATTCTTGTTAAAAAAATCCTGAGGCGACTGGAGAAGATGATTGAAAAGCTTCACGCGGAGATCGCTGACAAAAGCTCGGTTGAAGCGCGAGAAGATAACAATCGACCCATATTGACCGGCTCCGCCCGCAATCGCCGCCGCCAACAAATAAAGGCAATAGATGAGGAGCCGCTGTTGCCCCCGCCCTCCGTCGGAGGCCGGCGCCGAAATAAGGTTGATAATTCTGCGGCCTATTTCAGTCTCCGCTATTCCTATCAAAATAACGGCCACCGCGATAATGAGCATCAAAATCAAGGTGCCCTTATATTTATTGAGCAACTCCCTCAGAATTTTACTTTTCATGATTTGTCACCCTGTCACTCCGCATTCCCATCTTCCCCTCAGGGCCGTCTGACCTGCCGCCCCGTCGTATCTTCTCCGGGCTTTCCCGAAACGATCCATTCCCCGGCATCCGCATCCATCCGGGGATGAAAGACTCTTGGGATCTGGAAATAGACCCTGCGGCTTTCCGGAGATGATCCGGCTGTACGCACGGTCTTCACGAAAGGCGGAACGATTCCTCTTGTCTTCGGGCTCTCCGGAAGCCGGGGCACTTCAAAAGCGGCGAAGTCGAGCCAGGCGCTTCCCAGAAGCCGGCCTTCGTTCCTGGGCGCCCCGCTGAAGCCTTCCAGAAGCGCATATGTCAAAAGGCCGTGCCCGAGACTTTTCATTTCCATGGCGAATTGATCGCTCTGTGAGGCCGTGAGAATTTCCATCCCCTTCTCCCAGGCGAGCTGGGCCAGACCCCGGGAATTCATGGGCCCCACTCTCCACTCATCGGCCTCGAGCACCTGTCCCGAATGACAAGCGTCGATGATGAGGGCGATATGCCGTGCCCGCAGGCCTCCTCTTCCTTCGCGCCCCGTGAGAATCTCCTGCAAGTCCTTGTCGCTGACGCCGTGGGCGCATAAATCCTTCAGAGATGCGTCCTCCCGTCGGCCCAGATCATGAGGAAACAGGTAGAACGTTTTTCCGTAGATCGCGCCATGCCCGGAATAGACAACGATGACCGAATCTTCAGGCTCGATTATTTTGACAAGGTCGCCTATCGCTGCAAGAATTTCTTCTCTTGTCGCCTTTTCATCGAGCAGAAGGCGCTTGACGATGCTCTCCGCGGGGTAGGGCAGGTTCTTCTCCAATATGGCAGAGAGATCTTCCACGTCCTTGACGGCAAACTCGAGATTCAAGCGCTTGAGGGAGTAGCGATTGATTCCCACGGCGAGGATGAAGGCTCGAGGCGGCCGCCTCAGCGAATCGGATCCTCTTACTTCGGCCCGGGCATCCCTGCTTTTAACGTTGTCCTTGTTGAAGGCGTAGGCGAACAGGGAGTTCGATCCCTGGACGATCGGGATTTCGCAAGTCAATGACGAGCCCGATGCCTGCTCTCCTTCCCATTTGGCGACAAGGGTGCCGTTCCTGAAGAGGCGCACGTCCTTTACGCGGGAGCCGGTCCGGTGCGCCCGGTCGGCGGGAGCCTCGGCCACGCGCAATTTCACCGTGACCGTTCGGAACGAGCTCTCGAGCGGCGCTTCAATGGAGACGACGGGCAGGCGGCGGTCCTTTTCGCCGATCGTCAGGGAGGCTCTCGGATCGTCTCTTTCTCTCAATACATCGCGGATCGGCCTCCCGCGTCTGAATATGTCTTTCAGGAGTCCGGGTTGATAAAACTCGCTGAAATATTGTTCCGGCTCCGCGGTATCGAAGATATCGTCCCCCATGCGCCAGACTATTTTCTGCCAGCCGCCGGCTGTCCCGTCGAAGAATCCTTCCGGAGAGATGACCAGCCAGTCGCGCCCGGCGTTGAAATCGATCGCCGTCGCCAGCAGGACTCCCGTCGCGGCATCCCAAAGCTTGATCGTGGTGTCGATGCTGGCGGAAGCGAGCCATCGCCCGTCAGGGCTGACAGCCAGGGATCTGACGGCGCCGCTGTGGGCGGAGAGCGAAAAGACGAGGCGGCCGGTGTCGGCGTCCCAAAGGTTGATCATGCCGTCGTCGCCGCCCGTATAGATGACGTGGCCGTCCGGACTGAAAACGACGCAGTTGGGCTCTTCCAAAAGCGAGATCCGTATGCCGGCAAGCCGGCTCCAGAGGACCCCTCCCGCGGCGAACGTACGTCCGGCCGGGTTGAAGACGAGAGAATAGTATCCGCTGGACCAAACGACATTCGAACTTTCTCGGAGTTCCGTGTGGAGTTTTCCCGTACGAGGCTCCCAGACCTGAACGATGTGCGTAAAGCCTCCCGTAGCCAGCCATTTTCCATCCGGGCTGAAGGCGACGGCCCGCATATGGCCCGCGCGGCCCTGAAGACTCGTGAGCAATGAGCCCTTCACGGTGTCCCATACGCAAGCCGTGTCATCATAGCTCCCGGCGGCCAGGAGAGAGCCGTCCGGGCTGAAGGAAAGAGTGGAGATGGGACCCGTGTGCCCCTTCAGGACCGTCCGGAGCCGGCCGGTGTTCGAATCCAGGAGCACGACGGCGCCGGATTGGCTCCCCGTGGCGAGGGTCCGCCCGTCGGGGCTGAACGCCGCCTGGGTCACCGCATCTCCCGGTCCGGAGAGGGCGAATCGCGGCTTGCCGGTGTCGGAATCCAGCACCTTCGCCTCTCCGTAATATCCCAGGGCGATGAAATCACTCCCGCCGGGAACGAAGACGATGGACGGCGTGATCGATACGCCGTCTTGAAGGGCGCTGAAGGAAGAGGACACCGAGGCGCTCAGGAGCCGGCCGGAATCGAGATCCCAGACTTTGGCCGATCCGTCCATGCTTCCTGCAGCAAGCCGTGATCCGGCGGAATTAAAGGCCAGAGAAAGGACGGGCCTGGATTGAGCCTCCCTGAAAACGCTCACCTCTCTCCCCGAGGCAAAGTCCCAGAGTTTCACGGCGCTTTCTAATCCTCCGGCGGCCAGGGTTTTGCCGTCGGGACTGAAGGCCAGAGCGGCGATGAAGCCTCCCGGCTTGGCCAGGGTGCTGCCGAGCGTCCCTTCCGGCACGCTCCAGCTTTTTACCGTCCCATCCTCGCAGGCGGTTACGAAGGCTTTCTCATCGGGGCTAAAGGCGATGGAGGTAATGGAGTCGAAGAGGTCGCCGTCGAGGGGATGGGGCCTGCCCAGGCAGACCGAGAGGGCGGCGGATCGGCTGTCCCAGATTCGCGCGGTGCCGTCCCGGGATCCCGTGGCCAGATACCGCCCAGAGGGGCTGAAAGTCAGACTCTGGACGGATCCCAGATGTCCCGCCAGCGTGGCGAGATGTCTCCCCGAGGGCATCTCCCAGAGTCTGGCCGTGTCGTCGTGCCCCGCGGTCGCTATAGTCCTTCCGTCGGGACTGAAGGACAGGGCGATGATCCAGTTCGTGTGCCCGGCCAGGGCAGCCAGGAGCTTCCCCGTGTCCATGTCCCAGACGCGCGCCAACTTGTCGTTGCCGCCGGCCGCCAGCATCCGTCCATCCGGGCTGAAAGCCAAGGTCACGACAGGATATTCCGATGCGTTCCCCAGGGTTCCGACCAGCTTGCCGTTGGAGGTATTCCATATTCGGACCAGGCCGTCGGCTCTCCCCGAAGCCAGTCTCGAGCCGTCGCGGCTCAAGGCTATCGCGGACCCGGCGTCTTCCAGAGCATATCGGCATATTCCCCTGGCGACGTCCCAGAGCCTCGCGATCCCGTCATCGCCTCCCGAGGCGAGCATCGACCCGTCGGTACTGAAGCAGAGGGACTTGACCGCATCCGAATGACCGGTCAGCGTGGCCAGGAGCTTTCCGGAAGCCGCGTCCCAGAGCTTAATGGTATGGTCGCCGGTTCCCGTGGCCAAGACTCGCCCATCGGGACTGTACGCGAGGCAGAGTATGACCGTAGCGTGTCCGTTCTGAACGACGGGCTTGGGCGCGCTCTCGAGAGGAGGAGAAGGCCCTGATGCTGCGGCGGATCCTTTCTGCGACGAAGCCGATGCCGCTAGCAACAGGAAAAGGGATATGAGGGCCGCGGCCCTGTTCAGGAAGAGCTTCAATGGATGAATATTCCTTTTAGGCGGCGTCCTCCCGCGGATTAGAAATCAAGCCGATTTCCCATTACATCTCTAGTAACAAGCATAAATTCCGCTTTGGAAGATGTCAAGGGCACAGGAGGTTGTGTCAATGCAACGTGAAAATATCCTAATCTCTGCAATATAACAATGTCCTATTCTCGTCCGGGCAGTTGAGTGAACGAGATTCGTTTCCAGGGATGCGTCGGTGGAGGCGTGAATTTAGGGCGCCTCCTTGGAAGTATAACGGAGGAGCAGATCGCCTTTGCTCTGCGGCGAGCCGAAACGGGGACCCGGGTACCCGAGGCTTGCCGGAAGATGGGGATCTCGGAGCAGACCTTCTATCGCTGGAAGAAGAAGTACGGAGGGCTGGTAGTATCGGAACTTCGTCGCTTAAGGCAACTCGAGAAGGAGAACCGGCGGCTCAAACGCATGGTCGCTGACTTGAGCCTGGATAAGCAGATGCTCCAGGATGTGCTCTCAAAGAAATTCTGAAGCCAGCCCAGAAGCGTGACTGCGTGGAGCATCTCGAGGAGGCCTATTGGGTCGGCGAGTGACGAGCTTGCCAGGTTGTTGGGATTTGGCGCTCGTCTCATCGTTACTTTTCGCACCGCAAGGACGACCGCGCCTTGCGGCTACGGATTCGGGAGATTGCGGAGACACGGGTTAGGTACGGATATGGTCGGGTTCAGGTGCTGCTTCGGCGCGAGGGCTGGCGCGTCAATCACAAGCGGACCTATCGGATATATTGCCAGGAGGGGTTGAACCTGCGGACCTCATCCCTGTGACTATTGACACCGCCAGGCGGCCGGTCCTACACTTCCGGCATGGATAGGCGGGGAGATTCATCGTCCGAAGCGGGAATTCGCCACGCTGCGGAAAAAGGAAATCATGAAGGTGACGAGATGACGGGACAAATCGAAGTTCGAGAATTCTCAACCGGCCCGGCGCGGAGGCGCCGGCTTCGGACGGCCGCCTCGGCCGTGGGGCTGGTCCTGGCCGCGACAGCCCTTCTCCCCCTTTGGGGCCAGGACCAGGAGGAAAATCCAGCGCGGCCTTCAGCTAGAACCGAATTCATCGTCTTTCCCGTCGTGTATCGGACGCCGGAAACCGGCTGGGCCGCCGGAGTGGCCGGCCAATGGTCGTTTTTCATCGGGAAGTCGACGCCCCAAACCCGGCCCTCGTCGATCCAGTTTTCCGGCTACTATACGCAAAACAAACAAGCGATCTTTACCGCCAAGCCGGAAGTTTATTTCGGCGACGAAGGCTTCATCACCTCGGGAATCCTGGAGATCAGCCGTTATCCCGGCTATTTCTATGGCATCGGGCCCGACACTCCGGCCGCGTCCAAGGAAGCCTACATCCCCCTGCAGGCCATCCTCGACGAACAGGCCCTGCTGCGGATCGTCCCCGGAAAGAGGGTCTATCTCGGCTTGAACCTCGTCTACGAGCACTACAGCTTCCGCCCGTTCGCCTCGGGCGGGCAGCTGGTCGGGGGGGATATCTTGGGCAGCGCCGGCGGCACGGTCTCGGGAGTCGGGCCCGCTTTCCGGTGGGACACCCGGGACAACATCTTCTATACCCACAGCGGCCGATTCTGGCAGGTCAATTTCGTCCTTTGCGGCCCCTGGATGGGGAGCACGTACAAATTTCTCCGGACCAAGGTCGATCTGCGGGAATTCATCCAGCTGTTCCACAATCATACCCTGGCCCTCCAGGCCGAGTTCTGGGCAGTCTCCGGGGCGAACGTCCCCTTCATGGATCTGCCCATCCTGGGGGGCGACCACCTCCTGCGGGGCTATTACAAGGGCCGTTTCCGGGACAAGGACTTGACCCTGCTTCAGGCGGAATACCGCATCCCGGTCTGGTGGAGGTTCGACGCCGTGGCCTTCGTCGGAGTCGGCCAAGTGGCCGACACGGTCGCGGGCCTTGATTTCAAGTCCCTCCACGCGGCGGCCGGGGCGGGGCTGCGCTTCCGGATCTCGCGGCAGGGCACGATGATCCGCGTCGATGTCGGCTGGGGCAAGGACGGCTCGGCGATTTATCTCACGGCCGGCGAGGCCTATTGAGGGCCGTCCCGGGCCCTACCCGACCCGTTTCATGGATTACGGGGAAGGGGAGTCTATCGCCTTTTAATGTGAAAAGGATTTTTTCCTTCTTGATGGACCCCGGTCGATCCTCCTAAAATACGATGGCTTTTGGGCGAAAACCCTGATATACATACCCGCGGTAATAAACTGCCGGCAGGGAAGAAAGGCTCTGCAAAATCTATGATCTGCCGGAGAAAACCGACTGAATAAGAGAGGAGGAAGATATGGGATTAAAGCGGAAGCAGATGCTCATGCGGCAAAAGGCATATTTCGGACAAAAACTGGAAAATCGGCTGTCTTTCCTGTCTGGGAAGGGAATCGAAGCTCCCCAGGCCGATAAAGATACTCTCGCTCGAAAAATGCAGGCAAGTATCAGGGCCGTGAATAACCGGCTGAGGCTGATCGCCGACAACGAAAAGAGAACGGAAGAAATGGCGAAGATAAAGGCGGAAAGAGCGGCAGCCCCCCTGAAAGAACAGGAAGGCGGCAAAGCCGAGAAGCCTAAGAAAGCCCCCGAAGAGGGCAAGGAAAAAAAGATAAGGGCGGAAAAGAAAGCAGCCCCTAAAGCACCGGAAGGCGGCCAAAGCCAGAAAACGACGGAATCCCCCGAAGAGGGCAAGGCCATAACGAAAAATAAAAAAGAAACGCCTGCGACTTACTAAGCCGGGCGGAATATAGTTGACCCCGGATGTCTTTGTCGCCCGGCTAGTACTCGGGGAGCAGTAAGGATTATGTAACATATTTACTGCTCCCCGTAGTAATAAAAGGAGCTCGGTCAGCCCTTACGGACTTTCTTTCTTGGCCTTTTCGGCTTTCCCAGCCGCGCCGCCACCTCTGCCTTTTTCAGGCCCTTCAACTCCATCAGCATTTTTATCGCTTCAGGCTTTCTGATCGTTATCTTCCCGGATTTCTTCTCCCAATGGGCGATGCTGATCCTGTTCATACCGACGAGCTTGGCCAGGTCGATCTGGGAGAGACCGAGCCGCCGACGGAGGCTCTTTATTCCCCTGGCATAAACCGCGACTTGCTCGACTTCCGTCGTTGAACCGGCCTCAGCTCGCTGATATTGACTTAACGCGGCCAGTTTTTTTAAAAGTTCCTTGTTATCTTTCTCGATTGCGGAAATTCTGCTTTTTTGCTCGGCCGATCTTTTCTTCAGGGCCCTATGGTCCCGGCGGAAATTCGAAAGCGCCAAGCCGATTTCCCGGCGGGAGATTCGCCGAATCTCATCTTTGATTGTTTGAGCGAGAGTGGACATGATAAAGACTCCTTGTATCTTGAAGATGCACCGATCCCCCGAGTGATGAATGAATAATTTTGCATATTACCAACTCGCTTTTATCATATCACGTCTCTCGCCGGAATCCCAGGTTGTCGGGACTTCCGAGAATAGTTCGAGCGTCATCCGCCGTATGGAGCCTCCTTCCTGGCGGTGATCTCGATACCCGCGGCGAGCTTGTCGGCTGTTGCCGCGGCCGGCGGCGGGATGATAGGCGTCCTAGAGATCGAATTTATACCCGACTTGACGGACGGTTTTGATGATGACCGGCGAGGAGGGATCGGCTTCAATTTTTTGCCGGAGACTGAGGATGAAATTGTCCACGGTGCGGGTTGTGCCGTCGAACCCGAATCCCCAGACTCGATCGAGGATGTCGTCCCTGCGGAACGCCTTTCGGGGAGAAGCGGCCAGCAACGCCAACAGATCGAATTCTTTGGCCGAAAGCCCGACTTCCTTTCCCCGGAGCGTCACCCGGCGTCCCGGAAGATCGATGATCAGGTCCCCATAAACCCGCAAGGGATTCTTCCGCTTTTCCGCCCGTCGCCGCCGCAGCAGCGCTTCCACGCGGGCGAACAGTTCGGACAACGCGAACGGCTTGGCCAGGTAATCGTCGGCCCCCAGGCCCAATCCTTCGATCTTGCTGTCGGTCGAACCGCGGGCCGAAAGAATCAGGATCGGGACATCCCGGCCCTTTTCTCTCAGCTCGGAGAGAATGTCCAGTCCGCTTAATCCTGGAAGCATGATGTCGAGGACGATCAGATCCGGGCCGGAATCGAAGGCCAGCTTTATTCCCTCGTCGCCGTCGGCGGCCGTCAGGACACGGTACCCGCGCAGCTCGAAATTCATGGCTAGTCCGCGCCGCAGGGCCCGATCGTCCTCGATCACCAGAACGGTCTCGTTTCCCGATTCCGCGGGCTGTTTTCCGGAGAGCTTCATGGTCAGGTACTGTCCTCTCGAACGGCGGGCAGGCGAATCGTGAAGAGACTTCCTTGGCCCGGCTCTGACTCCACGGAGATTTCCCCCCCATGCAATTTCACCAGATGCCGGACGATCGCCAACCCCAAGCCGGCCCCGGACGCTTTGCTCCGCAGGCCGGTATCCACGCGGTAAAATGGATCGAAGATCTTCTTCAGGGCTGTCTGCGGGATGCCGATGCCGTTGTCCCGGACCGTGATTACGACGCGCCCGTCCTCATCGAAGGCGTTCAGGCGGATTTGTTTGTGCTGAGCGGTGTATTTGTAGGCGTTGACGAGAAGGTTCAGGACGATTTCGCCGATCGCCAGCCGGTCATGTCGGACGGGAAGCGTCGTGTTGATTTTGACCGACAGACCGGCCTCGGCCGGAGGGGTCATACGGGCGAAGCGAAGGACGGCTTCCTCCACCGCCGGCCGGATGGAGCCTGCCTGCATATCGACGACATCGCGATCCCGGGCGGCCATGCGCCAGGTCAGGACGCGATCGATCATCGCGTCCAGCCATTCCGTTTGCTGCAGAATCAGGCGCAGGCTTTCCTCGGTCCGCAGCGGGTCCTCCCGCAGCAGACCGCTCATGAGAGATTCGGTGTACATCCGAACGGCGGCCAGAGGGGTGCGCAGCTCGTGGGAGACATTGGCCAGCAAGTCGGCCTGAAGGCGGGCGATGCGGACCCGGCGTCTCAGCAGGATTACGACCACGATCGCTCCTCCAATGGCGGCCGAGGTGAAACAGATCACCAGAATGCCGAACAAGAGACTGACCGAGGATCTTCCAAGAACCAGCAGCAAAATGCCGACCGAGGTCGAAAGAAAGACCGGCACGATGACGCCGACGGATAGGGCCACCATCGGACCGGTCATTCTCGTCTGCCGGTTGATGCGCTTGAGCTTGGCTGTAACCGGAGTGGCCATGGAATCCGCCCGCGGCCGGAAAGACGCCGCTACTTCTTGTACCGCGATTGGGCTTCCGAAGCAAGGAGGGGGCGCAGATTCGTCGAAATCCTGGCCGCTATGGCCGTCCCGCTCTGGCGGGACTCAGCGGCGGCGGGGCGGATAGGAATGATGTCCGCCTTCCGGCTGGCGCGGGCCTCCGACGCGGCGGTGTACCGGGTGACGATGGTCCGGGGCTGGATGCCGTCGCCGAAGACCCGGAGCCGGAATTTCCATGCGGCGGCGAGGAGGACGGCGGCCGTTCGGCCCAGCCGGGTGATGAGCGTCCGGGGCCCGAAGGCGGCCTCGATTGTCCGCTCCATATCCAGCGCTCTTTGCCGTTCACGCCCGTTGACCGCGAATCGCTCGATGGCCGCCAGAATGGGGGCGTAATCGAGGACCCGCTTCCTCAGACGCAGGGCGCGCTCGGCCAGCCACGGATCCGTCTCGGCCTTGGCGGCCAGGGTCCGGGCGCCGCGGAAGGCGGTCTCCAGCAGGCGGTACATGGAGCTGGAATTCACTTCATAGTCCCGCCGGAACGCGGCGGTGATCCAGCGCTCGGCGGAATTGCCGGGAAATCGGGGATGATTGAAGTTGAGCAACTTCTGCCCGTGCCAGTCTTCGAAAGGAAGGTCCGTCTTCAACAGGCCGCGTTTTTGGTAATCCCGATAAAGCTCGGTGACGGGCAGGGGTATGAGCAGCATGAACTGGACGAAATCCGACTCCATGCCCACCAAATAATCGATATCGGTTTGAATGTTTTCGGGCGTGTGGTGTTCCATGCACAGGATCCCCGAAGCCAGGACCGAGATGCCGTGATCGCGCAGTTCGCGAATGAGCGGCTGGGGGTCCAGGCCTCGGTTTTTTTCGAAATTCTCCGTCTGGCTCTTGCATTCGACTCCCATCCATAGGAATTTCACGCCCAACCGGGCCAGGTTCTCGACTCCGAAAGCCCGGACGGCTTCGGCCGAGGAAAAAATGGAAAAATCGAAGAACCGCCCATGCGCCTCCATCTCCCTCAGCAGTTCCATGGCCCGGGTTCTGTCCTTGAGAAAATTCTCGTCCATCACAAAAAAGTCATCCGATCCCATCGCGTCCGCGATGCGGCAGGCGGTCTGGAACAGCTCTTTTCCGGTGGCCAGGTACGGGACGTAGGTGCGGCCGAAAAAATGAGACGTGCTGCAGAACTTGCAGCCGTTGACGCAGCCCAGGCCGGGGACAAGAAGGCTGGCCGATTTTCCAATCAGGGGGACGCCGAAGATCCTCATGTACTGGGCGCTCGGCAGCGCCGGATGGAAGATGGGGGCCTCGGGGTCCTGGCCCAGGTAATTACGCAGCCAGCGGATGCCTTCGCCCTTGGCGACTTCATCGCAGTCGATGAGCCGTGCGAGGCCTTCGATGGCCGCGCCGTGACCGCCCAGGATGATCTTGGACTGCGGCGCATGCAGGCGGACGAGGCGGGCCATCTCCCGGGCCTTGACGAAATTGGGGGTGATGAACGAGATTCCGACGATATCGAAGCCCTTTTTTATCTCGCGGATGAATCTCCGCCGGGAGGGAAAGTCCAGGACCGTGACGTCCGCGTCCACATTGGCGGCCAGAAAATAAAGCCCGAACGAGCGGTGATGGAACCGGAAGGAGCCGATATCCTGGGCCTTGGTGACTTGGTTGTGGAAGAGCTCCATGATGTTTTCTTTTCGCCCGTAGGCGTCGTCCACACCGTAGGGTCCGAAAACAGAGGACAGCAAAATTCGTTTCGGTTGGGTCGTGGTCTTCATGGAACGAGCGCTCCCGTGATTTTGAAGGACGTTTTTCCGAGGGACCGTTTCCTCTTTCAGATTCCATATTAAACGCGCCCGTGTCATGGTTTGGTCATGGAGCCGATTTTTTTTGTCCCCTCGGAAAACGGGCAGGGAGGGGATCCCGCCGGCGGGTCCTTAGCCCCATCCGGCCGCCAAGTTCTGGACAAAACGTAAAATTTATATGAATATAATAGGGCGTCGAATGAGGGATCATGAAAATTAAAACAGGAATCGGGTTGCTTGTTCTCGTCCTGATGACCGGCTGCAGCTCAAAACTGAAAACGGAAAGCGCGGCTCAGGTGATCAAAGGAACTTTTCAATTGACGGACAAGGATAAGGTCGAAATCCTCGGGATTGCCGACGAATCCAGGGATGTCAAGATCGTCCAATACTCGGTCAACGAAAAACAATCCACCGGCAAGATCAGAAAATATGATCGGGATTGGCATTTGGATGAGGTTCAAAATGAATCGGGGACGTGGAACTCCGTCTCCGCGTTCATCAAGAGGGCCGCCAACAAGAAGAATCGGGATGAGGTGAAGCCGGCGGCCCCCACGATCACGGGGAAGGCGGACAAAAAAGGCGTGCTTGAAGAAACGCTGCCTTTGGTCCACGAAACCCTGCGGGAAGCCGCGGAGAGTGGCGATCTGGCGGACGTCAAAAGACACCTGAAGCGGGGGGCGGACGTGAACGCCAGGGACAACTTCGGCGAGACGCCGCTTTTCCTGGCGGCGTTCAATGGCCACAAGGACGTGGCCGAGCTGCTGATCGCCAAGGGCGCGATCGTCAATGTCAAAGCCAAGAACAACGCCACTCCGCTTCACTATGCCGCCATGCAAGGTCACACGGCCGTGGCCGAATTGCTGATCGCCAAAGGCGCGGACGTGAACGTCAAGAACCAAAGAGGCCTGACGCCGCTGGCCCTGGCGGAAATTATGGGTCGTGACGACGTGGTTGAACTCCTCAAAAAGCATGGGGCGAAGTAAAGAAGCGGGAAGGCCGGGTCATCGGCTGATAAAAATCCCGCAAGGCGTTTTGTCCGGGTTCCTCCTTGGTCTCTGTGTTTATTCCGGAGGGAACGTGAAAGATCTTGCTTCATCCATCCCCGCTAAGGTCCTGGACTGGAAAGCGTCCGGGAAAGACATGGTCTACAACCGCCAAACGCTTTATGACTACATGGATGGAGGCGCGGAAGTCTATCTGGCCTTCGACTATCGCGAAGTTTTTGTCCGGAAGTTCACCGATTCCGCCAAGAATGAGATCACTCTGGACATCTACGACATGGGCTCTTCCCGGGAAGCTTTCGGCATTTTTTCCTGCGACCGGCAGGACCCGGAGGCCGGCATCGGCCAGGACTCGGAATACGGCCCCGGGCTTTTGAAGTTTTGGCAGGGCCGTTATTTTGTGTCGATCACGGTCTCGGGGGACGAGAGGATCGCAGAGAAAGCCGTTCTCACATTGGGAAATGCCGTCGCTCCCAGACTCGGCCCCGCCGGCGAGCCCTCTGATCTCTTGAACTGCCTGCCCTCGTCCGGTTTGAAAAAAAACCGGAGCAGCTATTTCCACAATGCCGTTCATCTGAGCAACCGCTACTTCGTGGCTGCCGAGAACATCCTGAACCTGGACGCCGCGACGGAGTGCGTGTTTGCCGAGTACGCGGCCGGCGTCAACGAATCCGCTTCGCTTCTCCTCGTCCGGTATCCCGATGCCGCTCAAGCGCAAACCGCCGGGCAATCTTTCCGGCGCGCCTATCTTCCCGAGGCGGACGCCTCGGGAGCCGCCCTGACCGAGAATAAAAAGTGGGTCCTGGCCGAGATTCGAGGGAATTTCGTGGCCATCGTTTTTGAAGCGCCTTCGAAAGAATATGCGGACGCCCTTCAGTCCGCGGTCCGATTTCCCTCCCAGTGAGGTCCCCATGACTTTCAACATGACGCGCCGCGATTTCATCCGCGGCACGGCCGTCGCCGTCCTGGGCGCATCCGCCGCGTTCGGTCAGGATCCGGCCTCCGCCTCAAAAAGGACGCGGGTCGTTCTGATCCGCCATGCGGACGCTTTGGATGCGAATTCCGAGTTCAACGAGCCGGTCATCCAGCAAATGCTGGACGAAGCGGTGATGAAACTGTTGGATCAGAACGATCCGGTGGCGGCCTTCAAGCTGCTGGTGAAGCCCGATGATATCGTCGGGATTAAAAGCAACGTCTGGTCCTTTCTGCCCACGCCGCCGCCGGTCGAAAAGGCCCTCAAGCGCCGCGTCCTGGACGCCGGCGTCAAAGAGGAGAACATCGGGATCGACGATCACACCGTGCGGACGAACCCGATCTTCGTGAAAGCCACGGCCTTGATCAACACCCGGCCCATCCGAACGCATTATCTGGCCGGAATGTCGGGCTGCATCAAAAACTACATCATGTTCGGGGAGACGCAGCCGGAATATCATCCCGACAATTGCGCTTCCCTGGGATCGTTGTTCAATCTGCCCCAAGTCAAGGGAAAAACCCGGCTCAACGTCCTCTGCGCCTTGACCCCGCAGTTCCATGGCCGCGGGCCTCATAATTTCAGCCGCCGCTATGTCTGGAACTACAAGGGCCTCATCGTCGGTTGCGATCCGGTGGCGGTGGATGCCATCGGGCTGCAACTGATCATGGCCAAACGGCGGAAGGAATTCGGACCCGCGCAGGAGCTTCCGCCCGTTCCCAAGCATATTCAGATCGCCGACACGAAGTACGGCATCGGCACGAGCGATCTCAACGCGATCGAGCTGATCAAGCTGGGTTGGCTTGAAGACGTCATGATCTAGGCCGGAGGGGAAGATGCGCATCCGCAGTTCGAAAATCGGCCGGATAGGGACCCTCGGAGTCCTTTCGGCCATGGGAATAATGTTTGGGACACTCGCACTCGCCAGTGGGTCTTATCCACGGGCGAGTACGGCGGATGCGGACCCCCAGGCAAAGCCTGGGGCCCCCACCGCCGCCGGGGCGGATGGGCTCACTTTCGCCGGTTCGACCCTCTGGACGAAAGCGCACGATATCGAAATCCGGGGCACCCTGGCCTATTGCGCCTTCCAAAACGGTCTCCGTATTTTGGATATCGCGGATGCCCCAATCCCGGTCTTGCTGTCGCAGGTTTATCTCGGCGGGGGGTTCGCCGTCGACGTCAAGGACCGGCTGGCTTTTGTCGCCGCGGCCGACAAGGGCCTGGCCGTGATCGACGTTTCCGATCCGAAAGCCCCCGTCCTGAAAACTATTCTGGATACACCCGGTGAAGCCCGGGATGTCGTGGTCAACGGATCCTATGCGTTTGTGGCCGATGGTCCCGCGGGATTGCTGGTGGTCGATATTCGGAATCCCGCGGCGCCCAGAGTCGCCGGGTCCTGGGACTCGCCGGGGGAATCGCTCGGCCTCGTGCTGCGCGGGACAACGGTCTTTCTGGCCGACGGAAGCGCGGGCCTGCAGATCGTCAATGTCGAAAACCCGGGCCGGCCGGCGCTTGCCGGGGCTCTCGATACGGACGGAACGGCTGAGGGAGTCGCTCTTTCCGGAAACTATGTCTATATCGCCGACGGCGCGGGAGGGATCAAGGTCATAGACGTCGGCGCGCCCGCCGCTCCCAAGCAGGCAGCGGCCCTGTCCGCATCCGGCTATGCTCACAGCGTCTCCGCCGACGGGAAACTCCTTTGTGTCGGAAGTCTTTACGACGGCGGCTACCAGATTCTCGATATAACCAAGCCCGCTTCCCCGGCCGTCCTCTCCACCAATAAATACACCATGTACAACGAGAGCTGGCGGGTCGTTCTGCGGGAGACCCGCGCCTGCGTCGTCGATTATTTTTCGGGCCTATTCTTCATGGATTTTTCCGATCCGTCCCGGCCCCGGCCGATCGGATCGTTCTTTACGCCCAGCTCGATCGTGGCCGTCGCGGCCCAGGGCCATTGGGCCTATGCCGTCGGTGAGCTCTCCGGGCTGCAGGTCGTGGACGTGACGGATCCGGTCCGCCCCCTTCCTGTGGGCGCGACGAGCATCTTCCGGGGCGTCCAAAACCTGACCGTCGACGGCCGCTTTGCTTATGTCACAGACCGCTGGTCGGTCCGGATATTCGACATATCCGACCCGGCCAAGCCCAAGCGACTGTATCAATTGGCCGTGCCGGCGGGGGTTCCGCGAACGATCGTCATCCAGGGTCAGCGGGCTTATTTCACCGCGGACAATTTCGGTTTCTATGTCATCGACATCGCCGATCCCTCCGGGCCGAAGATCATCGGATCCTATAAATTGGCCGGAGTCACCATGGGTCTGGCGGTCTCGGGGGATTATGCTTATCTAGCCAACAGCGATACGGGCCTCCATATCCTGGACATCAGAAAACCGGATGCTCCTGTCCAAGCGGGGTTGATCAAGCTCGCCGGTGAGCCCAGCGGCGTCGCCGTCCGCAAGGGTCTGGCTTTCGTGGCCGCCGGGCCGTCCGGACTTCTCGTGGTCGACGTCGGGAGTCCTGCCGAGCCCAAGGTCCTGGGCGCGGTCGCCTCCGGAGATTTTTCGAGCGCGGTCGCTCTCGAAGGAGACTTCGCTTACGTCGCGGATGGGAACGCGGGCGTCCAGAAGATCCATATCGGAAACCCGGCTTCACCGAAGATCGAAGCGTCCTACGATACGCCGGGCGAAGCGCAGAATGTCTTCGTCAGCGGGACGATCGTTCTCGTCGCCGATACGAATTCATTGATTCTTTTGAAGAAATAATACGCGTTCCGAGCGGCGTAAGGCTTCGACGAACGCGGCCGCCCCGATTAGAGCTTCTGCCGTTTGACCTTCTCATTGATAGTGGCCAGCGTCATTCCGGTGCAAGCCAGAGCGAAGAAACCGACGGCCAAGGGAGGGATGGTCGGGAGGGTGAAAGCCATAATGGAGAATCCGGCGGCGCTGGGCTTGTCCGCTCCAAGCGGATCAAAAAAGCCGGCGTTTTTTCCATCCCGATTATCGCGGTTTTTTTCGCGGCGGGAAAGGGGCGGTTTCGCTCGACAAAGATAAGGACGACAAATAGAAAAAACTGAAATATAATCAATTTCAGCGAGCGGGTTTCCCGACCGTCTAGTCTCGGAATTAGACATATGAAAAGCCGGATGAAGCCGTTCAAGGCGGTTGTCATCGTCCTGGCCGGTTTTTTCCTGATCCCGTTCGTCGCCTCCACCCAATTCACCCGGGAGGAAATCGCCTCTTTCGAGGCCTGGGAAGCGTTCCTGCGGAAAGCGGAAATTTTGAGCTTCCGGCAGTTGAAGGGACCCGAGGCCGTCTCCGAACCTTGGATCTTTGAACTCCAAACGAAGGACCGGAACGGACGAGGATTGTGGAAGAACGTCACGGGCATGCCGAAAGGATTTCCCGAGAACTGGAAAGCCGAGGTCGCCGCGTACCGGCTCAGCCGGCTTTTAGGCCTGGAGATGGTCCCCCCGACGGTCGAAAGGCGCTTCCTCGGAATGGCCGGTTCCGTCCAGGCCTGGATCGAAGGGACACGATCGCTGAAGGAGTTGATCGAACAAAATATCGTGACCCCTCCCGAAAGAGGGAACGATTGGGTCCGGGCCTTTTTTATTCAGCAGGCCTTCGACAACCTGATCGCCAACTACGATCGGCACCAAGGCAACTATCTCATCACCCCGGATTGGCGGATGATCCTCATCGATCATTCGCGGGCCTTGCAGGCCGGGTCTAAATTCGATACCGAGCTGATCTTCGATAAAAATTCCGCCGGAGACGAGGCGGCCTACATGAGACAGCTCCCCCGGACGTTCGTGGATAAGCTGCGGGCGCTCGATTTTTCGGCCATCCGATCCGCGGTCGACCGCTATCTCACCGACAAGGAAATCAGGGCCGTCCTCACCCGGCGCGATCTCATCCTTAAATGCCTGGACCGGCGTATCCGGGAGTGGGGAGAAGAGTCGGTCTTATATTGATCCGAAGGGCGGGAGGGGACAACTGCGCGCCTCCGCTTCCATTGAACATATCCGTTGCGATATTTTGAATACCGATCGCGGCCTGGGCCGGAGGACGGAATCCGAAAGGCCAAAAATTCGGATCGCTTATCCAACTTTTCCGGAAACGGCCCCACCGGTCCCGCCTGCCGGCTATTTTTTGGGGGGGGTAGAGCCTCGATAAGCCGGCCCGGATCCATTAGAAACCGCCCCGGCCTAGGAAGAAAATGCCCGCTTCCAAAATGCTTTGGCCAAAAGCCAAAGGAGGTTCAAAATGAAGACGAAGTTGGCGTTGGCCGTGAGTCTCCTCGCGTTGCTGGCCGTGGCCTCGGGGTTCGTGGGGCAGTCGCAGGCGTCTTTGCTCAGAGGCGGCCGGGCCCCGGGCTTGGCCCGGGGATCCACTTCCGCCGCGAAGGCTCGTCCCTTGGCCCGCCTTGACATCCCGTCGAATCAGGCCCTATGATCCAAAGCGACGGGGCGGAGGCAAAAATGGAACCTGATCATTCATTCAATCGGCGCTTCGGGCGCGTTCTGATCGCCGCCTTCCTGGGCCTGGCCGGTCTCGCGGCCGGCTCATCGCCCGGCGAAGAAGGCCGGACCGGAGTGCTGCTGCCCGACGGGCGTGAGTTCATCTCCTGGGAGCGGCCGCTTCAGTTCGCCCGGACCTTTTATGTCGACAATCGGAACTCGGGCGCCGCGGATTCAAACCCCGGCACGATGGAACGGCCCTTCCTCACCATCAACAAGGCGGCGCAGGTGCTGCGGCCCGGCGAGCGCGTGGTCATCATGACCGGCGTGTATCGGGAGCGCATCGATCCGGCGCGCGGCGGAAACGGCCCCGACACGATGATCAGCTACGAAGCGGCGCCCGGCGCGAAAGTCGTGGTCAAGGGTTCGCGAGTGGTCAAGACCGGATGGGAGCCTTCCCTCGGTTTTAAGCTGGAACGCCCCGCGGCGGCCGGACCGCAAGTGAAGATCTATCAACGCCGCCTGGACGATCTTGAGTTCCGGGGCTACAACCCCTTCGGCATGGTCAACATCATGCAGGACCGCGTTTACTTGAAACCCAAGCCCGAAGAATTGTGGCGGCATCTAGCGCGGCGCGGCATGATCTTCGTGGATGGGCAACGCCTCCGGCAGGTCGAGCTTTATCAGGATCTCGGCGGGAAGGACGGCTGCTTCTGGTGCGAGCACGACGGGCTGGCGATCCATATGCGCCTCCCCGGCGACGCCGATCCCGCTCAGCACGAAGTGGAGCTGGTGATCCAGGAGCAGGTCTTCGCCCCCCGGACGCGCGGACTCGGTTATCTGCGGGTCAAAGGGATGACTTTCGAACACGCCGCCAACGCCTTTCCAGTTCCGCAGCGCGGAATGGTGTCCTTGAATCGGGGCCATCACTGGATCGTCGAAGATTGCATCCTGCGGCACGCCAACGCCGTGGCCCTGGACATCGGCGCCCAGGATTGGGACATGGAACCGCCGGCCGTCGTCGGCTGCGCCGTCGTGCGTCGCAATCAGATCGACGATGTGGGGGTGTGCGGAATCGCCGGGATGGCGGTGCGGGACACCCTCATCGAATCGAACCTGATCGAGCACGTGGGCTACCAGGACGTGGAACTATCTTGGGAGACCGGCGGGATCAAGCTGCATGCGACCAAGAACTGCCTGCTCCGCCGCAACGTCATCCGGCACACCATCCACGCCGAGGCCATCTGGCTCGATTATGAGAATTCGAACACGCGCGTTACGGGCAACGTCATGGGCGACAATCTGGAAACGCTGCGGGGCGGCATCTATCTCGAAGCCTCGCACGACGCCAACATGATCGACAACAATATCATCTGGAAGGCGACCGAAGGCGCCGGGGGAGGGTCCTACAACATGCCGGGCCACGGCGGATGGGGCATCACTGTGGACGGGAGCGACGAAACGGTCCTCGCCCATAACCTGATCGGCCTGACCCAGGACGCGGCGATCAAGTTCCGCAACATCGAAAGCCGCATCGTCAGCGGGCGGGGCGGCACCGCGCGCCGGAACAAAGTCCTGAACAATATCTTCTACCGCTGCGGCAAGGCCATCGATTTCTCCAACGGCGACAACACCGCGGACGGCAACCTCTATACGAAAGACTGGGGCGGAGCGCGCGACGAAACCGAGTCGGTGGGGCGCGGGTTGAACTGGATTCCCGACGCGGGCACAACCCTGCGGCTCGATCTGGAGGCGTGGCGGAAATTCTTTGGGTTCGATCAACACGGCGCCTACGCGGAGATGAAGATCGACGTCGATCTCGATCGGCTGACCATGACCTGGTCGGTCTCGGGCGTCATCCCCCAAGCCTCGACCGAAAAGCACTTCCAGATGGACTTGCTCGGCCAGATCGCCGACAAAATCCGCAAGCCCGGTCCGCTGCTGCGTTTACCTGATTCGCCGATCGAAGTGAAGATTGATCCGCGACGCCGGTGAACCGGCCGCGCCGTTTCCGACGAAGGCGGCTGGGATGATTAAAATCGAAAATAATCGTAGATTCTGATTTTCAGGACTAACTTCAGGATCGAGTTGGACAGGGCGATCACCTCGCCGATGGCCCAGGCCAGCAGCAGAATCCGGTATTGGAATTTTCTGAGCCGGTTATAGGGCCGGTCTTTTCCCTTGATGAGCAGGACCAGCCAAACGTAAATAAACCCGAACATGCCCAGCGTCGAGGTCGAGATGTGCAGAAGAAAAAGGACGCTGCGCCAGGGGACGAGGTGGGGGCCGACGACGGTCGTGGGAGTTATCTTGAGAGATGCCAGGAAGGCGGTGACGATATCGAGGATGACGGCCGCCCCCAAATAACCCAAAAACGGTTCCTGCCGTCGATAGAAGCGCCCGCTGGCCACGATATAGAGATAAAAGGTGGCGATGGCCAGGATGATGTTGATCAGGACCGCCATTTTCGCCCTTGCCGCAATTCTAGTGGACGCTTCGCCGCCCGTCAAGCCAAACCATCTCCAAGCTTGGTTGGTGCGGCGCCTTGGCGGCCTTGACACCTGCGCGCGGCGGGGAATATAGTTCCGCGCCGTCCGTCGAAGCGGCCGGCTCGAAGGCCATGACGCGAAAATAGAGGGAAACCAAATCCCCTTCCCTTCCGTCTTATACTAAGCCGGGCGGAATATAGTTGACCCCGGATGTCTTTGCCGCCCGGCTAGTACTCGGGGAGCAGTAAGGATTATGCAGCAAAGGATTATGCAGCATATTTACTGCTCCCCGTAGTAAGATGGATCGTTCTATGTCCATGGAGGGCTTTATGAAAAAATCCGGAATCCGCGGCTGGATACCTATTGCTTCGCTGTTCGTCCTGTTGATCCTGGTTCTGAGCACCATCCCCTTGCAGGCCCAGGACAAGCCGTACTGGCTGCGCTATCCGGCCATCTCTCCCGACGGCCGGACCATCTTATTTTGTTACAAAGGCGACATTTACACGGTTCCATCCGCGGGCGGACAGGCCTATCCCTTGACCATCAGCGAAGCCTATGATTACGCCCCAGTCTGGAGTCACGACGGGAAATCCATCGCCTTCGCCTCCGACCGCTTCGGCAATTTCGACGTCTATGTCATGCCCGCGTCCGGCGGCGAGGCCCGGCGCCTGACTTTTCACTCCGCTTCCGACGTTCCCAGCAGCTTCACCGCCGACGATAAAAGTATTCTCTTCACCTCGGCCCGCCAGGATTCGGCCTCCAACGTCCAATTCCCGATGTCCGTCTTTCCGGAGCTCTACAGCGTTCTCGTCAACGGCGGGGAAGCGGCGCTCGTCCTGACCCAACCCGCAATTTCGGCGACGGTCAGCCCGGCCGGGGACAAGATCATCTACCACGACCAGAAGGGTTACGAAAGCGACTGGCGCAAGCATCATACCTCGGCCGTGACCCGGGACATCTGGGTTTACGACCTGAAAGCGAAAAAGAACACCCAACTGACCACGTTCAAGGGCGAGGACCGCAACCCCGTCTTCGACGCCAACGGGAACGATTATGACTATCTGAGCGAACAGAGCGGCTCGCTCAACGTCTATAAAAGTTCCCTGAGCAATCCGGCGGTTTCGACCGCTCTCACCAACTTCTCCAAAAACCCCGTCCGCTTCCTGTCCCGCTCCCATGCGGGTGTCCTCTGTTTCGGCTACGACGGCGAGATCTACACCAAGACCGGCGCCGCGGCCCCGCAAAAAATCGACGTCCGCATCGCCCAGGACGGCCGCCAGGTTCTGGAACGGACGATGCCCATCGTCGGAGGCGTCACGGAGATGCGGCTGTCGCCCAACGGCAAGGAGATCGCCTATGTCTTCCGGGGCGAGATTTTTGTCGGCAGCGTCGAGGGCGGCGTCACCAAGCGCATCACCAATTCGCCCTGGCAGGAGCGCAGCGTGAGCTTCAGCCCCGACGGCCGGACGCTCGTCTATGCCGCGGAAAAAGACAACAACTGGAACGTTTATACGATGTCGATCATGCGGAAAGAGGAGCCTTATTTCTATGCCTCGACGGTCCTCAAGGAAGACACGGTCGTGGCCACTCCGGTCGAAGAATTCCAGCCGGAATTCTCGCCCGACGGAAAAGAAATCGCTTACCTGGAAAACCGCGTCGTGTTGAAAGTCGTCAACCTGGCCTCCAAGCAGACCCGGACGATCCTGCCCGCCGAATACAACTATTCCTACGCCGACGGCGACCAGAACTACAAGTGGAGCCCGGACGGCAAATGGTTCCTGGTCCAGTTCGGGTTCGTCCGGCTGTTCACCCCCCAGGTCGGCCTGATCTCGAGCGACGGCAAGGGGAAAGTCATCAACCTGACCAAGAGCGGCTTCGACAACGTCAGTCCCCGCTGGGGGATGGACGGGACCATGATGGTCTATGGCTGTACGCGGGAGGGCGCCGCCAACGTGGACGGTTCACCAGTAACCTACGATGTTTACGGCCTGTTCTTCACCCGGGACGCCTTCGATAAATTCAAATTATCCAAGGAAGACTACGCCCTCTGGAAAGAGCAGGACGACAAGGCCAAGGAGGAGAAAGACAAAGTCGAGAAGGACAAGCCCAAGGATCCCAAGGCCAAGGACGCGGCCGTCAAGAAGGACGAAGGGAAAAAAGTCCTCATCTTCGAGTTCGACGGCCTCGACCGGCGCAAGGCCCGCTTCACCATCCATTCCGCCGATATCGCCGACATGGCCCTATCCAAAAACGGCGAGAAGCTCTTCTACCTGGCCCGCTTCGAAAAGGGCTATGACCTGTGGGTGACCGAGCCGCGGACGAAGGACACGAAGCTCTTCTCCAAGCTGGGGGCGTCCCGGACGGGCATGGAATTGTCCGCCGACGGCAAAAGCCTCTTCGTCTTCGCCGACGGCCGGATCATGAAGATCGATCCCGAAAGCGGCAAGTCCGAACCCGTCACGATCGGCGGGGAGATGGTCCTGGACCAGACCAGCGAGAAGGCCTACATGTTCGACCACATGTGGCGGCAGATCAAACAGAAGTTCCTGGTTGCCGACTTGTACGGCGCCGACTGGGATTACTATTACCCCGTCTACAGGAAATTCCTGCCCCACATCAACAATAATTATGATTACGCGGAAATGGTCAGCGAGCTGCTGGGCGAGCTGAACGGATCGCATACCGGCTGTTATTATTCCGGGGCGCGGACGCCGACCTCCGACGCGACGGCCGGGCTCGGGCTGTTCCTGGATTATGACTATGCCGGCCCCGGCCTGAAGGTCGCCGAGATTATTTCCGGCGGCCCCCTCGACAAAGCGGCCCTAAAAATCCGGGCCGGCCACGTCATCGAGAAGATCGACGGCCAGGCCCTGGACGGATCGGTCGACCATTACAGACTCCTCAACCGCAAGGCCGGAAAGCTGACCCTGCTCACCGTCTATGACCCGGCGGCCAAGACCCGCTGGGAGGAATCCGTCAAGCCCATCTCCCTGGGCGAGGAGAACGGCCTCCTCTACCGGCGCTGGGTCCTGGCCCGCCGGGCCGAAGTGGACCGCCTGTCCGGGGGCCGGATCGGTTACGTACACGTCCAAAGCATGAACGACTCGAGTTTCCGGACGGTCATCGAGGATGTCCTGGGCCTCAGCGCCGACAAGGAGGCCCTGATCGTGGATACCCGTTTCAACGGCGGCGGCAGCCTCCACGACCAGCTCGCGGACTTCCTGAACGGAAAGAAGGTCTTCGACATCGTGCCCCGCGGCCAGCTCGTCGGCTACGAGCCGTACAACAAATGGATCAAGCCGTCCATCGTCCTGATGGGCGAATGCAATTACTCGGATGCACACCTGTTCCCGGTCGAATACAAGATCAAGGCCATCGGCAAGACGCTGGGCATGCCCGTCCCGGGCACGGGGACGTTCGTCTGGTGGGAATCACAGATCGATCCGACCTTGAGATTCGGCATCCCCCAGGGCGGCTGGCGCACCCCCGAAGGGGTACTCTGCGAAAACAACCAGCTCGAACCCGACATCCTGGTCAAGAACGATCCGGACGTGATGTCCGCCGGCCGCGATCAGCAGATCGAGGCGGCGGTCAAGGAACTGCTGAAGAAGAAATGAGGCGTCGCTGTCAGCAGACGGACAAGCCTAGGAGACGGCCGGACGACGATGGCCAGGCCGAAGACGACGCCCACGGCGATGCCGAAGCCCCAGCTCAGGAAACGGGACAACAGGGCCGCAGTACCCATGGCCACATTGAGGCCGAAAAAGCCGACGAAAAAGGCCGTTAATCCGGACATGGTTTCTCCTCCCGGCACAATCTCATGGTTATGGTATCGGCGGCGCGGGGCGGATGTCAACGCCGGGACCCGGCGATTTCCGCGAAGAGCAGAAGCTTCAGCGGGACGGAACGAGGATCTCGAGGGCCGCGGGCCGGACGCCGATCTGCGCCCGGAAATAGGAGACCGGCCGGCCGTCTTCGGCGACGATTTCTCCGTCCGCCTGGATGAGGAAGGCCCGGGGCGAGGTGACGCGGAATTCGGGGGAGCGCAGCATCGTCACCTCCCGGCGGCGGACGTGACGGCCGCTCTTGGCCAGCCGGTTGATGCGGGCCAATCGCCGGACGGAGCAGGATCCGATCAGGCAGGCGTCCAGGGTCCCGTCGCCCGGCCGGGCCTGCGGGGCGATGATCCGCCCCGTCGCCCAAAAACGAATGTTGGCGAAGACGGCGGCCACATAGGTTCCCCGGACAGACCCGTCCTGCCCTTCGATCGACAGATCGAGAGGGACCTGGTCCGTCCGATAAGCGTTTAGAATTCCCAGGAAGCCGGCCAGGGACTGTCTCCCCGCCAAGCGGCGGCCCCGTTCGGCCAGGCCGGCGACATAGCGGTTGACGGCGGCGCCGAGGCCGATGTTGGCTTGTCCGAGAAAATAATGCCCGGACCCCGGCCCTTCCGTCACGTATCCGACGTCGATTCTCCGCGCCGTCCCGCTCTTCAGGGCGGCGCAGGCCTTGGCCGGCGTTTCGATGCCGAATTCGCGGGGAATGTCGTTGGACGATCCGATCCCGATCAGTCCCAGACGGGGCCTTGCCCCCGCGGACATGATTTCCTGGATCATGATCCGGAAGGTCGAATCGCCCCCGGCCCCGGCCAGAATCCCCCCTTCTGCGGCGAGCGTCCGGGTCAGACGGCGCAGGTGGTCCTCGTTTTCCGTGATCGTGAGGGCATAGGCAATCCCCTGTCGCCTCAATTCAGCTTCCAGGCGCTCGCGGATGCGGCCGGCTTTCCCCGACCCGGCCGAAGGATTGAGCAGGATGGGCAGCGGCCTGTTATCCATGACCGCCTCCGGCTTCCCTGTCCATCGCGGCTCCCCGTTCGGACAGGATCCGATGGACATGCCCGATGTCTTTCCGCACGTGGCGGAGGACGGGCGTCCAAAAGAGGATGTTGAGGGCCCAGAAAATCAGGACTGAGGCCATGGCCGTCCGCAGGCCCCAGAGCGTGGCGAAATACGAGCCGACCAGAGGGCCGAGGGCGTTGCCTGCCTGGTCTTTAACGGAGGCCAGGGAAATCATGGTCGCCCGGTGCTCGGGCAGGTTGATGTCGGTGAGCGTGCCGTACCAGTTGGGATTGACGCCCTGGTTGACGAACATGGCCGCGGCCACGGTCAGAACGAGACCCCACATGCCCGGGGCCGCCAGGGCCGCGGCGAGCGATACGCCGGCCGGAGCCCAAGCCTTGGACGCCAGAAACAAAACCATGAAGGCGATAGGGACGACGTTGCAGGCCATGGCCGTGAGGACCTTGGCCCGTTTGTCCCGCTCGAATCCCCAGTCGCCGAGCCGGCCGAAGAAGACTGCGCCGGCCGCGCCGGCCAGAAAGACGAAGAGCAGGAAGAAATCTACGGCGGCCGTGTCCAGATTGTGGATCTCCTTCATGTATTTGAAGATGAGGAAGGTGATGATGGCGCCGGGGATGACGTCGAAGACGTTGACCAGGAGCCAGACGTTGCTTTTCGTCCCGCGGAGAAGGCGGATGTCTTTTTTGGTAATACGGAAGCGGTATTCCGCGCCGTGGCGGATGGCTTCTTGAAGTTCCTCTTCCTTGCCGCCGCGGAGAGGTTCCCGCAGGGCCAGGATCGCCGCGCCGAGCAGAATATTGGCCGCTCCGATGAGGCCGAAAGCGGCGCGCCAGCGGTCGTCGAAGGCCCCGGCCAAGGCGAATCCGCCCAGCCGGCCGACGAGCATGGAGACCGACAGGACGCCGAAGGCCGTCCCGCGGCGCGTCGGCTCGATCAGGTCGGCGGCCAGCGAAAAGACGGCCGGCACGATCGCCCCCGCGCCCACGCCGGCCAGGGCCCGGGCGAGGAAAAAGGCCAGAAAACCCGCCCGGCCGTGGGGCAGGGCGAACGAAGCGGCCGAGGCCGCGCCGCAGAGAAGCGCCCCGGCCGCGCAGACTCGGAGGCGGATTTGGCTGCGGTCTGCGAGGATACCGGAGACGACCATGGAAACGGCCGAGAGCAGAGTGTAAACGAAGCCGACCCAGCCGAGCGGGACGACGTTGGCGGTCGCCCCGAAGAAATCGAGCAGGAGCGGGTTGAGGAACGGTCCGAGCAGGGATTGATCGGCGAAGATCGTCAGGAGGGACAATAAAAGGACGGCGAACGTCGCGCGCTCGATGAGCCGATCGGATCTTTTGATCATGAGGATTCGCGGCCGGGGCTATTATTAGCCCAGGGCGGCTGAGGATGTCAAACGAGCCCCGATTGCCGGTTGACTCCGGAAGCGGGCCGGATTATTGTATAAGCATGTCGTTCGCCGTCGTCACCCCCCGCCAAAAGGTTTTGAATGCCGTGGCCTTCGTCGCGATCTGGGCGGCCACGGCCTGGCTCCTGTATCCGCTGATTTTCCGCCTCATCACGCCCATCACGGCCAAGGAGTATTTCTACCGTTCGGCGGTGGGCATCATCCTGATGATCATCATGTTCGGAAAAACGGTCTTCGACCTCCTTATGCCGCAGGAATTGTCCCGCAAGAAATCAGCCTGGAATTTGGTTTTTTTGGCCGTTTACACGATCATCATGGCCGGCGGCATCATTTTCATGCTGATCCGCATCCTGGCGCTCTATCTCAACAAAAACGCCGATACGTTCACCGGCGGAAACATCCAGATCTAGGCGTCATCCGCCTCCGGCTCAGTAGTAGCCGCCTCCGCCGCCCGGCCCGCCGAATCCGCCGCCGAAGCGCGGATTGACCACGTTGCTGTAGACCGAGCCGAAGGTGTAACTGAAGCCGACCGACAGCGAGTAACTGTATTCCGTCGCCAGCTCGGTGCGCCTGAGAAGCAGCTCGTCGATGGTCGCTTCGCCTTTGCGCAGGCCGAGCTGATCATGGACCGCGGTATAGCGGCCGTCCATGGTCAGGGCCAGCCCCTTCCAGATGCGCAGGGACAGGTTGGCCGAGAGCCGCAGGCGATTGGACTTGAAATCCTTCAGATAGTTGGACCCCTCGACCGAGACCTCGGCATTGCCCCACGGCTCGGACATGGAGAGGGTCACGGTCAGGGCCTGGTTCAGGAGCGAGTCCGAGGCCGTCTCGAAGACCGTCTCCTCGATGTAACGGCTGTAAATGTAGCCGATGCGGTAGAGGAGCCGCAGTTGGCGGCGGGTCGACTCGGAGTAGGGGAAGACATCATACTCGACCGCCGGGGCGATGCTGAATCCGTGGTTGATGTTGCTGTAGGTGGAATGGGTGTAATTGAAGAAGGCCCCGGCCGACCAGTGCTGGCCCAGGCTCTGGACCCACAATCCGTCGAGTGTCGTCGATTTGGACGAGCTGGATTCCTGGTAATCCTCATAATCGAACCGGCTTTCGTCGATGATGGAGGACAGGCCCAGGCGGAAGCGGGAATCGGGCGTCACCCGGCTGACGGACAGGTTGCCGTTCAGGTTGTAGGATTTGCGGGATTGCTCGCCGTAGAGCCGGCCCCGGGCGCTCATGCTGAAGACCCAGAAATTCCATTTGTCTTCGACCGCCGTGGGCTTGATCTTGCCGTTCGTGGTCATGGTCAGGATCTTGTGGATCGGCGTGCGGGCGGCGTAGGGCGCCAGGCCGAGCTTGAGGATTTGGACGAGCCCGCGCCGGATCTCGTCATCCGTTTCGGTCCGGTTGGTATAGAATTTCAGGATATTATTAAGCGTTGCATAGCCGTTGAGGCCGATGAACTCGAGGGTATATTCGCGGCCGCCGCCGCCCGTCCGCTGTTGGGTGATCAACACGTGCACGTCCGCTTCCTTGCGGTCGCGGACGTAGTTGACGAACGTGATCTCCGTACGGATGTAGTCGATGTCGAGGCGCTGGCCGTCGAGATAGATCTTGGGGGCCGATTTCTTGAGTTTGTCGATGTTGGGGGCTTCCTGGCCGCGCGCGGAAGCGGCCCCCCAGGCCAGAACGGCCAGCAGGATCAGGGCGATGGTACCCGGTGTTTTCAAGGTCCGGCTCCTCTGCTCTCCGATTTCCCGGCGGCGTCCCCCGAGACAAACCCATACACCGGACTTCCTTGTTTGGACGACGGCGGCCGGATTTTCTTCCCCCGAAAAATGGGGTCGCCGGGGTCGCGTCTACAAAATGCCACTTTTCTCGAGGATCCGCGGCAAACGTTATGTATTCGGAAAAGTGGCGATTTGTAGACACGACCCCGATCTGGCCCGATCTAATTTTTGAGGAATCGCAGACTGCGGGGCTCGCGCTCGAGGTGGAAGACGACCATGGCCTGCAGGGCAATGCGGATGCTCTTCAATTCGGCCGGGCCGAATCCCTCCACTCCGCTTCTGGGCGGGGGGTTCCTGCGCACCCAGCTCAGGAAGTGGGCCAGCTCGCGGCGGACCTCCTCTTTCCGGACCGGGGTGCAATCGCCGCAGTAGACCCCGTCCCGCCGGGGGGCCAGCCAGCCGTCCGCCTCGATTTCCTTGCGGCATTTTTTGCAGTGCTTGACGTCGGGCAGGACGCCGTGGACCTGGAGGAGCCAGGCTTCGAAATAGCGGGTCAGGAAATCCGGGTCGCCGCGCCCTACGAGGGCCTGGAGAACGGCCAGGAGAAGGCGGAAGACGACGTCTTCATGGGCCCGGACGGGCACGAACTCCTCGACCAGCTCGGCGAAGTAGGCCGTCGTCAGGGCGGATTTGAGATCCTTCTGGATGTCGAAGAACGAGTCCAGCAGATCGCAGGCGCTGACCGTGACCAGGTCGCGCCGCTCTTTTTCGTAGTAGAAAACCCGGATATGCGACATCGGCTCGAGTGAACTGCCGAAACGGTTGCCGAACTTGAGCGCCCCCTTGGCCACGCCGCGCAGGACGCCCTGGTCGCGGGTGAGGAAGGCGCAGAGCTTGTCCTGGTCGCCGATCGGGGAGGTCCGGAGCACGATGGCTTCGGCCTGGTCGAGGGGCATCTCCGGCGGCTACTCGTTGAGCGTGACGTGGAGCGCCTTGATCCGCAGGAGAAGCGCGTCCTTGTCCATGTCCAGCTCGGCCGCGGCCCGGCCGGCGTCCCATTTGTTCCGCAACAGGGCCCGGCGGATGTGCGTCCGCTCGAATTGCTCCAGGGCCGGACGAAGCGGGGCCTGGATCTGCAGTCCGGCGCCGGCCTCATGTTCGCGCGTCTCGACGAGCAGATTGAGGTGGGCGACGCCGATCTCCTCGTCCTCGACGAGGATGACAAAGCGCTCCATGACGTTCATCAGCTCGCTGACGTTGCCCGGCCAGGAATAATTGAGGAAGGCCTTGAGGGCCTCGCCGGACATGGTCTTCGGTTTCTTGCCGTAGACCGAGGCGAAGTAGCGCAGGAAATAGGAAACCAGGAGGGGGATATCCTCGGTCCGTTCGCGCAGCGGGGGGATGGCCATGGGGATGACGTTCAGCTTGAAGAAGAGGTCCTCGCGGAACTTGCCCTTGACGATCAGGTCCTTGAGGTTGCGGGTCGAGGCGGCGATGAGGCGGGTGTCGAAGGCGACCGGCTCGCTGGAGCCGAGTGGTTCGAAGGTCTGCTCGATGAGGGCCTTGACCAGCTTGGCCTGGGTTTTGAGGCTCATGTCGCCGACTTCGTCCAGGAAGAGCGTCCCGCCGTCGGCCAGCAGGATCTTGCCGCGCTTGTCCTTCACCGCGTGGGGGGCGCTGCCCTTGAGGTAGCCGAAGATCTCGCTCTCGATCAGTTCGTCGGGGACGGCGGCGCAGTTGATCTCGACGAAGCGTTTGTCCCGGCGCCGGCTCTGTTCGTGGATCAGGCGGGCGATGAGCTCCTTGCCCGTTCCATTCTCCCCGGTCAGCAGGACGCGGCCGTCGGTCGGGGCGGCTTTCTTGATCTCGTCGCGCAGCCGCAGGAGGACGGCG